>ERZ1643249.2153-NODE-2153-length-18716-cov-9.576979_pt1 | contig 18716 bp, 11 predicted proteins | sample MGYA00579263_ERZ1643249 | MGnify/ENA primary metagenome ERZ1643249 (study PRJEB29033, sample SAMEA4952264) | chicken gut metagenome | biome: Broiler Chicken; feature: Gastrointestinal Tract; material: Caecum | place: Ireland | collected 2018 | study: Broiler... | reverse complement strand
CCGCCGGCTGAATGAAGGCGCAACTATCGCGCTCCGATATTGCTTGTATGGGAATATTCCGATACAACTTTTATGGAAAAATTTCTCCGATATAACTTTTTATGCGGCAAACCGCACGGCAACATTACCGCGCGGTGTTTTCGCAATAAAGCCGTCCCGTTTCAAACAGCGTTATGACGTCGGAAAGTGAGGAACAGACGGCGAAAAGATTTTGCTTTAAGTATTCGGTCGGCGGAGTGAGGTCGGGAACCATTATTCCCACGAATCCGCCGTTTATAGCCGCTTCGTTGCCTTGCAGACTGTCTTCCAGCACAAGACAGTTTTCCGGCTTTTCGCCCAGCTTTTCCGCCGCCAGAAGGAATATGTCTGGCGCGGGCTTTCCGCGGCTTACCATTTCGCCGTAAACACTCAGCTTAAAGTAGGCGGCAATGCCGGTACTGCTTAAATTGCCTTCCGTCCACTCCCTGCTCGATGAAGTCGCCACCGCCGCGGGTATGTTGTGCGCATACAGGTATGCAAGCAATTCCTTCAGCCCTTTTTTGACGGGTATGCCGCATTTGCGTATATAGTCGTATGTGCGCACGCGCTTTTCCGCGTTCATCTCGTCAAAAGGCACGTCCTCTCCGAATTTCTCCTGAAAAGCCGCTTTTATTTCGGCGGTGGATCTGCCGCGCACCGTCTTCAGAAATTCCTCGTTTATATCGTAACCGCGGCGCTTGCCTATCTCCGCCCAGCCTTCCGCCACAAGCCGTTCGCTGTCGAACATAAGCCCGTCCTGGTCGAATATCACCGCTTTTATAAGTTTGTTTTGCATAATCTCCGCATTATAAACGCCGCCCGAAGGCGGCGCTTTTTCTTTTGTATTTTAACCCGTAGCGGGCTTTTTCGCTTTTACGGTCGGCGATACAGGTGCACACGCGACGTTCGTTAAATAAACTTGTTTTTACCGGACATGACCGCTATGGTCTGTCGCCGCAACGCGATTGCCGCTTGTCTTATACGGCTTTATCAGTCCAGCTTTTCAAGCAGTTTCAGACCGATACCCTTCGCGTCGATTTTCAGCACTTCCACCTTGACCTTGTCGCCGATGTTGACAACGTCTTCCACCTTGTCCACCTTCTTGTTGGACAGCTTGGAGATGTGGATCATGCCGTCCTTGCCGGGGCAGAATTCCACGAACGCGCCGCAGGCGATGGTGCGCACGACGGTGCCTTCAAGCACTTCGCCGATGGCGGGATCGTTTACGATGAGTTCTATCATCTTCTTCGCCTTTTCGAGCATTTCGGTATCCACGCCCGCGATAAACACGTCGCCGTTGTCGCTTATGTCTATCTTCACGCCGGTTGCGTCGATTATCTTGTTGATGGTCTTGCCGCCGCTGCCGATTACGTCCTTGATCTTGTCGGGATTTATCTTGAAGGACTCGATCTTGGGAGCATACTTGGACAGATGGTCGCGGTATGTGGGCAGAACTTCCAGCATCTTGTTCAGAATGAACATTCTGCCGTCATGCGCCTGGGCGAGCGCCTTGCGCAGGATTTCTTCGTTTATGCCCTTTATCTTGATATCCATCTGGATAGCGGTGATACCTTCGGTAGTGCCCGCAACCTTGAAGTCCATATCGCCGAAGAAGTCTTCAAGACCCTGGATATCCGTAAGAACGGCTATCTTGGACTTGTCCTCGTTGGAGATAAGACCCATAGCCACGCCCGCAACGGGACGCTTGATCGGAACGCCCGCGTCCATGAGCGCGAGAGTGGAACCGCAAACGCTCGCCTGCGAAGTGGAACCGTTGCTGGAAAGCACTTCGGACACGGTGCGGATGGCGTAAGGGAACGCTTCCTCGCTGGGCAGCATGGGTTCGAGAGCGCGCTCTGCAAGTGCGCCGTGACCTATTTCACGTCTGCCGGGACTGCGCATGGGCTTGGCTTCGCCCGTGCTGTAAGGGGGCATATTGTAGTGGTGGATATACCTCTTGAACACCTCTTCGTCAAGTCCTTCCAGCTTCTGCACTTCGGAAATGCTGCCCAGAGTGCAGGTGGTGAGAACCTGGGTCTGACCGCGGGTGAATACGCCGCTGCCGTGAACGCGGGGCAGTATGCCCGTTTCGCACCATATAGGGCGGATTTCGGTAAGGCTTCTGCCGTCGGGACGGATACCCTTGTCCAGAATCTTGCTCCTTACCTTAGCCTTTTTCATGGCGTAAAGCACTTCGCCTATATCCTTCCTGCCTTCGGGGAATTCTTCCGCAAAGTGGTCGTATACGTCCGCTTCGAGTTCTTCTTCCGCCTTTTCGCGCTCCTGGCGGTCGTAATTTTCCAGCACTTTATCCATTTTCACGTCGGCGTACGCCTTAACGGCTTCTTCAACGTCGGCGGCGGGATGATAAAGGTCGGGATCTATCTTCTTCTTGCCTATTTGCTTCTGAATATCTTCGATGAAAGCGACTATCTTCTTGATTTCTTCGTGACCGAATAAGATTGCGCCTATCATCTCTTCTTCCGTAACTTCGTTCGCGCCCGCTTCAACCATCAGAATGGCTTCCTTCGTGCCCGAAAGAGAAAGGTGCAGTCTGCTCCTGTCGCGCTGCTCGGAATCGGGATTGATGACGTACTTGCCGTCCACCATGCCCACGACTACCGAACCGGTAGGTCCCTGGAAGGGAATCTCGGATATGCTCAGCGCAACGGAACTGCCTATCATGGCATATATCTCCGGGGGAATGTTGGGGTCTACCGACAGGCAGGTGGCTACCACCGCCACGTCGTTATAAAAGCCCTTGGGGAACAGGGGGCGCAGAGGACGGTCGATAAGGCGGGAAGTGAGAATAGCCTTGTCGCTGGGTCTGCCTTCCCTCTTTTTGAATCCGCCGGGAATCTTGCCCACCGAATACATCTTTTCTTCGAAATCAACGCCGAGAGGGAAAAAGTCTATCCCGTCGCGGGGCTGTTTCGCCATGGTTGCATTTACCATCACCACGGTGTCGCCGCAGCGGACCATGCAGCTGCCGCCCGCCTGTCCGCAGTATGCGCCGGACTCAACGGATACTTCCCTGCCGCCGATGGTTGTTTTGAACACGCGTCTTTCCATGCGTTACTTACCTCCAATAAGTATGAATAATATCTCTTTTTTTAGTTGCCTTGTAAAAATAAGGCGGCAAAAGAGCCGCCTTTCGATTACTTCCTAAGTTCCAGCTTGGCGTTGATGGCACGATAACGTTCGATATCGTTCTTCTTCAGATAATTTTGCAATCTGCGCCTTCTGCTGACCAGCTTGAGAAGTCCTCTCTTGGAATGAAGATCGTTGGGGTGCTGTCTGAGATGCTCGTTGAGCAGTTCGATACGCGACGTGAGCAGCGCTATCTGCACTTCGGGCGAACCGGTGTCACCTTCCTTCATGCCGTAAGTGGCGATGATGTCCTTCTTTTCCATTTTTTCCATTTGTTTTACCTCCGTCGGAAAATATTATTTGCCTGCAGCCGCGTAATACATCGGAGTTGTTTGCAAAACCCTGCCGCAGGTACGTTAAATATTTTAGCACACGCAACGGATATATGGCAAGCGAATACGCCCATATTATTTATAATAAAAAAGACTTCCGCCCCTTCTTCCCCCGACGGGCGGATTTACGGTTTTGATCGGCGGCATACCCGCGCCGTAAAGCGCGCCGCGGTAAAAAGCCTCCGCCGAAAATGCGAAACGAACCGCCGCCGTAAAACGCACCGCCGGAAATACGAAACGAACCGCCGCCGCAAAACGCACCGCCGAAAATGCGAAACGGACCGCCGCCGCAAAACGCACCGCCGGAAATACGAAACGCCACGAAACCGCCGCAATGTTCAAAGCGGCTCAAAAGCCGCCGAAAATATAAAGGGGGACTTTGAAGTGTTCAAAGTCCCCGTCCGTTTTACAATCAGTTCTGCTCTTCTCCGGCAGGTTCGAGCGTTTCTTCCACGAGTTTGACCACTTTGCCGCCGAGCAGGACTATCATCTTGACTGCGGTAAGCGAGTATTCGTCGGCGTACACTTTAAGCGATTTGGTCAGCGTTCCGCCGCCGATTATCTTCACGCGGTTGTGTTCTTCCTTGACAAGTCCGCGCTTGCGCAGCGTTCTGATGTTGACCATTTCGCAGTCGTTGTACAGATCCTGTATCTTGTCAAGACCGACGAACGCCGTCTTTTTCACCTCGTCGGTGTAAGGCACGTTCTTTATCCTTATAAGCTCAAGCGCTTCCGCGTCGGTAAGCTGAGCGTTCGCGTCCTGTGAATCGACGCGGGAACGCAGTTTATCCGTCTTTTTCGCCTTGATAAGCAGGCTGCCCTTCTGCAGCATGATAAGCTCCTTAAAGCTCTTGCGGTCGGTCTTCTTTTTCTTGTCGACCTGCTTTTGCGCCATGGTTTCGTCTATCAGTTCCTTGGCGTACTTCAAGCCGCGGTTGGATTTGACTTTCAGCGTGAAAGGCACTTCTTCATAGCCCTTCTTTTCCGTGATAAGCTGGTGGTACTTGTCGTATTCGTACTGCTCGGCATCGAGCGGCAGGAACAGCTTGATTGTCTTGCCGGTAAGCGTTATCTTCGCCAGCAGACTGCCCTTGTGCTTGAAGTTATCCGCCCTGTTGGTGAGCGAACGGGATACGTTCCTGTATGAAAGCAGATGGTTGACAAGCTCTTCGTAAATGGTCTTGTTCACATCCGAACCGTATCTCAGGCGGCCGCGCATGGTGGACGTACGGCGCTTTCTCGCGTCTTCCGCCGTGATAAGCCTGGGCGCTCCGTCTTCTTCCTCGGGAGCTTCCTCGTCCTCTTCCGTCTCCTCGACTTCGGGGGTTTCGTCCTCTTCTTCCTGCTCTTCCTCCGCCTCTTCTTCGTCCTCTTCGGGCAGAACGGCTGCGGCTACTTCCTCTTCCTCCGGCTCTTCTTCCTTCTCTTCTTCATAGAAGGCGTAGACGTTGATATCCTCTTCCAGATCCTTGTCTACGAAGCTGCTCTCTTCAACGGCGTTTTCGTGCGTCTCTTCGTCCGTGAACCAGCCGCGGAATTTGAAGCCTTCCTTGACGGGCGCGGCGGGAAGATCGAGCGCGTCTCTGCCCGCGGTTTCCACGGTAGCCACGACTTCTCCGTCCACGATAAAGGAGATGACGTGCGGCACGACGGGTTCAGGCTCGGGTTCGGGCACGGGTTCGGGCACGACTTCCGGTTCGGGAAGTTTGTCGTACTGACCGTATACGACGAAATCTTTATACAGATATTTTTCCGCGTATGCGTCCGCCGTAAAGGGCTGCTCCCTGCCTTCTTCCGTCATAAACCAACCGGCGAACTCATAGCCTTCCAGCTCGTGCGCCTCAGGCAGGGTGAGCACTTCCTTACCCATGGTGTGCAGTACAGCCGCGACGTATCCTCCGGCGATAAAGCCGATGATATGTTCTTCCGGCGGCTTTTCCACCCAGCGCGCGTACAGCTTGACGTTGCCCGTGACCTTATAGCGCATCACCTCGGGCAGAACGGGTATCTCCTCCGCGGCGGGCGCGGTTTCTTCCGCGGCGGCGTAATACGTTTCGCCTTCCTCCGCGGCGGACGCTTCTTCGGGCGCTTCCGCGGTCGTCTCTTCCGCGGTCGTCTCTTCCGCCGCCGTTTCTTCCGCCGCCGTTTCTTCTGCCGTCGGTTCTTCCGCGGCAACTTCTTCCGCCGCCGCTTCTTCCGTTTCCGTTGCGGCTTCCGTTTCCGTTGCGGCTTCCGCCAAAGTTATCTCCGCTTCCGCCGCGGGCGCCGCTTCTTCCGCCGCCGCTTCGGCGGGCGTTTCCGCGGAAACGCCTTCCGCATTTTCTTCTTCGGAAACAGCCTGCCCGGACAGTTCTTCTCTCACCAAAGCTTCTTCCTGCGCGAGAGTTTCCGCTTCGGGAGCGGCTTCCGCCGCTTCCTCCTGAACGGAACGGTGCTTATTCTTCGCCTTCTTTGCACGTTTGGAACTCATAGCGTTGCCGTCGCCTCCTCCCTGCTGATCGTCGGTGACATCTCTGCCGCCCGGCTCGTCGTAAATTCTTATCTCTTCTTCGGGTTTAGCCTCTTCTTCGGGTTTGACCTCTTCTTCGGGCTTGACTTCCTCTTCGGGCTTGACCTCGTCTTCGGGCTTAACCTCTTCTTCGGGTTTGACTTCCTCTTCGGGTTTGACTTCCTCTTCGGGTTTAACCTCTTCTTCGGGCTTGACCTCGTCTTCGGGCTTGACTTCCTCTTCGGGTTTAACCTCGTCTTCGGGTTTAGCCTCGTCTTCGGGTTTGACTTCGTCTTCGGGCTTGGCTTCTTCCGCTATATCCGCCGCGGCTCCGCCGTCCGGAGTATCGTCGGGATTTTCGGGATTGCCGCCGTCTTCCGCCTTCTCCTCTTCTTCGGGTTCGAGCTGTACGGGCTGCGTGCATTCTTCGTCCAGATACCAGCCGGCGAACACGAGTCCTTCTCTTTCCTCGGGTACGGGCAGTTCTATAATGCTGCCTTTCTTAGCCTTGATGGTCGTAGGCTCCGCGCCTTCAACGCCCGTCACGAGCGTTACGGACTTCTTCCTGACGAGCAGGAGTATGAGTATGAGAATGATTATCAGCAGAATTATGAAAATAAGCAGTCCCACTATCACCCATATCAGAGTGGGATCCATGGGCACGGTGGTGCCGACCACGAGATAATCGCCGGAAGAATCTATGGTCAGCTGCAGCTTGCTGCCGTCCATTCTGACCGCAACCGGCGCGTAAGTGCCGTCGTCGCTTATTTTATATACAATATAATTATCAATATTACTCATCGACTCGCCCAGATCGACCGTGACGGTATAAACGCCGCGCACGCCGAACACCGCGTTTTCCGCGCTGACTATGTCGATATTGAGTACGCCGTATGCTTCCCTGTTCGTGGTAGCGGCGATTGCCGAGTGCGAGCCTGCCGCCGCCGTATCCCAGCCGACGGTCACGGACGTGTCGAGCAGACCGCCCTTATCGTTCTGGACGGTGCCGCCTATGCCCGCCACGGAAGCGGTGCGCTTTTCGGGAGCGGTGGTATAGCGCACTTCCACTATGGTATCACCCGTTGCGGTTCCGGTGACAGCGGACTGTATTGCCTGAAGTCCCGACACCTCGGGGGAACTTACGCTGTAAGTCGCGCCGTAAACCGCCTGGGCGTGCGCGGGAGTTGCCACGCTGTCCGCTTCTCCGTCGCCGTTGATATCGTCGGCAACGCCGTCGCCGTCAAGGTCGTAGCGGTAATTTACGGTTATCGTATAGCTCATGCGGTCGTAGGTGCAGGTAATTCTGAAGTCCGCGCCGTCCGCGCCCGCGTCAATCTGCCTCTGCGCGGTGGTGCCGTCATCCGCCCACACGACGCTCTCCCTGCTGAAACCGGTACGCGACGCGGAAGAAAGCTTCGCGGCAAGCTGCGAGGGAGTGTACGCTCCCGCGGTCACCGTAACGGATTCGTTGTGCGTGGTATAAGTTCCGCCGGAAACGTCGGCAAGTCTGATATCGACGGGAACGACTATCCGGGGAGCGGCGAACACCGCTTCAACGGTGACGTTTTTCGCGGGCATCGGATATGCGGAAAGGTCGGTTATGATTTCACCGTCTATTCTCCACCCGACGAATTCCATTCCCGAAGGAGCCGCGGGGTGCGAATAGCTGCCCATGTAAGCGCCTATGGGAGTGCCCGCCGCCGCGTTGTAAACGGCGCTCTGCTGTCCTTCTATGGACACGACCAGGCTGTAAGTGCGTTCCGCCCATTGCGCGGTGAGATTTATCTCGTTATCCGCCACGAGTCCCGCAACGTAGGAATCGAGCGAAGTGATCAGTTGCGTTCCGGGAGCATTTTCAATCTCCCAGCCGGTGAAAGTATATCCCGTACGGGTGGGAGCGGTAAGTGAAACCGAACCGTCGGATATATCGTAAGTCGTCGGATTGGGGTTTGTCCAGGTTTCCCCGTCGGGCAGATTCGGATCGTATGTAACCGTGTAGACCGTTTCGGTAAATACGGGGGTAAGCGTAACCGTGCCGCCGCCCGTTCCGAAGAACGCGGTATCCGTAACCGTAAGTTCGCCGGGAGCGGTAAGCGTGGCGACCGTGCGTCCGCCTATTTCGAAACCGCCGAATTCCATACCCGCCGCGGTGGAGTTGACAACGCCCAGCGATTCGGGAATTCCGGAATCATACTCGACGTCGTTGTATACGACTTTCGTGATACTGCCCGGCTCTGCCGTAAAACCGCGTTCGTACGTATATGTCGTCGCATACCCCGAAGGCCACGCCTCGGCGGAAGCCACGTTATTTACGATAAACAGCGAACAAAGCGCGGCGAAAACGACAGCCGCAACCAAAAGCACCGCCACAAGAACTTTGGCGGGAGAAGTTTTTCTGTCTGAAAATTCCCTCATAACTTAACCTCTTACATAAAGTACGCAGAGAAACCCTCACGTTTAATATAATTATATTATGTGTAAACTGAAAAGTCAATAACAAATATAGGCAATTGTATGTACATTGCCCGATTTTTTCCGTAAAAATATTACCAAAACTTTGCAAAAGCGCGCTGCGAAGGCAATAAAACGCGGAAAAATAAAGGCAGATTGAAGAATTTGCCGTTCAAAAAAGATAAACTTCCGTCGTTTTTGCGAAAATTTTCAAAAAAGCGGAAAATATACGCTTATCCTTTCAGGCAGGGGAAAAAGCCGCGTTTTGCCTCCGCCAGCGAATCTCCGCGCTGCAGGTAGACGTCTATGCCCTTGGGGTCTGCGAGCCGTTCGAGCCTGTTTTCCTCGGGAACGTAGAGTTTGCTTATGCCGCCCGCGCCGCAGGCGATTATGCTTGCGCACTCCTCCATTACGTCGATATTGTAAACGCACTGCCTGCCGGGAAGGCAGTAACCGACGTTTTCCAGGTTGCCGCTCATATACTTCTGGCGGTACATATAGTAAGGCAGATAGCCGTTTCCGCCGGCAAGCGAGCGGGCGTAGTCCACCATGGCGCCCACGTCGGAAGCGCGGTTGTCGTATCCGGCGAGTTTAAGTCCCGAACCTTTTTTAAGCGCGAGTGTGTGTACGGTGACGTTTTCGGGACGAAGGGCGAATATGCCGTCCGCGGTGCGGGCAAAGTCCTCCGCCTCCTCTCCGGGAAGCCCGGCGATAAGGTCGCAGTTTACGTCGAAGGAAAACTTGCGCGCCATATCGAAAGCGGCGTAAAAGTCGGCGGCGGTATGCCTTCTTCCGATAAGCGCAATCGTCTTGTCATTCAGCGACTGGGGATTGACGGAAATGCGCGTCACTCCCATATCGTCCATAATTTTCAACTTATCGTAAGTGATGGTATCGGGTCTGCCCGCTTCCACGGTGAACTCGACGTCCACGCCGCCTAGCGCCTTCATCACCCGCAAAAAGTCCTTATCATCCAGCGAAGTGGGCGTGCCGCCTCCCACATAGACGGCGCGCAGAAAATAGCCGTATTCCGATATAAGACGGCGCGCGTCCTCTATCTCCTTCACAAGCAGTTCCACATAGCCGGGAATAAATTTTTTCACCCTGCCTATCTCCGCGGAGATAAACGAACAGTAACTGCACCGCGTTGTGCAGAAGGGAATGTTTACGAATAAATCTATATCCCTTTTATCGCCGCTTATCAGCCCTTCCTGGGCGGCGCAGACGCTTTTGACAAGTTCCGCCTTGTCGCGCCTTACGCGCAGATATTCGGTAAAGTATTTATACGCGTCCCCTCCCGCGCCCGACACTTCCCTGTAAAGTTTGGTGGGGCGCACCCCCGTAAGCGAGCCGTAGGGAAGGACGGTATTATATATGCGCGCCATAAGGTCGTAAAGCATTACCTTTGCTTCACGCTTTACCATACGCTTTTCCTCTTCCGGGCAGGAAAAGTGTTCTAAATTAACGCGTTTTTCAAAAGTATATTTCGGCGTATTTTCCGATTCATAATATTCCAGCAATATTTCGGCTGAATTTTCCGCCCGCGTAAAGGTAAGGCGCACTTCTCCGCCCCCGTCCGTTTCAAGGGCGCGCGGGTCGAAAGCGCGTATTATTTCGGCGACGTCGGCGCTTATGTTTTCCCTGTTGCAGATAAATTTCATACCTTTTTATAAAGCGGATTCAACGCCCTTTCCGCCTGCGAAGACGTGGATTCTCCGTGTCCGGGATATATATCGAAGTTTCCCGGAATGGAGAGTATTTTGTTTACGGAATCGCAAAGTTTGCCGAAGTTTCCGTCGTAAAAATCGTACCTGCCGTAAGAGCCGCCGCAAAAGATAGTGTCGCCGCAGAAAATCGAATTTTCTATTATATAACACACGCCGCCGGAGGAGTGCCCAGGGGTATGGATAACCTTTATATCCATACCTGCGATATGCAGCACTTCCCCGCCCTGCAAAAGCACGTCTGCGGGAGCAGGCTCGCATTTTGCGTAGCTGAACGACGCCAGACTTTTATCCGGGTCGACAAGTTTGTCCTTGTCGAGCGCGTGGATATATATTTCCGCGCCCGTAAGTTCTTTTAACGCCTTAGTCTGTCCGATATGGTCGTAATGCCCGTGCGTGAGCAGTATCGCCTTTACGTCAAGGTCGTTTTCGTCTATATAATTTTTTATCTTTTTGAACCTGTCGCCGGGGTCTATTACCACACATTCGCGGCTTCCTTGGTTGCGCACGAAATAACAGTTGACTTCCATCAGTCCCAAAGCGAGTTTACCTATCTGTATCATTTTTCGAATACCACCGTTACCGGCCCGTCGAGATTGGTTTCAAGGTGCATATGCTCCCCGAAAGCGCCCTGAGCGACGTTGCCGAGCAACTCCTTGAATTTATTTACCGTATAATCGTAAAGAGGTTTTGCCTCCGCGTGGTTGAGCGCGTGCGAAAAGTCCGGGCGTCTGCCCGTTGCGGGATTGGCGTAAAGGGTGAAGTTGGAAACCGCCATCACCTGCCCGCCCACTTCTTTAAGACTGAGATTCAGCTTGCCTTCCCCGTCGCGGAAAATGCGCATATTCACTATGCGGTTCACTATATAATCCGCCTTTTCCCTCGTATCACCCTGCGTAAAGCCGAGCAGAACGAGGTAGCCGAAGCCGCAGCGGCTGACTTCCTTTCCGTCCACGCTCAGAACGCAGCTGTTTATCCTCTGGACTATCGCGCGCATTACTTGCTCTTCCTGTAAACGTTATACACGCCCTTTATCGAGCGCAGTTTGTTGATGACGTAATCGAGCGTATCAAGGTTGTCCACTTCCATGGTTACGGTGACCACCGCGGTGCCGACTTCCTTATCCGCCTTGGCGGAAATGCCCGTCATGTATATCTTCATATTGTTCAGCATGGTCGCCACATCGCTGAAAAGTCCCGTCCTGTCGTCGCCTTCTATGTTGACGGAAGCGGTGAACTTTTCGCCTATGCCGGCGGGCCAGCTTGCTTCGATAAGCCGTTCCGGCTCATACGTCGCCACGTTGGGACAGTCCGCCCTGTGAATGGAAACGCCCCTGCCGCGCGACACATAGCCCACAATTTTATCGCCCGGAAGCGGATTGCAGCAATGTGAAAAGCGTATTAAAAAGCCGTCGTATCCCTTTATGAGCACGCCGCTGCCGCCGCCCGTGCCGCCCTCCGCGCGCGCGGGCTTGATGTCGAGCACGTTGCCCTGTTCGATATGGCTTTTGAAGCAGTCTATCATCTTCACCACTACCTGGTTGGTGGTAAGTCCGCCGTAACCTATCATGGCGAAAATCTCGTCCGCCTGGGTGGTGTTGTACTTCTTCTGTATATAGCCCTTCCACTCCTCGCACGCCATAAGCTCGCCGAGGTTGTATCCGCGCCGCTTCGCCTCTTTTTCCAGCATATCCTTGCCGCGGCGGATATTGTCCTCCTTCATCTCCTTTTTGAAGAAGGCGCGTATCTTCGCCTTTGCCGACGGGGTGACGACAAAATTCAGCCAGTCGCGCGAAGGACCTTTGGACGCGCTTGAAGTGATGACTTCCACCACGTCGCCGTTGGATAAAGGCGTGTTCAGGTGCGCCATTTTGGAATTTATCTTTATGCCCACGCACTTGTTGCCCACCTCGCTGTGCACGTTGTAGGCAAAGTCTATGCCCGTGGAGCCGCTGGGCAGGTTGACGACGTCGCCCGCGGGGGTAAAGACGTAAACCTGGTCCTGGTAGAGGTCGAGTTTGAGCATATCGAGGAATTCGGACGAATCGTCCACCTCGCTTTGCAGTTCCATGACGTTGCGTATCCAGGCAAGTTTCTGGTCGTTGGCGTCGGTGGAGAACTTCTCGCCCTGCTTGTACTTCCAATGCGCGGCAATACCGTATTCGGCTATGCGGTGCATTTCGTGCGTTCTTATCTGTATTTCAAACGGCACGCCCACGCTGCTCAGAACGGTGGTGTGCAGCGACTGGTACATATTGGATTTGGGCACGGAGATGTAGTCCTTGAAGCGGTAAGGAAGCGGCTTCCACATGGTGTGGATAGTGCCTAAAACCTCGTAGCAGTCCTTGACCGTGTCGACTATTATTCTTATGGCGTGCAGGTCGTATATCTCCTCGAACGACTTGCCCTTTTTCATTTTACGCCATATGCTGTAAAAATGCTTGGGACGTCCGTTTATCTCCGCCTTTATGCCTATTTCCTTCAATTTCGCGTCTATGCGTGCGATTATCCTGTTGACGAACTGTACGCGCTCGTCGGAAGTCGCCGCCACCTTGTTTGCGATATACTTGTAATCTTCGGGGTGTAGATATTTCAGGGCAAGGTCTTCAAGCTCCCCCTTTATGCTCGCAATACCCAGACGGGCGGCGATGGGCGCGTATATATCCAGCGTTTCCTGGGCAATACGCTGCCGGGAGGCTGGGTCTTTGAACGAAAGCGTGCGCATATTGTGCAGCCTGTCCGCAAGTTTGATGATTATCACGCGTATGTCGTTGGACATGGCAAGGAACATACGGCGGTAATTTTCCGCCTGCGCTTCTTCCTTCGACTTGAAGTTGAGCATACTCAGCTTGGTAACGCCGTGCACGAGCGAAGTCACCGTGCCGCCGAATTTTTCCTTTATTTCGCTTTCCTTGGCGCCCGTATCCTCCACCACGTCGTGCAAAAGCGCGGCTATGATGCTGTTCTTGTCCATGCCGAGATCCATTAAAATGGCGGCAACTTCCACCGGGTGGGCTATATAAGGCTCCCCGGACAGACGGTACTGGTCCTTGTGCCGCTCCTCGGCATACTCGAACGCCTTGACTATGCGCGCGTACGAGGCGGGTTTGTACACTTCTTTTGCCTTTTCGAGAAATTCCTGTTTATCCATCGTATTCCTCTTTCAATCGTCTGTAAAGTCTGCTCTCGGCAAGCTCGCGCCTGCGCAACGTTTCCGGCAGATTAAAACCTCCGCCGTCATATATTATAATACCTAAATCGACAAAGGTAAATAGGCAGGCGATAAATTTTTCCCAACCGAGCGCCTTTCCCGCCGCGTTGTACAGCGACGCTTCGTTCGCGCACGGTTTTATTTTAAGACAGCTTCTGACCGCCTTATACGCTTCGCCCAACTCTTCGTACGAAGGCGCGGCAAGTCCTTCGGGACAGCCGCCGGCGACGTATACGCGGCAGTTTTTGTTCAACGTCAGTCTGTCTATTCCGCCTTCAAGCAGCGGCATTTCCGCAAATACGACGTGGCTGAACCCCGCAAGGTCCGCGTCCGTATCCAGTCCGTATATCACGGTATCGTACGGACAGGGCGTGTAAGGTCTGCCGTAAGCGGTCAGAAAACCTTCGCCGGCGCGCTCGGCAAGGCGCGCTCCCGCGGCGGAATTCGCCACTATGCACACGCCCTTTCCCTTCAACGCCTTTATGCCCTCTTCGTCTATGCTTTCGGGCGAAAATACCGAGCTTTCTTCGCCGCCCGCGCTCATTTTGAGATAGGACGAAAGCAGCAGCTGCCCGGGAGGCGCCTGCACGGGATATGCGTCCGCAATCATAAGGCTCGCCCGCCCGACGTTGTTGAACACGGAATATTCCACGTTGAAGGCGAACTTCTTTTTCGCCGCGCTGTTATACCACTGCACCCTGTCGCCCGCGTAAAACTGCACCATCTCGCACCCGCTACTAAGGCTCTCTTTTACGTGCGCGCCGCCGCCCATGCGCGTAAATGCGCCGCGTTCCGCCTCCGCCGTGAACACGGGGCGCGGATTTCCCTCTCCGCACGGCTCGAACCGCGAAAGCGCTTCCGCAAATTCCGCACTGCACGGAAGCTCTATCTCTATGCCCTGCGTCTGCTTGTAGCGCGGCGTGAAAGCGGGATATTTATTCTCGCAACAGCGGTTTATGACAAAGTCGAATTCCTTTATCAGCGATTTTTTTATGGTGATTCCGCACGCGCGCTTATGTCCGCCGAATCTGACGAGATAGGACGAGCACGCGCGCACGCAGTCGAGAATATCCACCCCTTCCACGCTCCTGCCCGAACCTTTCGCCTCGCCGTTGCTGTCCGTTATAAGTATGACGGGACGGTTGTAAAGCTCCACAAGGCGCGAAGCCGTTATGCCCAGCACCCCGTCGTCCCAATACGGGTCGTAAAGCACGATTATCCGCTTGCCGGACAGGTCGGTGTTCTGCAGTTTTTCCACGCACGCGCGGGTCAGGTCGGCGGTGAACTGCTTGCGCCGCTCGTTGCATTCGTTTATGTTCTTTACCAGCGTTTCCAGCAAAAAGGCGTCCTTTTCGTAAAACAGCGCCACAGTTTCGTACGCCGTTTCCACCCTGCCCGTGGCGTTTATCCTGGGTCCCAGCTTAAAGGCAATGTCGCGGGCGGTGACGGCGCCCTTCACGCAGCTGTCGATAAGTACGTTCAGCCCTCTGCGCCTGCGCTTGTTCAGCAAGGCAAGTCCCAGCGAAGTTATCACCCTGTTGTCGCCCGTGAGCGGCACCACGTCCGCAACCGTCGCTATGGCGGCTATGTCCAGAAACTTCTCCGCCGCGCGTTTATCCAGCGCCTGCACCAGGCGGAACGCCACCCCCGCGCCGCAAAGGTCGCGGCATACGTCCCCTTCGCTGAGTTTGGGGTCGAAAACGGGACAGTCGGGCAGCTCCGCCGCAGGCTCGTGGTGGTCGGTGATTATCATATCTATGCCCAGATCTTCCTGTGCAAAGCGCACCTCTTCCACGGAGGTTATGCCGCAGTCCACGCTGATTATCAGGTCGGGAAATTCGCGCTCGGCTATGTCGGTGAGGGCGTTGAAGTTGAGTCCGTACCCTTCCGTGTGCCTGTCGGGGATATAATAGCCGCACTCCGCGCCCGCGGAAGTAAGATACTCGTACAATATGGCGGTGGCGCACAGTCCGTCGCAGTCGTAGTCGCCGTATATGATTATCTTCTGCCTTTCCCTTATCGCCTGCGTAAGGCGCGCGGCGACTTCCTCAAGCCCCTTGTAGTTTTCAAGCGGACAGAGGTCGCCGAGCGAGGGCGAAAAGAATTTCAGCCTTTCGCCGTCGCCTATACCGCGCTCTTTGAGCAGCGCTTCTATTATCTCTCTTTCCTGTTGCCCGGTCATAAAAGTATATATATTATAACACAATTTTACACGCGCGTAAATACATTGCGGCAAAAAAGCCGCTCCCTTGCGGAAACGGCTTTGCCTGACGGTTTTATCCCGATTATTTCGCCGCGGCGGCCTTCGCCTCTTTCGCGGCAAGCGCTTTCTTCGCCGCCGTCTTTGCCTTGCGCTTTTCGTTGGACTCTTTCATGAGTATATACAGCGAAGGCGACAGGAACATCGACGAATAGAAGCCGCCGATAAGTCCCGCGATTACGGGCACGCCGAACTCGCGCACGGAAGAAGTGCCTATTATCGAGAAGAGCAGTATCATGACCAGCGTGGTAATGGTCGAGTTGAAGTTACGCAAAGTGGTTTCGCGCACAGACCTGTCCACCAGCGGACGCAGATTGGCCGCCGTGTTGACAACGCCCGAATCGCCCGCCATCTTCTTGGCTATCTTATTGTTTTCGCGCACGCGGTCGAATATGACTATCGTGTTGTTTATCGAGTACGCCACGATGGTGATTATCGCCGAAACGAACGCCGCGTTCACCTGTATTTTGAAGATTATGGTGATGCAGAACATGATCGCCACGTCGTGAATAAGCGCGATGACCGCCGACAGACCGCTGAACACTTCAAACCTTATCATTACATAGATGAGGATAACGATTATCGCCACCGCCAGCGCGATGCCGCCCAGCATGAGCAGACGCGAACTTGCGGACGCGCCGATGTATTCGGAAGTTATGTCCTCGTTCACATATACGCGCGAGGTAATCTCGTTTGCGGAGAAGTGCGCGTTGATGTCCGTGGCTATCTTTTCCAGAATCAGCTCGTTGCGGTAACGGGTAACGTCGTTGGCTTCGTTGTCGAATGCGGAAGAGATGTTGTCTATCTTGAACACGATAGCCATATCCTCGCCCGTACCCGACGTCTGCGTATAGTTGACGTTAGGCGTGACCACCTGTACGGTCAGCGACGAGGAAAGTTCGTTTTCCGTCGCGTACTCTATCACCCGGTTTGCGATGTCTTCGCTGTTGATTGCGCCTTCGATTATGCCGTAATAGGTGTCGTACTCGTTTTCCACGGCGTTTTCACCCAGCTTGGTGGTGATTATCGTGCCGCCCTTGAAGTCGATACCTATGTTCATACCGCTTTCGAAAGAACCGCCCTGTCCCGCGTACACGCCGAAACAGATGATTGCTATGATTATCACTATAAAGGGTATTGATACCCATATTCTCCAATTGGAAGTCAGACGGAATCTGTTCCACTTATCGCCCAGCGAGCCGCCCTTTACCGCGGAAGACGCCTTTGCCGCCCGTACGGGTTCCTGCACGGGAGCGGTCTCCGCAACGGGTTCCGCCGCAACGGGTTCGGCGGGAGCGGCTTCCTCAACGGGAGCCTGGACGGATTCGTTTACGGCAGTTTCCTGTACGGGAGCTTCCTGTACGGGAGCTTCCGCCGCGCCCTCTTCCGTAAGCAGTTCTTCCTTCAATTCTTCCTGCTGCACCTGCGGTGCGGGCTTTTTGGCGCTCTTGTAAGGAGGCCTCTTTTTATTATAAGGTTTCTTGCTCATTATTTCGCCTCCTCTGCCGCAATGTCGTTTGCGAGCATTTCTTCGTCCGTCAAAACGGCTTTGCCGCGGCGCACGCCGAACAGCTTTTCGGCGTAATCTTCGCCCTTGCCCTGCTTTTTCAGCTTGTCCTCATCGCCTTCCGCAAGCGTGCGTATGCAATAGAGTATGATTCGCGTAAGCAGCATGGAGCAGACGAGCGACAGCACTATACCTATAAGCAGCGTGATACCGAAGCCCTGCAGCGCCGACGCGCCGAACGAACCTACGATTATCAGTATTACCGCGCCGAAAATGGTGGTGATGTTGCCGTCGATAATCGCGCCCGCCGAGCGCTTGAAGCCGAGCGAACAAGCCGTTCCCAGCGCCTTGCCGGCGGCGGATTCTTCTTTTATTCTTTCAAAGATAATGACGTTCGCGTCCACCGCCATACCTATCGACAGCAGTACGCCGGCTATACCCGAAAGCGTAAGCTGTACCCAGGGGAATACCGCAAGCAGGAACAGATAGGTAAATGCGTAATACACGAGCGAAAGCGCGGAAGCCACGCCCATCATCTTGTAAAGCACTATCATATATACGACGATAAGCGCAAGTCCCACCGCACCGGAGATGATACCCGCGGTAATGGCGCTGCTGCCCAGCGTTGCGGAGATGACGCCGCTTTCAGCCATATCGAGCGGAACCGCAAATGACCCCGCCATTATCTGGACCGCAAGTTCGTAAGCGTCCTGATAACCGGTCGAGCCGGACCAGCCGCCGGAAATGGTGCATTGTCCGGAGGTGATAGCCTCGTTGACCTTGGGAGAGATAAGCAGTTCGCGGTTTACGAATATTGCGATATACTTACCGGAATACGTCGAAGTGAGGTCGGAGAACAGCTTGGTGCCCTCTTCGTCGAATTCGAGCACTACCACGTATTCGCCGGAAGAACTGTCGTAGCTTAATCCCGCGTTGGCGATGTGGCTGCCGTCCATACCGTCGGCTTTTTCATCGTACGCGCTGGAGCTGGTAACCTGCGACGAACTGCCCTGCAACCACAATGAAGCGGGACGTCCGACAAGGTCGAAAATACGCTCGGGATCGTCCACGTCGGGCACTTCCACGCGAATGGTGGTGCCGTAAACGGTAACCTGCGCTTCAGTATAGCCGCGGTTGAAAAGCAGGCTCTGCATGGTGTCCGCAGTACCCTGTATAGCGGCGGTCTGTTCTTCAGAGGTCATGGAAGTATACTCTTCCGAAGACGTGTCTACGTTGTAAACGGCATAAACGCCGCCGCTGAGATCAAGACCCAGCGAGATAGTGCTGACGTAACCGTGGTATTCGTCGGTAGCGTTCAGATCGAAGCTGACGAACGCAAAGACCGCGGCAAGCACTATCAATAAGGATAAAACCGTGAGAAAGACGATCGATTTTACGCGCCTGCTCTTACGCTTGCCCGCGCTGTCCGCAACTGCGCCCGATCCTCTTCCGGACCCCTTCTTAAAGTCCTTGTTAGATGACTTTGCCAAGAAGATTGCCTCCTTTACTACATAGTTATAATCATTATAATATTTTTATATATATAAGTCAAATAAAAAATAGCCGCCGAGTGAAA
>ERZ1643249.2152-NODE-2152-length-18725-cov-11.976808_pt1 | contig 18725 bp, 22 predicted proteins | sample MGYA00579263_ERZ1643249 | MGnify/ENA primary metagenome ERZ1643249 (study PRJEB29033, sample SAMEA4952264) | chicken gut metagenome | biome: Broiler Chicken; feature: Gastrointestinal Tract; material: Caecum | place: Ireland | collected 2018 | study: Broiler... | reverse complement strand
TGGACGGCAAGATCGAAAACAAAAAGTATTTTCTGATGAATGCAAAGATCTACGCGAACCGCTTTTCGACAGATTGCTTTTCGGACTATTTCAATGATTTGGCGGGCAGAAGTCATATGGGTATCAACGACTATCCCGAATACGCAACGGAAAAGGCGTCTGTGGACGAGCTCAGGGCTCAGAACAGCTATTTTATCCGTGCGCTGTATAAAGACGACGGCGCATAAAAAGAGCCCGCAGAGCCTGGCTCTGCGGGCCTGAAACGAATAGAGGGAGGTGATAAAAATGCCGTATGCAAAAGCAAAGGTGTATTTTGACGGAAGTCATTACATTGCTATCCCGCACACGGTCAGAAAGAAAAAGGCAAAAAAGAAAACAGCAGTAAAAAAGATCAGTCCCGAATTGGAAGAATTGGATGAGGATGAAGCTACTCCGTTCGATGAATGTACCCAGATGAGTATTTTTGATTTGGAGAAAAAGACAGAAAAAGAGAAAGACGAAGGAGCGGAGAGTGGAACAGAAAACGCGGATACGTCTACTGAAAAACGCGACAATTTGCCTCAGATCTCACGAAAAGAGTTGTTTGATAAATTATACCAGGAACACTTGTATGAGCCGAAATATAGCCGAAAGAAAGCGGTGTATGATGGCCTGCGACCACATTTCAAAACAGACGAGGAAGCCAAACTTTTCGTGGATATAAACTTTGAACGTAAGCGCAGAAATATGATCTGCCGTCGCATCCGTATGACGCGAAAGGCAAACTTGCAGGACTTTAATTATTTCGTCACTTTTACGTATGATGACAAATTACATACGGAAGAAAGTTTTCGTCAAAAGCTGAAAAACTGTCTGAGCCTTTTAAGCAGCCGGAAGGGGTGGAAATATATCGGTGTATGGGAGCGTTCTCCGGAAAAGAAGCGCCTGCATTTTCACGGTATATTTGATATTCCCGAAGGTACGATGCCCGGATATTTTGTTCAGAAAGAAGATTATAATTTTAACAGTCATCGCCGTCAGATCACAAATCAGGATACTTATTTTTTGGAGAATTTCGGAAGAAACGTTTTTGAAAAGATCGAGGATCAGCACAGGATTGGGGAAGCGATGGCATACCTTATGAAGTATTTGGAAAAGAGCGGGGAGCGCATCGTTTATTCAAAAGGGCTGCCGCAATACTTTATTACGGACATTATGGACGAAGACATCGTTTGTCCGATCGGAATGGAAGAACAGAAATTATTGTTGTTCGATAATTTCGGATGCTGGGATGAGGGCGAATATATAGGGCAGGTAAGTAAGGAAACGATCGCAAAGATGCCAAAAGCGAATTAAGTTAGGAGAGCGTTGCTTCGGACACAAAAGCAGACAAGGACGTGGAAAAACAAAAGCAAGACAAACTAAAACTACGGGGCAAAAAAGAAAAGCTGCGCGGCGGTATGCGTGGGGCGATTTGCAAGCGGGTCAGCGCAAACGCCCCGCCCGCCGCGCTTTCGTTTCCGTGTTTGTTTGGTTGTTTGTGTTGGGACGTGTGCTTGTCTGCGACGGGCGGAGCCCGTCGCACTTGTATCAAGACAAGCACACGTCCCATCGTCACACCTAAGACAAACCCGTACTTTTCCGTACTAAATTTGTAAATAAAAGCAAAGATTTTTTGTATGAAGAGAGGTGAAAAGGAGTCTACATTAAGGTAGTGTTTACAGTTTTGTCATATTAGGTTGAAAATCGACAGGCGATATGTTATACTATATACAGCAGAAAACTATCCATTAAGAATAACATAAGGATTATTAATACAGGAACGAACAAGGTTCTTAAAAAGGAAGGGGATCGATTTACGAGGGAATTTTATGGAAATGAGTGGAGTTGGATTTATTGAATATGATAATCAAGACGCATCTCCCATGAACGAGCAAAAAGAAAGATTTTTATTTTTTCGTAGATTTTATGTTTCTAAATGTCAAAATATTTCCGTAACAATTGCTGTATTAAATTATTTGACAAAGCATGAGGAAGATTATGATAATCTTTCTACAGTTTCTCCTGCATTTACAAACGCAGTTATTTATAACTTTTGGGCGCAAGCTGTAATTGGTCTTTATGAATTTTACCGTAAATCAGACGATCTGTCTTTTGAAAACTTTTTTAACTATATTGGATCGAATTGGAATATGATTTTTACAGGCAAATTTTATGATATTATATATCAAGGGGAAGAAAAAAGACTGAGCGTGTTAAATTTACCAAAGAGAAAATATTTCAGACAATAGAAGAATGTAAAAAGATAATTGATAAAAATCAAGAGAAAATTAAGCTCTTAGGCAAATTTCGTGATAAAATCTTTGCGCACTATGGTGATATTAGTAAAGAAAAAATAGAAGTATCGCTTTCTATCGATGAATTGCAAGAAATTTTTAAAGTCACGGAACAAGTTGTGAATAAAATCGAGGTTTTTTATGATAGGGTAATTACTTCTTTTACACCTATCAATGCCACTGATATATGCCAACTGTGCCATGCTATCAATAAATACAAAGAATATCGGGGTAAAATAAGAGAGTTTGATATGAAAAAAACGACCAGCCATACAGGTGGCATTGAATAAGAACCGATAGAAATGAATGTCTCAAGGAAGTTACTGCGGATAAGAATGTTATACCTACCTTTTATCTACCTTTTATTTTTAACGACTAAAAAAGCAGAATACAACAGTAACAGTTTATTTAGATTAAGAGGAACAACAAATTTCGAGTTGTATGGTAAAACGTGTAAATAGATTGACAAATTGGTTTTCCAAAATAGTAATAAACCGAAAATTAACTGAATATAAAAAATCTTTAATTTATGAAGTCACAAAAAACAGAGAGGAAATGATCGAGATTTATAAAGGGAATATCATGTTAATATAGATTCTGGTAATTTCGGAATGTGAGCTACTTTAGCTTTTTCTCTTTGAGAAAAAGCCGGATTTTAAAAAACTGTTAAAGAATATGGGATGCGTACTCTTTGAAATGACTTTATCTGTAACGGCATGATTGTTGAATGCCTCTATAAATTTTTTAGAGCGAGTATGCTTTGAGATGGAACTTCGATGATATCACAGAAGAGATAGAAAAAGATAGCACTTTTTTATCAAAACTGCAGTAATATCGATAGGGCAACAACCTGTTGATGGATAAAGAAGCGGGTACCGTAGAATTTGTGGTTGATAATACGATTAAGAAATTTTTTATCAGGTAGTTGAATTATTCGTGTAAATATGGTATAATTCAACACAGAGATGAAAGCCGATGAATTAAGACAATTACTCGTACGGATACAAAATAATGACGATAATGTTGCATTAGAACGAGTATATAAAGAATATTTCTCAAGGATATATACATACATACTTTGTAAGATCCGACAAAAAGAAGATGCTTATGATATAGCAATGGATGTATTTTTGAAGGTCTGCGATTATTCTTACCCATATGGTCAGGTTCAAAATCCTATAGGTTTAATAATTGCTATAACGCAGAATACTGTAAAAGATTATTTTCGAAGGAAGAAGTTCTGTGCAGAAGTGGATATACAATCTATTTCTTTGCATACGGAGTTTCGCGATCGCCTTTGGGTTGCGGATATATTGCAGATTCTTACCGAACAAGAAAAAGGTTTATTTTTTGATCATTTAATTTGGGGAAAGCCTTTGAAGGAAATAGCGGCAGAGCAAGGGAAGGCGTATATAACAGTAAAAAGAAGTTATCAGAAAATGAAACAAAAAATCAAGAGATTATATCAATAAAAAAATAAAAGAGAAGCGAGGAATAAAACACCTCGCTTTTTTTTCTGAAAAGGTGATACTTTTTACCTTTCTGAAACGACATATATATAGGCAAAAAAGGAGGCATATTATTATGAAAAAAATTTTAGCTGTTTTACTTGTGATGTTGATGATGGTCGGGACAATTGGATTTTTTCCACAATCGGTATCAGAGAGGGTATTTGCTGACGGATATAACGGTTCTACGTATGAGGGTGAGGGCACAGAGACGATTGTATATTTAAGAAAAGAGGATGAAGAAATTTTTATAGATGGAGGGTTGCCGAAGTATTATGATACAAGTTCAGAGTTGAAAAATACTTGCGCAAATGTTGCCGGTGCTATAACACTTGGGTATTTTGATAAAGACTATGATGAGTTGATCCCAAATTTTAAGGCGGCGAGAGTCATACGCGATAAGGTTTTGTTTTCTACTCAAACCGCAGTGATTCAGGATGTCATAAAAGATTTGTACCAAAAAATGGATACAAATAGTTTGGGTAATGGCACAAGTGTAGAGCAGTTCAAGAATGGCCTTACGCAATATGTAAGTGAACATGGAAGAAATATATCTTATAATCAGATTGTGAAAAATGAGCAGATAAATTTTGATGAATATAGAAAATCGGTTGATGAGAAGAAGCCGATTGTTTTGTTTGTCTCAAAATATACAATGCTTTCAATTACAGATTTTGAAAAGGATTCTAATACGGATGAATTAGTTATGCAGTATTATGGCGGAGATCATGTGCTCGTTGGCTATGGTATCAGAGGAATCAGCTATTTTAATTCCGACGGAACATTGAAAGAACAAATAACATTTTTGCGAGTTGCAACAGGATACGCGCAAGACGCATTAGCCTACATAAGGTTGGATGACAGAATCCATGTGGTGGACGGCTATACAATTAATATTCAATAAAAGGAGAACCTATAATGGGAAAGTTTGAAAAAGAAATAAAAAAGAAAATGGATAAAGAAGTAGAGGATTACGATGTATGGCTTGAAAGGAATAAAGACAAATTTGCGAGGTTTGATAAAGCAGGAACTGAAGACGAGGTACAGGCGGACGGAACGAAAAAAATAAAGGTAAAAAACAAGTGGCTGATCCCTATAGCTTTCGTACTGCTGGTTATCGGTATAACGCTCTGTTTTCTTCCTATATTGTTGCCTGGGGAAGAAAGGCTGGAACCGCCGCAACTGTTCGGTGACGAGGCTGTTTACAGCGAGGGGATGAGCACAGAGGGAATAGAGGATCTCCAAAAGAGTATGCCGGAGCTGGAGGGCTTTACGGTTTACAGCGGAGTCGAGATTCTGATAACGGAAGATCAGTCGTTAGTGTTTCGGGTTTTGGATGCCGAATTGGAGCTGGAAGATTATTACTTGGTAACGGTGCAGATAGAATATAATCCGTATTATAATTTTCTATCGAAGTATATTTACGAAGATTTGGGATCGAAGATGACGGTAAACGGCTATAATGTCAGTTATGGATTGAGCGGGACTGATGACCTAGGGCTTTATCGGTATTATATGTGTACGGAGAAGAACGGGCAGAAAATCTATTGGGAGATACACTGCTTTGAAGAGAGTATTGTGCAGTTTATCGAGCAAGTAGTGAACTGAAAGGAGGAAAGAGATGAAAAAGACGATCGGAATTATCGCTGCGCTCATGGCTGCGGGGCTTTTGATCAGCGGTATCGTAATTTGCGTAGCGCTGGCGGACAGAGAGGAGGATCCGTTTCCGAATCGGCAGCACATAACGATGGTCATAAAAGACGAATTTGGAAAAGAATGGTGCGAACTTACCGAAGAGGAAAATCATAAAACGATTTATGTCCCTTTTGACGGAAAGTCGCGTGAGTTCATGGCTTACGCAAAGTTTCCGGACGGGAATGTAGCAGTTTTACAGGGGAAAAACACTATTTGGACATCATATTTGAGCTATACACCGGTTGGAGGAGAGATTATTTATAATTTCTCATCAGACGTGTTTCAATTAGGATCATATGAAATACGATTTAGAACGAGCGACGATAATACAGAGATGTATCCGTATTATGGATATTTGACAGTAATTGTAACCAATAATGCAACATAAAAAAGCATATATAAGGAGGAAAAGATTATGATAAAATCACGGAAGATAATGACGGTCATTATCCTGTTAATTGTAGCAGTTGCTTTTATTTTTAGTTTTTGTACTTTGAACATGCCGCAGAATATTTTTGCGGAAGAGGATATGGAAGCGAAAAGTGCATCTTATACCTCTACAGATGCGCTGAAAGAGGGTGGGGAGGGCGATATTCGCAGTTTTACCACTATGCTTGTTAATGCCGAAGAGGAAGACGAGATTGCTTTGGATACAGTGATTCCTGTAGAGTATTTGCGGTTAGACGGAACAGAACATACGTATTATTATATTGGGGAAGAATATGGTTTTTACGTTGAGCATAGCGTAAAAGAGGCAGAGTATCCTGATGTTCTTTTAAATTTTTTGCATGTGTTTGTGATGGATTTTTCATGGGATAGGAAAAATAATCAGGTTTTAATGAGAATAGAGCCGTTATTCAGTGAAAATTTTATATACAGCAATGAAAGCGGTGAAGAGGTTTGGTATAAGACGGATGCTCAATATCATTATGATGTTCATGGGACGACGGTGACGATAGATTGCAGCAAGAAATTTATGGTAGGCAATTTGGGATTTAATGTTGCACTTCTCAATGCAAACGAATTAAATTACGGAGAAAAAGGTTATACAAAAGAAAATGATAACGGAATTATCATTCAGCAAACACGCGTAAATTATAGCGGGTTTGTAAGAAAAAATGGGAGCGGATGGGAAGAGTTAGGTTCATTTGCCGTAAATCAAATATTAGGAAGACTTCCTTACATTTCTACTGTATATGACGTGATAACTACTCTGAATGATTTCTGTAGTGTAATAGAAGCATTTACAGAGAAGACGGAAGAAGTTATATGTAATAATGAGGTAAATATTTTTACGCAGCAATCGCGCGATGCACAATTACAGGATGATGCTTATCCGACATTCAGCCGCGCTGTAGGGCTATCGCCGGTAGATGAGGTTTACATAGACGAGGGTGGTTACGCAGAATGTATTACATTATTAAGTGATACAAACAGCCCCAGCCGCATGATCCAGCAAATGTGTTTTGATATAGTAGAAGTGGACGGATTTCATGTAGAAAAGCTCAATCCTTCGGAAGATGAGCAATATATTGTTTCTCATGAAGATAATTTGTTTTACGAGGATTATGTTGATACATCGTTAAATAATAAGTTTTTCTTTAACACGACAAACTTGTATGTATTGCCGAGAGGACAACAGGTTTTTGCTTTTGAGCCTTTGATTACGGGCAATTATAAAATCTATACGGAAGACGGCAACTCAACAATTACGATATTTTCCGAAGGAAATATTATTGAAACAGGCACTGGTGAAGTTATAATTTCTTTGGAAAGAGATGTTTCGTATTTTATTCAACTTAAAAATGAGGAGAAAACAATAACGCAACTTCACGTCGATACAAACTTCGATGATTTTGAGATCGGTGAAAATGCGTTTTCAATAGAAGCTGGAGCTAGGTTCTTTTTTAATTTGCCTAAGAATGAGCGCCTTTTAACAATGCAGACGAATAATGATGCTGTTGAAATAAAAGTTTATTCTCATGAGGGAATTGAGAAAGAGATTCCGTTGTGGTCGAACGGGGCAAGAGAATATGAAATGTACTGTGAAGAGGGTGATGCTTCTATATTGGAGGTTTACAACAAAGGAACGCAGACAATCTCGAATGCACATATCGCTATTTCAAGGAGCGAAGAATTAAATTTGGATGTCTCCAAAAACATCAACATAACGACAAAGAGGTTTTATTATTTTAATCCTGTAATAGAAGGTTATTATAAAATTTATACCGACAATAGCAATATTGACGGATATTTTCAGGGAGCGACCAAAGACGGGGAAGGCTATTACTTATATAGTGGACAAGAGTATATAGTTTGCATTATTGCAGAAGCAACATCGACGGGAAACATTCAAATACAATTTGATGTTCAAACATTAAATGTTGGGAATTACTATGTCCAAGCGCAAGCTCCGAGGCAATTTTTGAAATTTACACCTGAAATTACGAATGAATATGAGATACAATTACCGTACGGAGTGACTTTTGTTAATGTAATTGCGAATGAAGGGATTCTTTCTATAAGTGGCAGTAGATATAAAGCTGTTTTGAATAGCGGTGTGGCTTACTACTTCGTTATAGAACACAATTTAGCCGCTGCATTTTCTGTAGCGACAGATTTTATATCCCAGGAAATTATAGTCAATGAAGAAGCCAATGTTACGTTAAACGAACAAGGGTTTTGCTTTTTAAAGATAAATTTACCTCTGGAATGCCCTTATATTATCAATAGTAATTTTGATGCAATTGTTTATAATACGAATTTCGAAATTGTAGATATGGATGAAAGGTCTTTATCTGCAGGAAACTACTATATTAAATTGACAGGACAAACTTTGGGGGTGGGAACTGTTGAAGTGGAACACTCTGGTATCCAAATGGAGGTAATGGATGATATCTGGGTCAGTGAAACATCATTCTATAGATATGAACTAACGCAAGGAGAAGAATATATACTATTTACTTACGGGGATGAGGCGGATACTACGCCTAAAAAGGTAGAAATTTTTGATAACAACGGTAATTTGATTGCTTCTTCGAATGAAAATATAGCAACAATAAACTTTATTGCGTCGTCTAAGGACATTTTGGTTAAAGTAACAGTACAGGTGTCTCATCCGATAGGAATGAGTGTGATTTATGCGGACGAAACGAAAATACCGGCTGATTTTGTCAAAAGTATTATACTTTATACAGAGAAAATAATTACGTCTTCTAATGATGAAAATGCTTTAGTGAGAATTCCTGAAGGATCTTTCTACTTATACGTATTAAAAAGAGAAAATGCTACGGTTTCAGTACAGGCAGTAAGTCAGACGGGTGTTGAGTTTGTAGAACAAGTTCATGAAGGCAGTAGGTTAATTTATAAGATCAATTCCGATCAAGAGTTTCTTGCTTTATTCGCTGGAAAGGGAAATCTGGATGTTACAGCTATTCTGCTTGAGCAAGATTTTTCTCCAAGTATAAAAATTAAAGACGAGTCTGGTAATTATATGAATACATGGGTTCGTGGATATAACTATTCGATAGAGTTTGTCGATGATAATAAATCTATAACAATGGGGGATCTGGTTTCGATATCTGTTTTCGCAAAAGATGAAGAAGTTAACCCTGTTGGTGGTTATTATAATGTTTATACTGCGGAGGAAGTTTATGTTCATGTTCAATTTTTGGGGACAGATTATCAGAAAACATATGAGGTCTTGCCTATAGAATTAAATTTTGATTATAGTTACTCCGTATATCCTTCAGGTTCCGAAGGCGAAGGATTTGATTATAGATCTGGTACAAATTATCTATTATGTATAGTTAGTGTCCTTTATCCAGAGGGTACGCCTGTAGACGGAAACGGATTTATTTTGAGTAAAATAACAGTAAATGTTAATCAATCCCCTATAGAGGAGGATTGTTTATCAAAGAGTCCGACGGAAGGCGTGGCTTATGTAAATTTGGAAAATTATAGGAAAGAGAAGGGATTTGATATCGTCGCTACGTTTGAATTTCAATCTAAATGGGACACCACTATTACATATCAGATTGAAGGGCAAAACAGGTGGGATTATGAAGTTCGTCCGATAGATGCCGAAAATTTATTTACAAAAACCGTTGTGGAAGAAGATGAAGTCAAAGAAAAGCTTTTGAGTGAAGTATATCTTGAGTTTACTACGACTTCATCAAACGTATTCAAAGTAATTACAATTCCGTCTCATATTCAGATGATGGTGATTACTGGAGAAAATGATCGTAAAGCGAATATGAACTTTTTGATTGCTGAAAGGCAGACGCCTCTACGTATAGTTTTTGTCAATTTTAATTGGGATTATAAAGAGGAAGGTATAAGTTACTCGGGAAAAGAAAGGATAATTCTTGATATAAATGGGCATTGCGAAATGCGCGGGACGTATAACTTGTATAGCACAGCTATAAATATACCCGTCCTGACAATTTTAGGCAATCAAAGTAATGATGTTTTCATATTAAGAGCAGCGGCAGGCAAGGACGCACCTCTTGTACTCAACGAGGTAAATGGTTCAACGGGAGGCTTCGGAATAAGAACAACCAATATTATTTTGGATATAAAATCTCTTGAGATTTATGCAGGAGCCGGTGGACTGGGTTGTACTTTAAGCATGAACGAGTCGGGAACAGGTAACGGTCAGGACGGAGGTAATGGTGGCAACGGCGGAATAGCTTTATTTCTTTCGTATGAACAATCAATCAATGTTTCAGAAATATCCAATATTAAGTTAGTTGGCGGTGATGGTGGCGACGGTGGAGATGGATATAAGGGAAAAAATGGAGGTGAACAGTTGTGGCTTGGATCAGGAGCCAATCCTAACGCTAATACAGGTGGCCGAGGAGGCAATGGCGGCGACGGAGGTGTTGGTGGTAGAGGCTGCAATATGAGCTTATCTTTTTCCAATATAACCATTATTGATGGTCAATACGGAGATGGAGGAGATGGCGGCGATGGTGGTATCGGCGGTATCTTTGTTTCCTCTAACCAAAAAAGATCCTATGGTAATGGTGGTGCAGGAGGAAATGGCGGTTATGGTTATTATGGCGGTGATGGCGGTAATGGTGGGTTAAGTGGAGAAGCTAACCATGATCAGTTAGGCCCGAGTTATGGCGGAGCAGGAGGTAATGGTGGCGATGGAGTCTATAAAGGAGGTCTTGGAGGCGTAGGGGGCAATGGACAGACAACTTATGAATATGGCCCTGGCGGATATGGCGGCCGAGGTGGTGACGGCGGTGATGGTGGCTCTTACGGCGGCGATGGCGGTGATGGCGGTAATGGAGGAAATGGTCTCTCTGCTAAATTACCAGGAGTTTTAACCGGAATAGGTACGGGCGGCCGAGGCGGTAATGGCGGTAACGGCGGCGATGGTTCTATAAAAGATGGTAATGGCGGAGATGGTGGTAATGGCGGCAACGGTGGAACTGGCTATAACGGGGGTAACGGAGGCGCCGGTGGTAATGGATATAAAGGCGGTTATGGGGGAGATGGCGGTAACGGTGGCAAAGGATATGACGATACTTCCAGTGATGCGAAACCGACTAAAGGCGGGGACGGCGGTCATGGTGGCAAAGGAGGCTATTGTTATGATTTGGGTCGTTATCAAATCCCTGGCGATGGCGGAGACGGTGGGGATGGCGGTGATCCAGGAACTATCGGCGGAGGCTGTGATGGAGGAAATGGCGGTGATGGCTACATAGGAGGCAATGGTGGAGCCGGTTCGGATGCTAATATAGTGTTTGCGGCTGGTGGTAATGGTGGTAATGGCGGAGATGGATATGGAGGTTCATCAGGGCGCGGTGGTGCTGGAGGTAAAGGTATCTTGAATTCTGACGGAGCCTATGGGGAAAGGGGAGATCTAAAAATTAGTTACCAGAACTACCCGCATTGATAAAACCACAATTTCAATTACGGTTCAGAAGGCACTTCGTAAAATTTTCCGCTGACTTTGATGCGAGAGCCGTTTCGGACGGGTTCTCCTTTTTGACAGGCGCGGAGCAGAATCTTGTCGCTCTCTTGCGTGCGGGGGATGTTCCCGTCCGTGAAGTTTTCGCTTTTGCTGACTTCCAGAATGTCAAAGCCTTTTTTGACGAGGCAGGAACTGAATTGCCATACCTTTTCAAACTTCCCGTTGGAATCAACGATCATTCCGATGTCCTCGGTAGGGCTGTATGCGGTGATACGAAAGTAATTTGCCATTGTTAGATCTCCTTTTTAATATTTTTTGAATGCGAATGTCGTTACAAGTCCCTGGAGAGGGTAGATCCGATTTTCGTCAAAGGGGGCTATCTCGGACGCCAGGGTATAAGGGGAAAAGTTATCCAACACAAAAGCGACGCAATGATATCCTTCTACAACGATTACGACATATTTGTCTTCTTCTATGCCGGGGCAGAAGCCTTTCAGGTATTGCATCGCCTTTTCGGCTTGCTCTGAAAGAGCGGGATTTTCTTGCTTGAATACGGAAACGGGGCAAAGTTCATCGATATAGTTTTTCATGAGATCCTCCTTTAAGCGGCAATTTGTTTGATTGTCTTGTTTGCATACGGCAGCCAGATTTTGTTGACATAGTGCAGGGTTTCGTCGTTAGGCTTGGAGTTATGAATGCCGTAACATTGCAATACTTTGTGCGTTTTCAGGGAATATTCCAGCGTCACAAAGGGCTTTTCGGGCTGCGTCTTGGTACGGATAAAGAAGATGAGAGATTCTTCGTTTGCCATGCTCAAATCGTAGTGCATCCGTCCGACGCAGTGATGTAAGGTTTCGCCTTCGCGTATCAGATCGGCGGGCGTCTGTGCGATCACGCAGATATAGGCGCTCCGTTTGTTGTGCTGCAACGGCATATATTTTTGTGCCACGTCTGCAAGTTTTTTGGTAAGTTCCAGATCTTTGTTGGCTTGTTCGATGGCTTTTTGCTCGGCATATTGTGCGATGCGGATGTCGTGCCATCTTTGAAAGTCTTTGGGGAACAGGTTCTGTTTTAAGGTCATATCCACGTTCAGATGTTTGCAGGCATTCAGATAATCGAGATACAACCGATCCGAGATGTTTTGTTTTTCTACGTAGTCGAAATACTTTTTGAGTTCCCAGCCTTTGAACAATTCGCGGATGGGCAGAGTTCCCGACTCTCTTTCAAATTGCTTTTTGCGGAAAAGATAATGAGCAACCTCTTTTAACGGAAGCCCCGTCTTAAAGGCCTGCGTTATCGTGGTAAAGTTGTAGGCATTGCCCCAGGGAAGAGAAAGCTCGCTTCTGTGTCGGATAAACCATTTGCAGAAAACTTTGTCTTTTGCGATCTTTTTGAGCAGGGATAGGTTTTCGGCATAAGCGCCCAAGCCGAGTTTGAGCAGGTATTCTGTCTGCGGGTATTTTTTATAGATGCGAAGATAAGAGATGATATCTCTGCCTTTGTAGTACTGGTAGGCACTGTATTTGTATTCGGGAAGTTTTGCGATGACGCTGCCGTTGATAAGCTCGGCATAAGGGTCATAATATTTTTTGTCGGCGGTGTGCCATTTGCCGTCTTCAAAGGATTTTTGCTGCGTCTGCAATTCTTCGGCGTACCAACCGACGCGGTATCCGAATCCGAAATAGTTGTATTCCATATCCCGCACCAGGCAGACGGGGGTATGGATGCCGTGCACGGCGACCTGTTTGTACGTCCAGTGTTTGTTTTGAATGGTCGAAACGGCAACGGTCACTTTGACGAGTTCTTTCTTCCATATCGCAAGGTAGGCATAATAGCGCACGAGGCTTGTCTGCCACGGGTCTATCTTCAAGTCCCGTTTATAGATCTCTTTGAGTATGGATTGGGGGACAGGTTTAATGTCTTTTTCTGTCATGGTGTTTACCTCATTTCAATTTCATTTCCGAACAGTTCGTCGAGCTTGCAGAGTGCTTCTACGTCAAACGCTGTGGGATCGTAGGGGAGAGCTTCGTCTTCGGCATAGTGCATTACGCCGTCATCGTCGACGTAGGTTTGCTCGTCGATCCAGTGTTTTTCCGACGTATCTGTTTTAGGTTCTTCTTTTTCAAGAAGTTTAACATCGTCCGACGTGTCGACGACGGCGATTTTATATCCCTTTTCCAAGGCTTTGGGAAAATAGGTGTCTGCGGTCTGAAGGGGGAATCCGACCATAGGTACGCGTTCCGAAAGCCCGCAATCGCGCCCAGTGAGCGTGAGGGAAAACTCCTTTGCAAACAGTTCAGCATTGCTGCCGAGAATCTCGTAAAAATCGCCGCGCCTGAACGTGACGATATGGGCTGGATATTTGTTTTGCATCTTTTTGTACCTTTGATAAAAGGGTGAGCCGAGGTTTTCAACGGCGGGGATCTGTACAGGTTTTACTTCATTGGCAGGGGAATTAGAATCGGTGGCTTTGAAAACTTCCTCGGTCGGTTCTTCATCGCAGTTGGCGGCTTCGCAAAGTTCTTCCTCTGTGGGCTCTTCGGCCTCTTTGCTTCGATTTTCGCATACGTTCTCCTGTTTTTGTGCCGGAGAGTCCTTTTCCAAAAGGTCAAAAAGCGACATTTGCGGCTTTGGTTTCGGAGCGGGCGGTGTATAAGTTGTCGAGACGCAGGCAGGCGGAGAAGTCGTTTTCGGCTTATATTCGGTGCCGTCCGGGTTGTAGAGAGTGCCTTCGATGGAGTCCTCTTCAAAATAGTGGATCGCCCAACCGAACACGACGCAGTCCTGGATACAAGCGGCGCGTGCTCCTTTTTCCACGAGCTTTTGCGCTTCCTGTGCGGAAAATTCGATACAGCCTTCCAGCGTTTTTTTGTTGAGCAGGCTTTTCCCGCCTTTTTGTATCAGGACACCGTTGTTGATCTTTTCGGCAAGAGTATCGCTTACGTGCTCTTCGAGATATTCTTTAATGATTTTTTGCGTTTCGTCTTTTGCTTGAAGGTTTAATTTCGGCATAATTTGTTCTCCTTTTTTCTATAGAGTGTATCGGAAAGTTTCGGCAAGGCGGAATAAAAATTGCTGTTTATAATACGCAGGTGTAACGCTTTGTTGTGGGCAAAGTCGTTGCGCCTTGCGTACTCCGTGCCGTTGTTTGTCAGGCGTTTGAGTTCGTACCGATCTTGCCCGTCGTGGTGAAATCCCTCTATGTACAGATGTCCGTTTTGTTCGTAGATCTTCAAGTAGTCGAGATGCCGAAGGAATGTGCAGAAGTCCTCAAAGGAAAATATGAAATTTCCTGCGCCGCAGGGGCCGTTCCATCTTCCGCACGTCCCCATGATGATGTAATCATCGGTTTCCAGTCGGTGTTTGAGTGCGGTTGCAAAGTATTCCCAGTCCGCTTCGTTCTGTGAGGCGATCTCTTCCCAAACCATATCGGCAGGAACGTCGTTTATATCCGTCCATTCCTGGCTTTCGCAGAACGATTCATACACCGCCTGTTTTGCTTTGTCGTATTTGGAATAGTCGTCCGTGCTGTCGTAAAAGATGATCTCTTCATTTTTCATTTCAGTAGTCCTCGCAATGTTTCAGATACTCTTTTTCTGCTTTTCTCAAGCCGTGCAAAAGCCGCTTGTCCGCATTGATCTGTTCCCTGTTCAGATCGAGCGCGTCGAGCGTTTCTTCCAGGTCAAAGGTGATGCAGTATTCGTGGTTGGCAAGTTCGTAAAGGAACATATGATAGATAAATCCTTCTCCCGTCTTATCGGCGGCGATGGCTTCTTCGCGTTCTTTCTCAAAGCGGTTCAGCATTTCGCGGAATGTCGCAGAATCGCTTTTGCGGACATAACAGCCACCGCCGACGGAACAGATCTTGTCGGTGTCTTTGGGGGTGAGTCCCCAGTTTCGCATCATCTGATCAAACTGTTCGTTGCTGAAACAGGCGCCGAGGGGAAAGGCGTTCATTTCTTTTTGATGCCTGTTTTTCTGCTGTGCGTACAAATTTTTCATCCTGTTTATCTCCTTAATTTTTTATTGTTCGGAAATTTTTCCGTAAACGTCATCGGCGTAGAAACAGCAGACAAACCAGTTAAAGAGGGCGTGACATTTCACGCCCTCAAAATCTACGATATAGTCGTTGTCGCCTGCTTTTTCAAGTACGGTGATCTCTCTCAGTTCACCGTTCAACGAGTTGATGTGTGCCTGCGTTTTGTAAGGTTTCATATTCGATTCTCCTTTTCGTATTGATCAAAGTTCGTATGTTTGAGCAGCTTTTCCACTTCGGGCATGATCTGTTGTTTGTTTTTGCCGATGCAGGCAAGCAACAAGAGGTTGGTGTTTGCTCCGTACAGCCTTCGAAAGGTGTAATCGAGGATGCGGGCGATGTCGGGATCTTTATGCTCGCTCGTTGCGTTGATGGCAAGTACGGAAGTCAGAAGAAATTTAAGTTCGTCCAGTCTTTTCATAGGGCTCCTCACTTCAATTCTTTTCTAAGCAGGTCTACAAAAGTGTGGGTGTAGTAATCGTGTTTATAGGAAAGATGCCAATAAACTTCCGATTCGCCCGAATTGTTGTCTTCTTCGGAGAATTCATATTCTTCGCCGGGATCGCCGTCGATATCAAAATTGACTTCACCGCCCCAAAACTCTTTCAGTTGCTCTGAAATGATCTCTTTGAAACGGTCATAGGCATCGTCATATTTTTTGAAGAGTTCAATCTGAAAGCCGTCTGCGTCGGTAGTGGACCAATCCAGCATGACCATAAATACGTGATCCATAGTTTCACCTCATGCGATGCGTCTGATCCCGCCGCCGAAACTTTGTACGGTAACGCTGCCAAATTCGCTGCACCATTCGTCGTCTTTGTTCCAGACGTAGGCAAAAGCGGTATGGCGGTTGCCCTGACTGTACACGAGAGTATCCCATTCTTCGGGATAGTCGGTCACAATGAGAAAATCGTAAAGCTCTCCGAACTCGGTATGTTCGTGCGTTATGGCATATACTTTGCACTTGTGCTTTTTTTCGATTTCTTTCATTTTTGCATACAGCTCGTTTTCCTGGTCAACCCAGTATCCGCCAAAGCCTTCAAAGAAGCATACTCTGTCTTTTTCGGCATATGCCTTGATATAGGGGCGATAAATGTTCAGTTCCTTCATCAGGGCAAGTGCTTTTTCTTTTTTTGTCATTTTGTGTTCCTCCTTTTTATTCGTAAATTTCTATGATACCGCCGGAGTATTTCTCCGCGCAGTTCATTCCGAACGATTTGCCGTATGCCTCAAAATCAAAGAAGTCGATGAGATCGTCGTCGATTTTTCTCGCACAGCTTTCAAACAGTTCTTTGCCGTAATCTTCCCAGTCGTAGCCTTGATAAAGATAAATGTCATCGTTCCAGTTTTTGCCGTGCGTTTGTACCCTTTCGATAAACTCCCGAAGGGAGCGTACTTCCAGATAGGCGCAGAGGACGGAACAGAGATATTCGCTTTCCAGAACGCCGCTTTCTTTGAGCGATTCAAAAAGTTCTTTGGGGCTCATATAGTCCCAGTTTTCACAGTCGAGGGGGAGGCCTTCGATATCCTGGATAAAGAGTTCTTCGTCGATGCCGGAAAGTTCAAAGCCTTGTCGTTTAAGCTCTTTTACGATCTCTTCCCAGTTGTCGTAACGGGAAAGGGTAAAATAAGAGGATCCCAACGCCCGCTCGTTGCAGGCAGTGTAGGATCCCCAGGAACCGATGACGATCTTAATTTCGTCTTTCATTTGTTTTTCTCCTTGTATTTCGGATTGTTTTCGCAGGTTTCATCATCGCAGTGTCCGCAATCGCCGTTGCAGCGGTTTGCTCTGTCGCAGTATTCATAATGTTTGCAGTTCATGCAGGTTTTCTTGCTGTTTTTCTCGCAGAGTCTCATTCGTTGACCTCCTTAGATTTGTCAAGATATTCGCGGCTATCGTTTTGTTCTTCTTCCCAATAGAACAGGGGATCGGTATCGCCGCATCTGCCGTCGCATGATCCATATAAAATGCAGTTTTCGCAAAGGCTTTCCATTATTCTGCCTCCTCAAATTCGTCAATGTGGATGTGTTCTTGTCCCGCGATGCCATATTCAAAGTACAGACCGTTTTCGTCGGTGAATAGGTCATAATCCGAAACGCTGATCTTGCCGCACTTGGTAACGGCGATCGTGATCTTGTGTTCTTCTACGGCTACGATGTTGAAAATGACGGTATTTTCTCCGTCAAAGAACTGAAATTCTTTCAGATAAAATTTGTCCATGAAACGCCTCCTTAATCGATGAGTTTATACCAGATCGAGTATTCGAATTCGATCTCTCTCTTTTCGTAACCGGTGCAGTCGCCGCTTCCGTTTTTCGTTTCAAACTCTACTTCGCGGATCTCGTAATGTGCGCCTTTGTACTCGCCGTCGCGATTGGGGATGGAATGGCAGTTTTTGACGCAGTCTTCAAATACGCGGATATAAGCGTTGCCTTTCTGACTGACGCAGGCGATGATGAGATCTTTGTCGGTGATAAAACCGATACCGGTCAATTTGTTGTTTCCGAATTTATTGAATCTGGAAACGGAGTAAATAACTTTCTTCATTTGGAACAACCTCCGAATTTTGTTTTTGCCTTTTTTCGGCGGAGACGGAGGAGCATAGGCCGGTAGGGGACTGAAAAGTACAAATACGGGGTGCAAAAGTCAACGAGGCAAAGGATAAATTGCTGCGTTTTGAGCATTGAAAGATTGCAAGAAAAGAAAAAGGCCGGGCAGGAGAACCTGTTCGGCTTATAGTAAGGAGGTATGTTTTAAGCTGCAATTTATCCGCCCGTTGACTTTTGCGAGGCGCTATGCTACGGTAGTCGAACCGAAAAAAGCAAAAGACGGAGGAAAGAAATTAAATCAAAGTTTTTAGTTCGTTTAACTTTGCATCTATCTCCCATATTATATTGTTCTTTCGTATAATATTTTTATTGATTTTTTCTAAACTTACTAAGCAGTCATGAATTATATTAAATTCATTAAATGTATAGTATCCGTCGGTTGTTGTTCGAACATTTTCTACAGCTTCTATAATATGGCAGAATATTTCGATTGTAATGTTTGCAACTTCAATAAATTCTTCGGTGTTTAATTTATTCATTGCATTTTTTAATTCATTGAAGTCATTATACGCTATATCTTGGTGGGCAATTAGTTTATCCCGAATTGTTTTTAGTATTTTTATGAATTCAGATTTTGAGCTTAACCAAGATTCTATGCTGTTTTGGAACAATATGAATTCTTGTTTCATCTTGTCT
>ERZ1643249.2144-NODE-2144-length-18787-cov-9.936259_pt1 | contig 18787 bp, 17 predicted proteins | sample MGYA00579263_ERZ1643249 | MGnify/ENA primary metagenome ERZ1643249 (study PRJEB29033, sample SAMEA4952264) | chicken gut metagenome | biome: Broiler Chicken; feature: Gastrointestinal Tract; material: Caecum | place: Ireland | collected 2018 | study: Broiler... | reverse complement strand
CAAAATGCAAATTATGATATGTGTATAGATAATATGATATTTAATATGTGGGAGGAAGTAAATTGAAAAACATTATAGGAGTAAGGTTTAAGAAATTAGGAAAAATATATTTTTTCAATCCAAAAAGATTACGAGTAAAAAAAGGTGATAAAGTCATAGTAGAAACAGCACAAGGTGAAGAATTTGGAGAAGTTATGATACCAAATAGAAATGTTACAGAAGATAAAATTGTTGAGCCTTTAAAAAAAGTTCTTAGAATCGCAAATGGAAAAGATTATAAACGTTTTCATCAGTGTAGAGATTTAGAAAAAAAAGCATATGAAGTTTGCAAGAAAAAAATAAAAGAACATGGCTTACAAATGACACTAACAGATGTAGAAGTTAAATTTGATAATAGTAAAATATTATTTTACTTTACTGCTGATGGAAGAATTGATTTCAGAGAATTAGTAAAAGATTTAGCCGCAATATATAAAACAAGAATAGAACTAAGACAAATAGGTGTAAGAGATGAAGTTAAAAAAATTGGTGGAAACGGTGTATGTGGAAGAGAATTATGTTGTTGTACATTTTTAAATGATTTTGAAGCTGTTTCAATAAAAATGGCTAAAGAACAAAATATCTCATTAAATCCTTCAAAAATATCAGGAAATTGTGGAAGATTAATGTGTTGTTTAAAATATGAAAGTGAAGTATATGAAGAAAAACTAAAAAAATTGCCACATATAGGAGCTATTGTGAGAACTGAAGACGGTGAAGGAGAAATCGATTCCATAGAAACTCTTAAAGAAAAAATAAGAGTAAAAATAAAAAATGGTGATGATTATATTTATAGAAAATATGATGTTAAAGATATAGAAGTTATAAAAGATGAAGAAAAAGAAAGATTAGATGAAGAAGAAATCGAACATCAAAAAGAATTAGAGGAACTAGAAGAATTAGAAAAACTAGAAAAAAGAAATGATGAAATTGACGATTAATCAAAATCATAAATACAGAAATTTTGGAGGAGGTGAAATAAATGGCATATAAAATAACAGACAAATGTATATCATGTGGGGCTTGTGCTGCAGAATGTCCAGTTGGATGTATCTCACAAGGAGATGATAAATTTGTAATAGATCAATCAGCTTGTATAAGCTGTGGAACATGTGCAGGTGTATGTCCTGTATCAGCTCCAGAAGAAGAATAAAACTTCTTTATTCTTTAAATAAATTAATTTTGTATTTTTTATTGAATAGGAAAAACTTGATTTTCCCTATTCAATAAAAAAATAAAGTGTATAAATTTTATTTTTATACACTTTATTTTTTTATTAACTAAAGTTTATTGTAGAAGTATTATCTAGATTAACAGTTTGAGTTCTAGTCCAATTTCCTCCATTTTTATCTGTTATAATTAAGGTTACTTTTACAGATCCTTTTCCACTAATTTGTGTAGTCTTATTTGTAGTATTTTTATCTATTCCTGAATCTGTATATACTGTGCTATCATCTACTCTTAATTCTATATTAACTGTTTTAGCTGTACTTGAAGATTCTTCATTTTCAGTACTTTGGCTATATCCTCCAGTAATTGAAGACACATTTATTGTTACACTTGCTTTTTTGTCTTCTGTTACTTGATTTACTGTTAAAGTAACTGTTGTACCTTCATCAACTGTTGTGCCTCCTGTAATACTTTGTTTTGTAACTTTTCCATTATCATTTGTAGCTTCTACATAATTAACTACTACTTTTAATCCTTGACTTTCCAAAGTAGATTTTGCATTTGATTCTGTTTGACCTACTACATTTTCTACTGTTACTTTTTTTATTCCAGTTCCAGTACTTACATGTATCTTTATTGTATCTCCTGCATATGCTTCTGTATCTGCATCCACATCTTGGGAAATTACATATCCTTCTTCTACTGTTCTACTTGTTTCTTCTACTACTTCCGCTTTTAAATTAGCTTCTTCCAATGCTTCTATTGCCTCTTCTCTAGTCATTCCAACAACTTTAGGAACTGTAGTTTTCTCTTGTCCCTTACTAATTACTACATTTACAGTACTTCCTTCTTTTACATTATAATTTTCTATATATGCAGGATCTTGGGAAATAACATATCCTTCTGGAACTTCCTTGTTATACTCTTCACTTGATACCTCAAATACTAATTTTGCATCTTCTATAGTCTTTTGTGCCTCATCTTTCGACATACCTACTACATCTGGTAATTGTACTTCTGCTGGATTGGTTATATTTAAAAATGCTAAAGTTCCTCCTAAACTTACTGCAAATAATAATATTAAACCAATAAATGCACTTAATACTTTATGATTTTTTATAAATCTTTTTAATTTATTATCTTTTTTCCCTTTTTTGTTTTTTTGGTCATCATTTGGTTCTATATTCCCATATAAATCTGTATTAATTTTTTGCGTTTTAGCAGTTTCATCATAGTCTCTGTCATCTACAAAATCGCCATTCGGATCTTTTAACGCTTTCCTTAAATCTGCCAACATATCTGTTGCTGTTTGATACCTTAAAGTTGTATCCTTTTTTAAAGCCTTCATAATAATTTTATTTACAGCTACTGGTAAATTAGGATTTAATTCTATCGGCTCTTCTGGTTCTTCCTGCATATGTTTTAAAGCTACTGATACTGGTGTATCTGCATCAAAAGGAACTCTTCCTGTTATCATTTCATACATTACTACACCTAAAGAATACAAATCTGATTTTGCATCTGTATAACCACCTCTTGCATGTTCTGGAGAAAAATAATGTACTGAACCTATTGTTGTTCCAAAAGCTGTTATTGTAGAGTTTGAAACCGCCTTAGCTATTCCAAAATCTGTAACTTTTGCAATTCCATCTTCTGTTATTATTATGTTATGTGGTTTTATATCTCTATGTATAATATTGTTTCTATGTGCCATTTCCAATGCTGAGGCAATTTGTATTGCCACATTTACTGACCATTTCCATGGAAGAGGTCCTCTTTCTTCTACTATAATTTCTTTTAATGTCTTTCCCCTTATTAATTCCATTACTATATAATATAGATTATCTTCTGAACCAACATCATAAATAGATACTATATTAGGGTGTGTTAATCTAGCTGCTGATTGAGCTTCTATCTCAAATCTTTTTATAAATTCTTCATCTGTTGTAAATTCATCTTTTAAAACTTTTACTGCTACATCTCTTTTTAAAATTTTATCTTCTGCTTTATATACTGTAGCCATTCCCCCATTACCGACCTTTTCGATAATCTCATACCTATTTCCTAATAATTTCCCTTCTAAAATCATATTTATCTCTCCTTAATATGTTTAATATGTGAATCGCTTAAGAGTATTATATATTTTTTATTACAATAACTGTAATATTATCATATCCACCATTATCATTTGCTAATTTAACTAATTCTTTAGGAGCTTGTTCTATATCTTTTTTAGCCCATTTAAACATATCCTCTTGTGAAACCAAATTAGTTAAACCATCTGAGTTAATAATTATAATATCATCTTTCAAAAAACCTTTTACCATTACATCCGGTTCTACAAAAGCATTACATCCTAGAGCTTTCATTAGCATATTTTTTTGTGGATGGTGAGCAGCTTGCTCTTGTGTAATTGTTCCATCTTTTACTAATTTTTGAACATAACTATGGTCTTGTGTCAATTTTCTCATAAAGTCTTTTCTTATTCTATATATTCTACTATCTCCAACATGACCTATAAAGGCTCTATTATTATATATTAAACAAATCTCTAAAGTAGTCCCCATTCCTTCTAATTCTGGATCTTCTTTTGACTTTTCATACACAACCATATTTGCATATTCCATACTACTTCCAACAAGTTGAATTATACTTTCTTTATCCTTAGGTATCTCTTTAAAATTATTTTCTATATAACTTTTTGCTGATTGAATAGCAAGTTTACTTGCTATTTCTCCACCTTTGTATCCTCCCATACCATCTGCTAGCATATATAGTTGAACATCATCTAAAGAATTTGAAATATAATAATAATCTTGATTAATATCTCTTACTTTGCCTATATCAGATTTAGCATAAGCCTTTATCATGTTTTCACCTCGTTTTCTGTCTTTTTCATAAAAATTTACTTGTATAATTTATATCATAACTTTAATCTTTTTGCAATTACTTTAACAAAATTTGTTCATTAGGGACGTGCCAAATTGGACATTTTTTGTTCAAAAGGGACAGACCTAAAGAAACTTTTGTATATAAATTTTCTTTAGATCTGTCCCTTTTGTTACATTTTGAAACAATTTTGTATATTCCTAATTTTTCAATTCCTCTAAAAACATTTGATTTAACATTTGTGGATTAGCTTTTCCTCTTGTTTCTTTCATAGCTTGTCCTACTAAAAATCCTAAAGCTTTTTCTTTTCCACCTTTATAATCTGCTACTGATTTTGGATTTGCTTCTAACACTTTTAGAACTACTTCTTTTATAGCTCCTTCATCAGAAATTTGTACCCATCCTTTTTCATCTATAATATCTTCTGGATCTCTTGGATGTTCAAACATTTCTACTAATACTTTTTTTGCAATACTTGAGCTAATAGTTCCTTTATCAATTAAAATAATTAATTTTCCTAATTGCTTACTGTCAAATGGAATTTCTATTGGTTCCATTTCTGTTTCATTTAAAATTCTTGATATATCAGATATAATCCAGTTATTAACTGCTTTTGGATTATTACATACTTTGATAGCTCCTTCAAATAAATCTGATAGGTATTTTGATGCTGTAATAATTTTTGCATCTTTTTCTGATAATCCATATTCTTTTAAATATCTTTCTTTTCTACTTTCCGGTAATTCTGGTAATTCTTTTCTAATGTTTTCGATATATTCTTCAGAAAGTTTTATTGCAACTAGATCTGGATCTGGGAAGTATCTATAATCTTGGGCATCTTCTTTATCTCTCATTGGAAATGTCTTTCCAGACACATCATCCCATCTTAATGTTTCTTGCTCTACTTCTCCTCCCTCTTCAATTACATCTATTTGTCTGTCTACTTCATATTCGATAGCTCTTGTAATACTTCTAAATGAATTCATATTTTTCATTTCTGTACGTGTACCTAATTTTGCATCACCTTTTTTTCTAACAGATACATTGACATCTGCTCTAAATGATCCTTCTTGCATTTTACAGTCAGATACTTCAATATATTCTAATATAGACTTTAATTTTCTTAAATATTCTTCTACTTCTTCACTACTTCTTAAATCTGGTTCTGAAACAATTTCAATTAAAGGTACTCCTGCTCTATTTAAATCAACTAAACTTCCACCTGCAAATTCATCATGATTTAATTTTCCGGCATCTTCTTCTATATGAATTCTTGTTAATCTTATTTTTTTCTTTCCATCTTTTGTATCAATTTCTACATAACCATGCTCACATAAAGGTTTATCAAATTGTGATATTTGATATGCTTTAGGTAAATCTGGGTAAAAATAATTTTTTCTATCATTTTTACTATTTCGTGATATTTCACAATTTGTTGCCAATCCTGCTTTTACGGCATATTCTACTACTTTTTCATTTAATACTGGTAATGTTCCCGGCATTCCCATACAAATTGGACAAGTTTGTGTATTAGGAGCTGCTCCAAATTTTGTTGGACATGAACAAAATATTTTTGTTTTTGTAGAAAGCTCTGCATGCACTTCTAGTCCCATAACTACTTCATAATCTTCTCTAGACATCTATTTTCCTCCTTTTTATTTTTTAAATTCTGGTTTGTATTTTTCTCTAAATTTAAATGCTTGTTCATAAGTATATGCTGCATTTAATATAGTTTCTTCACAGAATTTATTTCCAATTAATTGCATTCCAATTGGCATTCCTTGTTTATCTACTCCACAAGGTATAGATATTCCTGGAAGTCCTGCTATATTTACAGACACTGTACAAATATCTGCTAAATACATTTCTAGTGGATTTCCTGATTTAGAACCGATATCAAAACTTACAGTTGGTGATGTTGGAGTTAATACAACATCATATTTTTCAAAAGCTTTATTAAACTCGTTCATAACCAATGTACGAACTTGTTGTGCTTTTTTGTAATAAGCATCATAATATCCTGAAGACAATACATAAGTTCCTAATATTATTCTTCTTTTTACTTCTGGTCCAAATCCTTCACTTCTTGATTTTTTATATAATTCTTTTAAATTTTTAAATTCTCCTGTTCTGTAAGTATATCTAATTCCATCAAATCTTCCTAAATTTGAACTAGCCTCTGCACAAGCAATGATATAATATGTGGCTAAAGAATATTTAGCAACGTCTAATGAAAATTCTTCAACTTCTGCCCCTAATTCTTTATATTTTTCTATGGCCTCATTTAAAGCATTTTTTACTTCTTCATTAATTCCTTCAGCAAAAAACTCTTTTGGCACTCCTATTTTTAAACCTTTTACATTATTTTTTAAACATTTTGTATAATCTTTCTTTTCAATTTCAACTGATGTTGTATCTTTTTTATCATGCCCTGCAATAATATTTAACAACATTGCTGAATCTCGAACATCTTTTGTAATTGGCCCTATTTGATCTAATGATGAAGCAAAAGCAACTAATCCATATCTTGATACTAATCCATATGTTGGTTTTAATCCTACAACACCGCAAAAGCTTGATGGTTGTCTAATTGATCCTCCTGTATCACTTCCCAAAGCCCATGGTACCATATTACTTGCTACTGCTGCTGCACTTCCTCCTGAAGATCCTCCTGGTACTTTATTTAAGTTCCATGGATTTTTTGTTTTCTTAAAATATGAATATTCTGTTGAACCTCCCATTGCAAACTCATCCATATTTAATTTTCCAAGATTTATCATATTCTCATTATTTATATTTTTCATAACTGTTGCATCATATGGTGAAACAAAATTTTCTAACATTCTTGAACTGCAAGTTGTTTTTACTCCTTTAGTACAAATATTATCTTTAATTCCTATTGGAATTCCTGCAAATGCTCCTTCAATTTCTCCATTTTCAATTTTATTTTGTATCTCTTCTGCCTTTTTTTCAGCTTCATCTGTTAACACTGTTACAAAAGCTTGTACATCTTTTTCTTTTTCATTGATTCTATCTGTATATGCTTTTGTAATTTCTTTTATTGTCAATTCTTTATTTTTTAATTTTTCTTGTAATTCATGAACAGTTAACTCTGTAATTTCCATTTTGAAATCCTCCTCTTCTTTTTATCTTTTTAATTAATTACTTTTGGTATTTTAAACATATTTTGTTCTTCGCTTGGAGCATTCATAAATAAAGCTTTATTATCCTCAAAAACTTCTACTTCATCTTTTCTAAATACATTTTTTGCTTCATTTGCACCTATTGTAATATCCAAATTTTCTACATTTGCATTATTTACAATATCCGCAAAGTCTAAAATTTCTTGTAAATTATCTAAATATTTTTGAACTTCATTTTCTTCTAATGTTAAATTTGCTAAATTTGCAATATGCAATATTTCTTCTTTACTTACTTGCATTCTATCATCTCCTAAATTCAATTTGTTTTATATTATATACTGAAACAAGCAAAAAAACAAGTCAAATTGACTTGTTTTACATTTTTTTCAAAATTAATTGTTTCTGTTCAGACTATATGCTATTTATTATATTGCTCTTGCTTTTACTATTACTCTAAGTTTACTATCATCTGTACATGTTATTAATGTTATCTCTTTGTTTCCATCTGTATTTTGAGAAGTACAACTTACATCTGTTGGTTCTACAGTATATTTATCATATACTTGATATTCAATCATATTTCCCACTGAATCTGTTATTTGTATAACATCTCCATTTACTAATGTTGGTACTTTACTAAAAAATTTACTGTTTCTATAATTATGCCCTACTATACAATAATTTCCCACTTCATTAATTTCTGGTCCATGGAATTTTACAGGTGATATTTTTAATAATTCTTCTGTTTCTGCCTCAGAATCTGTCTCTCCATCTAATATGGCATATTCCACATTTATTTTAGGTATTTTTACTGTTCCATCTATTACATATGTATATCCTGATTCTGTTTGTTGCTTAGTTTTATTTTTGTTCTGATTAGAAACAACTACTGGAGTTTCAGTTCCATCATCTGTAGTATCATTTAATACTGCTATTAAAACATCACTATCTGCAACTGTACTATCCTCTGCTTCAGCATTTTCTAAAATTTCTTGTGATACAGCTTCTGCCTTGTCTCTGGCATATGCTGCATATATGTATAATGATATTAATATTATTAAGAAAAATACTGATAATATGAAATTTGCTTTATACACTTTCTTTTTTCTTTTTAGCTCAGGTGTTATGTATAATTTCTTCGTTATTAATATTTGATTCATAATCCTCTCCATTTTATAATAATCTTTCCTTACCATTATAACATGAAAATAATAAAAATGAAACATATTTATTGAAATTTTTTTATTTTAATAGTATAATGTTATTATGCGGGTATAATTTAGTGGTAGAATGTCATGCTTCCGACCTGATAGCGTGGGTTCGATTCCCACTACCCGCTCCATTAAGTAAAATCGTCGCATCAGACGAAAACATTTAAATCTATTATATAGTAGCAACTTCTTTTTCTAATTCCTTAATAATTAAATTTACATTTTTCATTATATCTGCATATTCAATATCTTTTGCATACAAATGAGCAAGTTTGTATTTATCCCATTCATTTTTTAATATAGTACTTTCTTTTATAAAATCAAATCTTTCTTCTATCTCATCAAGAATATATAAACTCTCTCTTCTTTTACATGTATTTTGTATAGCTTTAACTAAATTTGTTTTATCTAAGTCATTCCAGTAATCTTTTATAAGAATATGTAAGTCATAAAAATCTTTTGCTCTTGTATTCGTTTCTGTATCTTTTATAAGAGTTTCAAACTTTTCTGCAATAATGGTTTCCTTATTAAATGCCATTATCTTTATATATGTATCATCAAATAAACTTTTATATTTGAATTCTATTTCTCTAGGTGTAATAGGGTCTTTAGTAGTAATATCTATAAATAAAGGAACAATTAAGCCATCTTTTTTAGCAATTAATTTAACATTTACTCCACCATATATGTCATCTACTCTAATGTCCTTTGTTTTTTCTATTTCAAAAGAAATATTATCATCAGTTTTGATATTGATAATTTCTTGAATTATTTTTAATAATTCATCACTTTCAATATCAATGCCTTTTATCATAGTATCCATATCACTTGTTGTTCTTCTTTCATCTCCAGTAATAGCTGATAATAATAATCCACCTTTTAGAATAAAATTAAATTTATACCTACTTATTGATATTCTATATAATAATCTTTCAAAAAAATACATTTGCATTAATTCTTGGGGTTGAGCTCCGATTTCTTTTGCCCTCTTTTTAATTTTGTTTTTTAATTTTTCGCCATTCATTTATAACAACACCTCCAAATAATCATGCATTTCTTTTTCAATACCTAGTTTTTTTGCATATTTCATAATTTTAAAAGTATCTTTTTTCATATCTTTAAAATAAATGTTAAATGCTTCTTTTATGTATTCTGATGCAATCATATCTTTATCTTTTAAACAATCACATAAACATCTTTCTATATCATAAACATCGATATATTGCCCTTGAGGACTTTTAATTTTTATTCTTCCTAAATCTAATATTTCTTTATCAACTTTATGTAATAAAACTTTTTTATCTTTATCTAAAACTCCATAATACTTCTTAGTAACAGTAATATCATATATCATTGGAACTCTATTACAAAGATTATGAAAATATAAAGCTGTCATATGTGAATATATTGCATTTTTCCCATATATCTTATTAAAATATTCATCTCCCATTGTTTCTGGAAGTATATATATTCCTTTTTCTACTCTTTCAATTTGTTTATCTGCTAATAATCTGACAATTACTTTTTTATCTATTTCCATTTTTTTTATATCTTTATAAGTAATAACACCATTATTTTCTTTCATTTTTAAAATTATTTTTTCACTATTTTTCATATTTTTGTCCCCCTATCAAGAAAAATTATAACATATTTTTCGTAAAAAGGGGACATTTTTTAAAAAATTATTGAAAAAATTATTAGCTTTATGTTATAGTAAGTTTACCAGTTGATTAGTCAAATATTTTTTTGAGCAAAATGTGGGAGAAATACTTTGATAATTAAGCAAATTTTTCGCAAATCCCCCTAAAACGCTCCAGATGATAACAACTTACGAACTATACAGTTTGTAGGTTGTTTTTTACATTATTGTTCTATTTATATATTTTTATAAAAAAAATATATGGAGGCGTAGAGATGTAAAATCTTACTTCTCCATATGCTTTAATGCAAATTCACAAGCAGATATAACAAATCCATTAAAACTATATTCTTTTTTAGGTTTGCCTTCATTAGCTTTATTTACAATGCTATTTATTTTGTCGTTAATTTCAGTAGGAAATCTTATAGATTTATAAATATTAGCTTCAGTTGATTTTTTCATTACAAATTTGTCCATTGTATATATCACCTCGTTAAAATTTTTAAAATTTATATATAGACATTCTAACTAAAATATGATATATAAAATATAACTGAAATTCAGTTATGAAATATATTGCTGAATAATAATATAAAACAAGAGAGAAAGGAAAGAAAAATTATGAAAAATTTTAGAAAAAATCAAGGAATTACACTAATTGCGTTAGTTATTACAGTGATTGTTTTGCTTATTTTAGCAAGTGTAACAATTGCAACGTTAACAGGAGAAAATGGAATACTTAATAGAGCTCAAGAGGCAAATAATAAAACAGATCAGGCAGAAAAAGATGAAAAAGAAAAATTAGGAGATATGGAAGATATATTAAATGAATATACAACAAGAATAGAAGTAGAACAAGTAGCAGATGAAAATCCAGGAGTATTAGAAGGAAGTGGAACAGAAGCAGATCCCTATACTATAAATAGTATAGAAGATTTAGTAGTTTTTGCAAGTAATGTAACAACTGGAACTACATATGAAGGCCAGACAGTAAAAATAGGATTAAGTTTAGATTTTAACTCAAATAAAGCATATGTAGAGCCATTAAGAACAGATTATGGGCAATATGGATATGATGGAGAATTAAAAACATTATTGACTTCAGAAGAAGGATTTAAACCTATAGGATCAAGTAGTGCTCAACAAAATAATTTCTTTTATGGTACATTTGATGGAAATAATAAAGATATCTATAATTTATATATAGGAATGAATATAAATCAAAGTGAAGATACAGATTTAGGTTTTTTTACATCAAATTATGGAATTATAAAAAATGCAAATTTAAAAAATGTGAATATTGATATATCAAATGTAAAAAATAATATTACTGTTGCTGAGGGTGGAATATCAGCAAAAAACAACAATACAATAATAAATTGTTATGTTAGTGGGAATATAGTTAATAAAAGTAAGCTATGGAACATTGTAGGAGGAATTTGTGGAGTATTAGAAGCTGGAGCAACAATAGAGAAATGTATTAATGAAGCAAATATACTAGCAGAAAATAACAATAATATGGAAGGAAATGCGGTTGCTGGAGGAATTGTAGGTCAATCTTCAGTTAATGCTGGAATAATAAATGCGTGTTGTAATAATGGGAATATAAAAGCAGATAGTAATGCCAACTTAAATGCTATTGTAGGTGGAATAATAGGATATTCAAGAGGAGAAGTTAAAAATTGCTATAATACCGGAAATATAGAAGGATATAGTAATAAGAGCGTAAAAATTGGAGGCATAGTTGGAGCAACTAGTCAAATGAATATTTCAAATTGTTATAATTTAGGTGATATAAAAGCAGTTGGAAATAATGAAATTAAAATAGGAGGAATAGAAGGACTTAACTATTCAAATATAATAACCAATGTATTTAATGTAGGTAAAATAATAGTAGAAGGAGAAAATGCAAATAATAGTTTTAATATAGGAGGAATAGCATGTGGAGAATGGAATGCTGACATTAGTAATGGATATAATATAGGAAATATAAGCATAACAAATAATACAAGTGAAAACGTAGGAAGTATTATAGGACTAAGATGGAATTCAACATTAACTAATTGTAATTATTTAAAAGGAACATATTCAAAAGGAATAGGAATCTTTCATAGTTCAAGTGATACAGAAGAAGGTGTAACAGAATTAAAGGATATTAGTGATTTTCCAGATATTTTAGATGTAATAAATGTAGAAGGAATGTTTAAAGAAGATTCAAATAATATAAATAAGGGGTATCAGATTTTAAATTGGCAATAATATTATTGAAATAACGAATATCTCCTTAAAATATATTTTGTGTGTTATTTTTAGGGATACATCCCAAAAGCAATAATATCAAAAAAAATGTAAATAAGCTTGATTAAGCAATATACTTTTTTAGCAAATTCTGGGAGAAACACTTTGAGAATTAAACAATTTTTTCGCAAATAACCTCCCTAAATGATCAACAAAAACCTTAGACATATCTCTAAGGTTTTTATTATTAAAAGCACACTGAACTTTTTAATTTAATAATTCTTAATTTGTATTATTTATCTCCTCTATAATCTCAACCCCTGTCATCTCACAAGGAATATTAATTCTTTTTATATAATCATTATCAAAATCATTAGAATAGTTCATTCCTATATCATATACTTGCATATCTATTCCATTTAATTTTAAACTCCAAACGGTTCCTTTAGTATATGCCCCATAAGGGTAAGCAAATACTTTCAATTTTTTACTTCCTAAATTTTCTTCTATAATTTTATAAGATTCGATTACATCATCACGAATCATTCTAACAGGAAGCTTATCATAGAATACATGCTTTTTACTATGACTAAAAATTTCTACAAGTCCGCTATCTTGCATTTCTCTACATTGCTCCCAGTTCAAATATTTTTTTCTATCAATTTCTTTTCCTATTTTATCAGTAACTATAAAAATAGATGCCTTCACATTATATTTTTTCAAGATAGGAAAAATATATTCATAATTGCTATAATATCCATCATCTAAAGTAACTAAAATAGGTTTTTCTGGAAGTTCTATTTTTCCATTATTTGCATCATATAGTTCTTGAAAAGAAATAAATTTATAGCCATTTTCTAATAAGGTTTTTATATTTTCCTCATAGCTTTGAGGAGTATTAATATAGCTAAAATTATCAGGATCACTATCAGGAACTGTTTCTACAAAATCATGATAAAGTAATATTGGAATTTTTACATTAGCATTCTTATTTTTTTGATTCCTAAAAAAAATAGCTAATACAGTTACAATTATTAGCCCCAAAACTAATATAATAATTAGATATCTTTTTTTCAAATTAATTCACCCCTATATATAATATTCATCCCAGTTCTTTTTGACATTTTTTTACTTTTTATGTCATTTTTCTACATCTTTCATAAGATAGTATAGGGGTGATAAAAATGTTTTTGATGTCAATTATACTTTCGCTTTTATACCTGATTTGTGCTATTTGCATAAATATTAATTGGATCAATGATATAGCATGTTATTTGGGATATTTTCTATCAATATATCTTGTACTTTTTATAGCATTGATACCAGGATTTATTTTTGTATTTATGCTAATTAGTTTATTATGGAGAAAAAAAGAAAAAAAGAAAACCTCAACCAAAGAAGAAGATGTCACCATCTTAATACCAGTGTATAATGCGAAAAAAACTATTAAAGAAACAATAGAATCTATTAGAAAGCAAAAATATTGTGGAAATATCTATGTTAATATAATAGATGATGGTTCAACTGATGGTTCATTAGAATTATTAAAAAATATGAAGCTAGGTCCTGAAATAACACTATTTGAATCAGATCATAGAGGAAAAGCTTATGCATTAAATGAAGGATTACAAAATGTAAAAACAGATTATACCATTACTGTGGATAGTGATACTATTCTTCATCCATTAGCAGTTAGAAATATTATGCATAAATTACTAAATTCAGATAAAAAAACTGTAGCTACAGCTGGATGTTTATTTGCTAAAAATGCTAAAAAAAGTTTTATTACAAAATTACAAGAATGGGATTATACTTTGGGAATATTTGGAGTAAAACTATATCAGGGTAACTACAATTCTACATTGGTTGCCCAAGGTGCATTTAGTGCTTATAAAACTAAATTTTTAAAAGAAATAGGTGGATGGAAAAATTGTGTCGGAGAAGATATTGTTTTAACTTGGGAATTTTTAAGCAAGGGATATGAAACTAATTTTGCAGAAAATGCAATTGCTTTTACAGAAGTTCCTGAAACATTAAAAAAATTAGGACGACAAAGAAAAAGATGGGCTAGAGGTATGATTGAAGCTTTTAAAAGAGTGAAAATTGTAACTTCTAAAGATCTTAACTTTAAATCGAAATTCCTAATGTGCTTAAATGTATTTTTCCCTTTTATGGACCTTGCACTTCTTATTTTTCTACCACTTGGATTAATCTTTTTAGCATTTGGTAACCAATTATTAATTGGTTGGTTGACCTTATTAGTCATTCTTCTTGGAATATTACTTTGCTTAGTTATTGATATTAAAAGAAAAAATATGTTAAGAAAAATTAAATGTAAATTAGAAAAACGAAGTATATTAGCTTTTATAGTTTATGTTTTATTGTATTCATTTATTTTGGCACCTTATTGTTTAATAGGATATATCTCTGAATTGATAAATTCTAAGAAAAAATGGTAATATAGAAGGAATTGCAGATTCCTATAATGTAAAAAGACTAGAGAAGCTTCTGAACGAAGCAAATCCTCTAGTCTCTATTTATTATCAAAACTAATTGTCGCAACTTGCTCAATTTGTGTAACCGCATAATTAATCACTTCATTTAAATATTCTATTTCCTTCTCAGCAAGTTCAATCTCTTCTTTTCTGTATGTACTATCTATGCATAATGATCTTTTTAAATTGTATTCTAACCAATCTAGTGCCTCACATAAATTTGCATATATAAGTTTTTTCATGTCCTCTTTTTTATATTTCTTTACATCTTTTAAATATTCATTAACAATTATTTGAAATTTTTCAAAATCTAAACAACCAACATCTCCATTAGCCCAATTCCAACATACTTGGACCAACTCTACGGTTGGATTTATATATCCACTAGATTCCCAATCTATAACAGTTGGAATATTATCATTCCACAATATATTTCTTTTTATTAAATCTCTATGACTGATTATTAAATTATTTTTAGCATATTCTAATGCTTCATTTATTTTCTTATTTAACTCATATAACAAATCTTTATTTTTTTCTAATTGTTCACTATATTTTTTGTTCTGTTTTTTAGCTATTTTTATATAATATTCCCAATCAATAGTTCTAAATTCAATCATTGCATCTTTTTGCTTTTCTAAATCTGACAATTCTAAGTTATGAATACTCGCTAACAATTTTCCTATCTCTATACATATATCTTCATTAATATCTTCTGCATTTAAATGTTTACCATTATTCCAGTTAAATATCATAAAATAATCATAATCCATTTCATGTATTATTTTCTTATTAAATTCTAATGCCCTTTCTACTAAAATACCATTTTCTTCTGCTACCTTTGATACCTTTTCTGCAAATATTATTCTTTCAAATTCATCTTTACTTTTCATTAATGTTTTATTCAATTTTTTTATTGCATATGTATTTTGGTCTGTTTTTACTTTATACATCCTATTAGAAAGCCCACCATATATTTGTTCTATTTTTTCTATTTTACTTCCTAAATTAAATTTTAATATTAACTTTTCTATCTTTTTACTATTACTTTTTCTTAACAATAAACTATATTTACATATTTTATCATTTTTTGTTTCACTACTTTTATCTATTACCTCTGTAAAATCAAACTTTTCATATATATGTTTTGATATTTCATCATCATCTTCTACTTTAATTGTAAATTCTGTCACACCTTGATTTTCTAAATCTTTTATTGCAAAATCTAGCAACATTTGTCCTAATCTTTTATTTTGATAATTTTTCTGTATTATAAAATTTCCTATAAACACTCTGATATTTGGTATAGTTACACTTTTAAATTCTGATTTATATATTACAGTTATCTCTCCTATAAATTTTCTATCTTCCTCTATAACATAAATATCTATATTCTTTCTTTCAAATTGCTTTCTTTTTTCTTCTTTTATTTTTTCAAAATTTTCGCATTTATATAAATTAATTAATTTATCCAATTCCTCTACTTTTATCTTTCTTATATTCATTTATACCTCCTCTATACCTCATTACTTTTCATATGATAAATTTATTGTGCTTATTTTCTATATTCTTTTCCTTATATTTATTATATTAACATAAAATGGCACAATGTGCAATATTTTTAAGCAGTATTCAAAAAATTATCTGTAACTACTGCTTACAAATAAAAGAGGAATTTTATGAAAAGTCAAAGAAAAAAGTTAAAATTATTATAAACTTTAAGACTTTCCGATTTGTTTTTATATTGTTTGGAATTTTTTTGATTTCTTTTCCTTTTAAATATTCTAAAATTCCAGCATCAGTGTAAAAATTAAATTTCAATTTGTAGCTATATAACATTTGATACTTTTTCCCAAACTTTTTGTTTATTATATTTTTTCCATATTTACCATCACCAATAATAGGATATCCTATATGTGCTAAATGAGCTCTTATTTGATGTGTTTTCCCTGTTTCTATTTCAACATCTAGTAATGCAGTATTATCTTCTCTTTTTTCTAATACTGTGTATGTGGTAATTATTTTTTGATATCCTTTTTTAAAAATATCACTCACATATACTTGTGCTTTTTTATTATCCTTGAACAAATACGCTTCTAACCTCGCACTTTTTCTATTTGGAATCCCATATACTACTGCTAGATAATGTTTTTCTATTTCATGCTTTCTGAATTTTTCTAACATAATTTCTAAAGCTTCTTGATTTTTAGCAAATATTACTAACCCTGTTGTATTTCTATCTATTCTATGGCATGGCTTAGGTTTAAATTCACAATTTGTATACTTTTTAGCTATAACTTCTGTTATTGAATTTTTTCCTGTAACTTCTATATTTGCAGGTTTATTAACTATCATTATATTTTCGTCTTCATAAACAATATCTAATTCTATTTTTATATCTTCCAATTCTTTGGGTAAATATATTTCTATACTATCATTTTCGTAAATTATATTATCTTTATTTACTCTCTTTCCATTTATTTTTATGTCTTTTTTCCTTAGTAATTTACAAAATGTATTATAATTAAGATTTGGAAGTTCGTCTAATATAATTTTATTTAATTTTCTTTCATTATATTTTTTATTAACAATTATCTTTTTCATCATATTATCATTATATATGATTTTTAGTATTGAAACAAGCTAGTTTTTATGATTTTCTCGTATTTTTCAAAGTTTGGTTCATACTTTTCTATCATTCTGTAGAAATATTTTGAATGTGTTTTATATTTTAAATGACAGTATTCATGTAATATAATAAAATCAATAACATCTCTATGGAACATAACAATTTTAGGATTAATTGTTATTTTATTTTCTATACATCTTCCTATTTCTTTTTTCATATTTCTAATTTCATAATCATCTGGTGCAAATCCTAACATTAATCTTGTTTTTTCCATTGCTCTTTCTACTTCAACTTTTGCTATTTGTTCATACATTTTATCAATTGCTAAATCTAAAATTTCTTGATTATTATCATTTTTGTATCTATTAGGAAGTGATATTTTTATTAATTTTTTTTCTACATTTAGCTCAGGTATTCTTACATTTTTGTATACAATTTTTACTTTGTAATCAATTCCTAAAACTGGCACTGGATGTCTTTCTAATGTTAAATCTATATTCTTTTTTATACTAATTGCTTTTTTTACTTTATACATAAATATCACTCCCATTTTTGAATTTTTGTTTTACAAATTATTGTTCGCTTTTGTTGTTCTTATTCTATATCTTATTTTTCACTTTGTCAATACTTTTTACAAAAAAATATAAAATTTTTGTTCGTATTCCGTTTTTCCTCTATCTCCCAGTATTTTCAATGGTTTTAGATTTTGTTTTTATTTTCTTTTATATAATTTTTGAAAGCTTCAAAATCTAATGGTTTGGAATAAAAATATCCTTGTATTAAATCACAATTTATTTTTTTTAGATATTCAACTTGTTTACTTTTTTCCACTCCTTCTGCTACCGTTTTTAATTTAAGTTTTTTTGTTATTAACATTATAATTTCTATAAGATTTACTTCCTTATTATTTATACCTATTCTATCTATAAATGATTTATCTATTTTTAATGTATCAATTGGCATAACTTCTAACATAATTAAAGAAGAATAGCCTGTTCCAAAATCATCAATTGCTATTCCAAATCCTTTTTCTTTTACTTTTTCTAATATTTCTTTCATATATTTATCATCATTTACAGTTGTTCTTTCTGTTATTTCTAATTCAATGTCATTTGGCTTTACATTATATTTATTTGTAATTTTTATATATTTTTCAAGAAAATCTTTTTCTAGTAAACTTTCTTTAGAAATATTTATTGATATTTTGGGAACTTCTTTAACTCTCTCTTTCATTTCTTGTATATCTATACATACTTTTTCATATATATATTGGTCTAAATTTATAATAAAATGATTTTTTTCAAATACTGGTATAAATTCTCCTGGAGATATTA
>ERZ1643249.2142-NODE-2142-length-18803-cov-5.897482_pt1 | contig 18803 bp, 12 predicted proteins | sample MGYA00579263_ERZ1643249 | MGnify/ENA primary metagenome ERZ1643249 (study PRJEB29033, sample SAMEA4952264) | chicken gut metagenome | biome: Broiler Chicken; feature: Gastrointestinal Tract; material: Caecum | place: Ireland | collected 2018 | study: Broiler... | reverse complement strand
AAGGGCGAGCGATGCAGGTTCGCGCCGGGAGCATACCAGCCCGAGACGTTGGACTCCGCCGCCTCCGTTCCGACCATCTGCCCGAATCTGTGCGCGAGCTCGTCGTTCCAAGAGGATGCGAGCACGATCACAACGGGATAGATGGTCCACGCATTGTCGCCCGCGAGCGTGCCGAGGCCGCCGATGTTGCTGTTGAGCCCGGCGGGGCCGTCCAGGTCGATCGCCTTGGGCTTTCCGACAGAGCTGACGCGCTCCGTCTTGAAGCCCGCGTCCTCGACCAGCGAGATCAGCTCTTTCTGCGTGATCTGCGCAATGACGTCCGCCCACTTCTCGCTTTCGTAATCGGAGCCGAGCTCCATCACGAGCTCTTCGTTCCACTCGCCGTTCTCGGTGAGTTTATAGGCGGTGCGCTCACTGCCCGTCTCCGGCATCTCTGCGATTTCGTTCTTTTCGTACCAGCTGTTGCCCAGCGCACGCACCTTTTCCGTCTTGTCGCGCGTCGCCCTTCTCGTAAACGGGAAGGTGGACGCAAAGTCGGTGCGCGTCAGATAGGTGATGCCCTCCCCCGACGTAAATCCGTCGATGGAGGCGCCGCCGTAGGCATCCTCGCCCGTAAAGCGGTTCTGCACGGGATTGCCCGTCGCCGTGTCCTCGTCGTAGAAGATGTCCTCCGCGACGGTATAGTCGATGACGCTTCCGTCGCACGCCGCGACCGTGTGCGCGTCCGTGCGCAGGGAAAGAGTATAGTCGCCCGCGATCAGCTCGTAACCCGTGTGACCGTTGTCGTTTGCGCCGTAGCAGTCATACGTCTTCATGTCGCTGACAGAGAGGGTGAGCGTGACGTCCTCGCTCTCGCCCGGCTGTAACAGCGGCGTCTTTGCATATGCGGCGAGATTGACCGCCGACATCTCCGCACCGCCGTCGTATTCGGGGGTGTAGTACAACTCGACGACATCTTTGCCCGCGTACGTCTCGCTCGTATTGGTGACCGTGACGGTGACCTCGATCTTGCCGTCCTTTGCGAGCGCGGCGCCGCGCGCAGGCGAGACTTCCTTGACCGTCCACGCAAATTCCGCGTAAGACAGGCCGTAACCGAAGGGATACTGCACGACGTCTTCGTATCCGTTTGCGATGCCCCAGGTGCTCTTTGCGAGCTCGCTGTCCCAGAAGCCCTCGGCATCCGCGGTCTCGTACCATTTATAGCCGACGTAGATGCCCTCCACATAGTCGATGTAGCTGGATTCGGGAGTCGAGGAATTGGGCGTGTATTCATCCGCATTAAAGCCGTTGTACTGCTCCACGCCCCAGTCGGCGGCGTTGATGAAGGAGGGCGCCGTGGTCAGGTCGTAGGCATAGGTGTCCACCGTCCTGCCCGACGGGGTGATCTCGCCGCGAAGCACGTCCGCGATGGCGATGCAGCCGGACTGACCGGGACCGCCCACCGAGATCGCCGCGTCGATGCCCTCGTCGTCGAGAAAACCGAGCTCCATCGCGTTGACGGTGTTGATGACGACGATCACCTTGGCAAAGCCCGCATCCGTGACGACGTCGATCAGATCCTGCTCACGCGAAGAGATCTCCAGATAGCTGCGGGAGGTGTCCTTGTCCACCCCGCTCGTCGCGCGGTCGGTGCCCTGCGCGCTCGTCTGATAGCCGGGCAGGTCCTGCCCTTCGCCGCCCGAACGGCTGATGACGATGAGCGCGGTGTCTGAGAAGTTCTTTGCCTGCGTCATCACGCTTTCCGTGTAGACGGAGCGCGCAGGCTCGTAGAGTTTGAAGAACACGTCCGAAGGGTCTTCGAGCGATTTGCCGTTGCCGTCCTTTTTGTCCTTGAATTGCGTGTAGATATCGGTGAGCTCCTTGTTTGTCTCAAAGCCCGCCTTTTCCAGCCCTTCGAGGAAATTGGTCGGCTCGACGGCGCCGCCGCCGCGTTCGCCCGAATCGCCAGAGCCGGAGCCGGACATGATGAAGCCCGCTTCGGTGGAAGACCAGCCGAACACATTGAGTTTGGTCGTGCCCGTGAGCGGGAGCGCGTTGCCCTCGTTTTTGAGGAGGATGACCCCCTCGCCCTCGATCTCCTGCACGAGTTCGTCGGCGCTTTCGCGCGTCACGGCGGAGCCCGAAGAAAGCCCCCTGCCGCCGAAGAAAGTCGTCAGCCACTCGTTCATGAAGCCGCAGACGATGTTCACCGCGATCACCGCAAGCGCGAGGAGCACGATCGCCGTACACTGGATCGCCTTGATCGCCGTTTTCATGCGTTACCCTCCCCTGTCGTCATTTCTTTTGCGTTCCGCTTCATCCCGCGGATGACGAAGAACAGCCACACCGCCAGACCTGCCAGCACGACGACATCCGCCACGACCACGCCGATCGCCCACAGAGGCTGCACCTCCTGCGATTCGATGGTCGAATTGCTTAGCGCGTACAGGATGTTGTGGCTCGCGTTGCGAAGAGCGAGCACAGAGGTCGCGCTCTTGGAGTCGAAGGAGACGTCCAAGCCGAGGCCGTTGAGCCAAGCGTCGTTGCCCGCGCGCAGGCCCTGGTCGATGTTCATGTAATTGCCGGGATAATACCAGTCTGTGATGACCATCCCCTCAAAGCCCCATTCCTTGCGAAGGATCTGCGTGAGGAGCGCATAGCTGCCGCCCGTCCACGTCGAACCGATGCGATTGAACGAGCTCATGAATGCGATCGCGCCGCCCTCTTTCACCGTCGCTTCGAACGGAGGCAGATACAGCTCGCGCACCGCCTGCTCGGTCACCCAGGTGAAGAGCCCGTTCGCGTCGCGGCGGGTCTCCTGGTCGTTGACCGCAAAGTGCTTGACGTACGCATACAGTCCCATGCTGTTGGTGCCGTCCACGACGCCCGCGCCCATCTTGCCCGAAAGAAAGGGATCTTCCGAATAATACTCGAAGTTTCTGCCCGAATACGGCGAACGGTGCAGGTTCACCGCGGGCGCATACCAGCCGTTGATGCCGTAGGCGTTCGCCTCGTTGCCCAAAGCGTAGCCCATGTCATAGGCGAGCGCCTCGCTCCACGTCTGCGCGACGACCACCTCGCAGGGATAGGCGACTGCGTGCTCGGTCGAGGTGCCGATCTTGGTGTTGGATTCGTTGATGCCCGCAGGTCCGTCCAGATCGATTGTCTTTTTCTTCTCGATGGACGCGATACGGACGGTGCTGTAACCCGCCTGGCTGACAAGCTTGACCATATCGGAGACGGTCAGCTGGTCGAGCAAGAGCTCCCACTTCTCGTCGTCATAAGCACAACCGCTCAGGTCGTCGAGCACAAGGCCGTTCTCGGCGCCCGTCACGGGCATCTCGTCGTTCTCATCGTTGACCACGCTATAAGAGAGCGAATCGATGACAGCCTGCGTCATGTTGCGGGAGACGGATTTTTTCGGCCACGTCCCCTCCCAGTCGCTGCGCGAAAGATAGGTGACCGTCTGCGATTCGCGGCTCCCGTCGATGGGGATGCCGTTCTCCGCCTCGTCGCCCGTAAAGAGGTTGTGCACATCCGTCAGATCGTGCGAGCGCTTTGTCAGATTGATCGTCGAGCCGATGTTGTAATCGATGACAAATTCGGAAGCCGCGCCGCCTAAATCGTGCGAATTTTTCATGATGCGGACGTTGTAAATGCCCTCGTCGAGGGTGTAGCCCGTGTGATCGTCCCCGTTGAGATTGTAGCAGTCGTAAGACGCCAGGTCCTCCACGTCAAACTCGAGGGTGACCGTCTCGGAGTCGCCGGGTTGTATCAGATCGGTCTTTGCGAACGCGCAGAGCACGACATAGGATTTTTCGATGCCGCCCGGCGTATAGGGTGCGGTGTAATAGCACTGCACGACTTCTTTGCCCGCGACGTCGCCCATGTTGGTGACTTTGACGCGGATGCTGACGGTGTCCGTTTCGTCCACCGAGGAACCTGCGGCGGGAGAAGCGGAGAGCACCTCCCAGGAAAATTCCGTGTAGGAAAGCCCGTATCCGAAGGGATACTGCACGACTTCGTCGTAGTCCTTCGAAGGATCTTTGGAAGAAGAGCCGTCCGCATAGCGGGTCTCGTAGTAGCGGTAACCGAGATAGATGCCCTCGTTATAGTCGACGTAGTAATAGCCGCCGCGGTTGCCGTACTCATACACGCCCGTCGTGCAGTTATCCACGTTCGTCTCCGCATAGGAAGGCGCGGAGGTGGAGTCATATGCATAGGTGTCGGACAGTCTGCCCGAGGGTGAAACGGTGCCCTTGATGACGTTTGCAAGCCCGATCAGGCCGTGCGAACCGGGGAAGCCGATGTTGAACACGAGCGTGTTCCCCTCCACGGAGAAGCTGCCGGCCGAATGCCCGTTGCTCGCGGTGGAGCTCGCGTCGATGGTCGCGCCGTAGCCGGAAGTGATGCCGCTCATGTCCGCGTATTCCGCTTCGTAGACATAGACGAGCTCTCCGCAGACTTCGCATTTTCCGTCTTCGCCGACGGTGTGCCCGTTGGCGGGAGCGCCCGCGACGTCGTAAGAATATTTGCAGGAAGAGCAGGTCGTGTGCGTCACGCCCTCTTCCACGCAGCCGCCCGTCTGGGTGGTCGTCCATTTATGAGAATGCGCCGTGATCGCGTCGCTGTACATGACGATGCAGTCCACGTTGGGTGCGGCGACCGTGCCGCCTGCGCCCGCGCTGTTCTGCTTGACAGTGAGTTTTACAAAGTTATAACCTTCCTGAATGTTGTCTGCCCTGACTTTGACGTCCGTCCAGCCCTCCGCACCCTTTGCGGCGAGCTTGGCGGAGACGGTCTTGTCCTCGCCGTTGACGCTCACGCCGATGCAGCTTGCGAGGTCCATTTCACCCGTCAGAGGGTTCGCGAGCTTGAACGTGATGTCGAAAGACGTCGCCTCTTCGCTCTCAAATACCCATGTGACGCTGTTGCCCGCATTCGCGAGGTTGCCCACATACTCCCAGCCGGAGGTGCCTTCCTCGTCTTCGGACTCCACGACAAAATCGCCGCCCTGCGGCGTTCCCTCGAGGATCGCCTTTTCCGCCTCGAGCTTGAGCTCTTTTCCGCTCGGACCGCCGCACGCCGAAAGGGACAAAAGACCTCCCAGCGCCAGGCAGAGCGCGAGCACGGATGTCACGGCAAACGTGCCGATCCTGCGGTTTTTGCTCTTTTTTTTCATCATTGACTCCTTTTTGCCTTGAATTGACATGAGATTTGCAAATCTGTTTTCTTTTTTATCTGCCAAAATTCTCTGTATTTGCCTTCTTTTTTCTGAAAAAGCAAAAAAAGAAGAAGGCGCCGCCGCCCTCCTCTCTATTGCGCGCGCACCGCGCGCGCACGATGTCTTTCCGCAAAAAAATTTTCCGAACGGACGTTCCGCGCTTCTTTTGCATGGGCGCTCAGCCGCCCGACGCGCACTTTGCACATTTGCTTCGCACCGCGAACACCGACAAGGCGATCCCAGCGACAAGAACCGCCGCCGCAGCCCCCGCAATGACATATACGAGTTTGTTCTGCGTATGTGCGCGCCGCTGTGAAAACAGCCAGCCGTCCAGTGCGGGGAGTCCTTCCGCACCCGCAAAGACGATCGCCTGCTCCCAGATGTCGTGCGCGCCGTCCTCGAACGCGACAAAATTCAGCTTTCCCTTGCCGCACGCCTCGATCGCCTCGCAGAGCGCGGGCGTCGCGTTCTCATAGGGAATGATCGGGTCCTCTTTGCCGTGGAAAGCGTAGATCGGGATGTCGGCGTAGCGTTCCGCCTCGGACACGTCCCCCACGCCCGCAATGGGCACCGCCGCCGCAAACAGTTCTCCGTGCCGCGCGAGCAGGTCCCAGACCGCGACAGCGCCCTGCGAAAGCCCGATCAGATAGATGCGGTCGCGGTCGATCGGATGGGTACGGCACATCTTTTCGATGAGCGCGACGAGCGCCTTGCACTCCGCGGACTCGGGAGTCTCGTCCACCGAATAATTTTCATAGGCGAACGATCCTTCCCCGCGCGCCAGATCCACCCAGCCGTTGCCGTATTCCTTGACGGGGCACTGCGGTGCGAGCACCATCGCCCCGTAAAAGGGGCTCTGCGCGTCTTCGAGGAATGGGCGCAGGATGGCGTTGTCCGGCTGACGGTCGTTGTCCGTGCCGCGCTCGCCGCTCCCGTGCAGAAACACGATGAGCGGAAGGTCCTCCCCCTGTTCGGGAAGATAGTACCGATAAGGCAGGAGCGTCCCCGCCTCGTCCGCAAAGCGCGCGGAAAGGAAGAGCTCTTTCTTGCAGGTCTCTTTTTCGGAATAGGTCAGGGTGCGCACCTCGGGCAACGGCGCAGAGACGCTCGCCGCCTGCGCGCAAAGCGGCTGTGCAAAGACAAAGATCAGTGCCAGAAAGCACGCCGCAAGGCACGCCGCTCTCTTTTTGATACCGCTCATGATTTCCTCCCCTTGCGTTTTCCGACCGCGCGCAGTCTCGCCCCGCACAATAGTCTGTGCGGCGGAATTTGCGCATATAGCGCCGCCATCCCGACAAAAAACGGGAACGGTCCGCGCTTTTGATCTTTTCCCTTCGGATTATACCACATCTGCGCAAAAAACGCAAGAGCGCGGACGCGTTCCTCCTGCACGGCAAGCGGAACAAGCGCCTGCGCAGGGGTCTCTGCGCAGGCGCTTGTATTTATCTGTCGAGTTCGTCGTATTCCTCGTCCGTGACCGCGTCCAGCCATTCGGTCGAGGTGTTTTTCCCGGGGAGCTCGACGGCGATGTGCGAAAACCAGCTTTCCTTTTTCGCGCCGTGCCAATGACGGACCCCTGCGGGGATCAAAACCACGTCTCCCGGGCGCAAGCTCCGCGCTGGTTTTCCCCATTCTCGGTACCAGCCTTCGCCCGCGATGCACAAAAGAAGCTGTCCGCCGCCCTCTTCGGCATGGTGGATGTGCCAATTGTTGCGGCAGGCAGGCTCGAACGTGACATTTGCAAAGAACGGCTTTCCCTCGGGCGAAGTCAGCGGATTCAGGTAAGAATTTCCCGCAAAGTACTTCGCATAAGCGGTGTTTTCCGCGCCTTTGCCGAATATGTTCTGTCTTTCAAATTCTTTTTCGGTCATCTTTGTTCTCCTTTTGCCAAGACGTCTTTGGAACAGTTCAGCGCGTTGAACAGGCGCGGCATCCCCATGTACGGCATGGCGTGACAGAGCGCGCATACGATCTCTTCGGGCGTGTTTCCGACCTTGAGCGCACCGATAACGTGCGAGCGAACCTGTACTTCCGCGCCGCCCATCGCCGCGAGAAGCACGACGATGAGAAGTTCGCGCTTCTTTTCGTCAAGGCCCTTTCGCATGGTGAAATCCGCAAAGCAGATCTCGGTCAGCCATTTGGGAAGCTCCTCGGAAAAATCACCGGGGAGCCACGCGTATCTGTCTGCGATCTCATTGCCGTAGACGGGCGCCTGGAGGGCAAGTCCCTCTTCGTACCGCGTCTCTTCCTTTGCCGTGCCCGCGCTTTCGAGCGGAAGGGAGATGCCCCTCTGAGCAAAGACTTCGTTCATGGCGGCGATCGCGTTCAGCGTCTTCGGAAAGCCGATAAAAGGCGCGCATTGGTAGATCGTCTCGCGTATTTCGAGCGGGGAAAGCCCGACGTTCAGGCAGGCGCCCGTGTGCGCCATGAGCTGAGGGAGCGCCTGCTCTGCGGCGAGCACCGTGATCGTGACAAGCTCGCGCGTCCGAATGTCCAGTGATCCGACATAGCAGACTTCGCCGAAGATGAAGCGCTGCAAGATGCGCATGAACTCGGGATCCGTCCCCTCGTTTTCCGTCGGCTTTCCGCCGAAAAGCTCTTTGAATTTTTGCTGCGTCCTTTTTATCCTGTCCATGGCCAATCCTCCTCTTTGATCGTTTCTTGCCGCTATTTTACCACCAAAGTCTCTCTCTGTCCAATACTTATCTTTTATGGCCGCCATGCGCAAAAGGCATATTCTTGCACATGGCGAAAAAAACCGATCCGAAGCGAACAAAAAAGCGCAAGGCGATCCCTGCGCTTTCTGTTTATCGTCATTTTTGCTCCGCATCGGAAGGCTCTTTTCCGCCGCCCTTTGCCTGCGAGAAATTTTCCCGCGCGGTGGCGAGCATGAGCTTGATGCGGTTTTCCTGGTTGACCTTCGTCGCGGAGGGGTCATAGTCCACTGCGACGATGTTCTCGTGCTCGTACATCTGTTTGAGGGTGCGGATGGTGCCCTTGCCCGCGATGTGGTTGGGCAGACAGCCGAACGGCTGTGCGCAGACGATGTTGTCCGTGCCCGTCTCCGCGAGCGCCGCCATCTCGGCGGGGATGAGCCAGCCCTCGCCCATCTTGACGCCCTGGTTGATCACCTTGTCCGCACAGCGGCGCAGGTGCTCAAAATCGTGCAGCGGCTCGAATCCGCATTTTTCGGTGATGCGGATGATGCGCTTCTGGACGTGGTGCAGGTATTTGTACGCAAGGCGGAAAAGGGGCGTTGCCGCGTTCTTTTTATTGTACAGTTTTGCGTCGTTGAGGTTGTTGACCGCGCAGTATAAGACGAAGTCCATCAGCGCGGGGACGACGGGCTCGCACCCCTCCGAGAGCAGAAACTCTTCGAGATGGGAATTGCCCAGCGGCGAGTACTTGACGTAGATCTCGCCGACGATGCCGACCTTGATCTTCTCTTCGCCGCTTCGCTCCACCTTTGCGAAGCGCTCGCACATGCGGCGGGTGATCTTGCCGTACCTGCGGTAGCCGCCCTTTGCGAACGCCGCGTCGATCATGCGCACGCAGTCCTGCCGCGCGCGCTCCGCTTCCCCTTCCTTCACCTCGTACGGCTTGCACTGGTTGAAGAGGGACATCAGCGTGTCTCCGTAGAAGATCGCGTAGGCGAGCTTGAGGATGAGCGACAGGCCGAGCGGGAATCCGCTGTCCTTTTCCAGCCCCGAAAAGTTGAGGGAGATGACGGGAACTTTGGGAAATTCCGCCTTGATCGCCTTTCGGATGAGCGGGATGTAGTTGGAAGCGCGGCATCCGCCGCCCGACTGCGTGATCAGAAGCGCGGTGTGCTCGACGTCGTATTTTCCGCTCTTGAGCGCGTCGATGAACTGCCCCGTCACGCAGAGCGCGGGGTAACAGGTGTCGTTGTGGACGTGTTTGAGCCCCTCGTCGATGACCGCGCGGGTGTCGTTGTGCAGCACTTCGATGTCCCAGCCGTCCTTTCGGAGAATGTTCATGATGATCTCAAAATGAACGGGGAGCATGTCGGGCACAAGGATCTTGTGCGTGTGCTTCATCTCGCGCGTAAAGCGGGGGTAATCGTCGCGGAAATCGACGACGTCTGCCTTATTCTGCTTTTTCATCCTTTTGCCTCTTTTGTTCCTCGATCGCGGCGAGCATGCTGCGCAGGCGAATCCTGACCACGCCGAGGTTGTTGATTTCGTCTATCTTGATCTGTGTATAGAGCTTGCCGCGGCTCTCGAGAATGGCGCGCACTTCATCCGTCGTGATCGCGTCGATGCCGCACCCGAAGGAGACGAGCTGGACGAGGTTGACGTCCTCGTTCTCCGTCGCAAATTCCGCCGCGCGGTACAGCCGCGCGTGGTACGTCCACTGGTTGAGCACATTGACGAGCACCTGTTTTCCGTGCTCGAACACGCTGTCCTCCGAGAGCACCGCAAAGCCGAGCGAGGTGAGAAGTTTTCCGATGCCGTGGTTGATCTCGGGGTCGATGTGGTAAGGCCTTCCCGCGAGGATGACGATCGGATTGCCCTGCGCGCGCGCCTTTGCGAGCACCGCGTCGCCGCGCGCACGCACGTCGGCATAGTATGCGTTCAGCCGCGAAAAGCCCTCTGCAAGCCCCTTGCGGATCTCCTTCGCCGACAACCTGTACCTCGCAAACGCCTTGGAAAGGGCGCGCACCGTGCTCTTTTCGTCGTTGAGGTCGAGATACGGCATGATAAAGTTCTTGTCGCTGAGCCGCTCGTTGTTCGCCTTGAGAAGTTCGGGATAGTACGCGACGACGGGGCAGTTGTAGTGATTGACCGAGTCGTGCTCGTCGAGGTTGTAGCTCTCGCAGGGGAAGAACACAAAGTCGACGCCCGCGTCGAGCAGGCTCTCGATGTGCCCGTGCGTGAGCTTTGCGGGATAGCAGACGGTGTCGCTCGCGACGGTGTGCTGGCCCTTGAAATACAGCTGGCGGGAGGATTTTTCGCTGAGCACGACTTCAAAACCGCACGCCTCGAAGAACCCCGCCCAGAGCGGGAGCTGTTCGTAATATCCGAGCGCGAGCGGGAGCCCTACCCTGCCGCGGGTGCCCTTTTTACCCTTCGTGCCCTTCGTGCCCTGCACGCTCTGCAGGATGCGCTCGTATTTATAGTTGTAGAGATCGAGCTCGTCCGAGTGCGGTTTGAGCCCCGCGCCTTTCTCGCACTTGTTGCCCGAGATGAATTTTCTGCCGTCCGAAAAGCCGATGACGTTGACGTTGCAGTGGGAAGTACAACCCTTGCAGATGTGGCTCTTCGAGGTATAGGTGAAGTTTTCAAGCTCCGAAGCCGTGATCACTTCGCTCTCGCCGCGCACGTTCTCCTTCGCGTACAGCGCCGCGCCGAACGCGCCCATCAGCCCCGCGATGCCCGGACGGACGACCTGTTTGCCCGTCTCGATCTCGAAGGAGCGGAGCACCGCGTCGTTGAGGAAGGTGCCGCCCTGCACGAGGATGTTGCTGCCGAGCTCGTCGGGCGTCTTTGCGCGGATGACCTTATAGATCGCGTTTTTGACGATGGAAGAAGAGAGTCCCGCGGAGATGTCCTCCACGCTCGCGCCCTCTTTCTGCGCCTGCTTGACCGAGCTGTTCATGAACACGGTACAGCGCGAACCCAGCTCGACGGGGTGCTTTGCGAACAGGCCGAGCTTTGCGAACTCGTCGATCTCCATGCCCATCGCCTTGGCAAAGGTCTGAATGAAGGAACCGCAACCCGAAGAGCACGCCTCGTTGAGCATGATGGAGTCGATGGCGCCGTTTTTGATCTTGAAACACTTGATGTCCTGCCCGCCGATGTCGATGATGAAGTCCACCTTCGGGTTGAAGTACACCGCCGCTTTGAAATGCGCGACCGTCTCGACGATGCCGAAGTCCGCCTTGAGCGCCGCCTTGAGCATGTCCTCGCCGTAGCCCGTGACCGCCGCCCCCGCGATGCGGATCCTGCCGCCCGCGAGCGCGTAGATCTCTTGGAGCCGCTCGATGACGATGTCCAGCGGCTGGCCGTTGTTGGATTGGTAGTGATTGTACAGGAGTTTGCAGTCGGGCGTGATCAGCACGAGCTTCGTGGTGGTCGAACCGCTGTCAATGCCGAGATAGGCGTCACCGCGATAGGTCTTGATGTCCTCGAAGGAGAGATCGCTGCGCTTGTGCCGCGCGACGAACGCCTCGTATTCCGACTGGCTCTCAAAGAGCGGCGCGCCCGTGACGATGTCGTCGCTCTCGCGCACGCTGCGGATGCGCGCGATGACCTCGCCGAGGGGCATCGCCTCCGCGTTCGCGGCGTATAGCGCCGCACCGACGGACATGAAGCAGGGCGCATTGTCGGGGAAGATCGCATGCGCATCGTCCAGCCCGAGCGTCGTCTGAAACGCCCTGCGCAGACCGCGGATGAAGTAGAGCGGACCGCCGAGGAAGAGCACCTTGCCCTTGATGCGCCTGCCCTGCGCCAGCCCCGATACAGTCTGGTCCACGACCGCCTGGAAGATGCTCGCCGAGATGTCCTCTTTGCGCGCGCCCTGGTTGAGAAGGGGCTGAATGTCCGACTTCGCGAACACGCCGCAGCGCGAGGCGATCGGATAGACTTTTTCCGCCGCGAGGGAGAGCTTGTCCATCTCGTCGACGGTGATGTTGAGCAGCGTCGCCATCTGGTCGATGAATGCGCCCGTGCCGCCCGCACAGCTGCCGTTCATGCGCTGTTCGGTCCCGCCCGTGATGAAGATGATCTTCGCGTCCTCGCCGCCCAGCTCCACCGCCGCGTCGGCGTCGGGGTAGTATCTGCGGATGGCGGTGAACGCCGCCTGCACTTCCTGCACGAAGGAGATGCCGCTCCGCTCCGCAAGCCCGAGGCCCGCGGAACCCGTGATGCTCACGCAGAAATCGCCGCCGAATTTCTCTTCGACGATAGAGAGCTGGCCCAGCACGCATTCCTTCACGCGCGCAAAATGCCGCTCGTAACTCGTGTATAAAATTTCGAGGGATTCGGACAGAACGCAGACTTTGACTGTCGTGGAACCTACGTCTATCCCCATGAGTTTCGCCATATGGCACCCTCCCTTTTCTTCCTGCGCGGAAAGATCCGCGCCGTGATGTTTCTCTGATTTGATTTATTTTAGCACAAAACGTCGGAAATTTCAAGAATTCGCCGAAGGAAAATTCTTGCACGCGCGCAAAAAGAAGGAAAACTTTTTTCCGTTTGCTTCTCTGCGCGAAAAAAAAGGAGGGGTCCCCTCCTCTTTCCTCTCCTTTGCACTACCTGCGCGCGCGCAGCGCGCTGTATTTGCGCTGTGTCGCCGCGCCGCCGCGAAGATGGCGCTCGGCGAGGTTCTTTTCAAGCACCCCGCGCACCGCTTCCCAGAGCGACACGTCGATCTCTTCCAGCCGCTCGGCGACGTCTTTGTAGACCGTCGACTTGCTGACCTGAAAGTGCCGCGCACACTCGCGCACCGTCGCGCCCGTCGAGAGAATGTACTCCGCACTGCGACGTGCGCGCTCACGCATATATTCCCACATACTTTATCATCCCCCACTAGATTGGCGATGGTAATGTATATGTCGGTTTTTGGGGAAATAGTACTTTTTTCAGGTCACGGGACGAGCAATCTGTCGATATTTTTTGCTCCGTATTCCCGGATATGCCCGCGGACGAACGCCGCAATCTGCGCCCGCTCCCCCGCATCGGCGCCGCGCCAGCCTTGAAAATACACCTCAAAGGCAAGGAGCCAGCGGTACAGGAGCATGTATTGCGGGGTGTTCAGCTTTGTATATACAGCGCGGCGCAGAGGCTCGGGAACGCCGTAATACGCCTCCGCCACGCTCCCCGCGATCGCCGCGATCGTGTCGCTGTCGCCGCCGATGCTGACCGCCGTGCGCACGACGTCTTCAAAATCCCTGCCCGCAAAGAAGGCGCAGAATGCCTGCGGGACGGTGTTCTGACAGCTCTCGTCGAAGGAATACCTGCCGCGCAGGTCCTCTGGCGTGAACCCGATCTTGTAGTAGTTGTCCTCTATGAAGGCGCGGATGCGGTCTTTTTCCCACCTCTGCCGCGCGAGGAAGATCGCCACGGCAACGCTCTCCGCGCCCTTGAGCCCTTCGGGATGGTCATGCGTGACGCAGGTCACCTTGTGCGCGAGAAGGCGCGCCTCTTCCTGCGAACGAGCGGCAAACCCCGCCGCACTCACGCGCATCGCCGCGCCGTTGCCGAAGCTGTGATAGGCGGGCGCGCGGTCGTTGTACATCCATTTGCGGAAACGTTCGCCGTAACCCGCATCGGGATAACGCTTGCCGAACTGCCGCAAAAAGAGAGAGGCATTGCCCTCCAGCTCTTCCCACTTCCCGTCGCTCTCCCAGATCGCCCTGCCCACCGCGACGGTGAGCACGCTGTCGTCGGTGGGCCTGCAATCCTCCGCAAAGAGGTCGAAGTCCTTAGAGAGATGATTGTCGAATTCAAAGCGGCTTCCCGCGATGTCGCCGATGATCGCGCCGACCATATACCCTTTCCTCCCGTTTGTCTTGCATATTTTATGATACCACGGAGGCGGGGGCATTGTCAATCCCCGTTTCGGAACGGGAGGCGCAAAAAAAACTTTCCGTGCAAAAAAAGGGGCGCCGTGCGCCCCCCTTTGTTTACTCCGCCGTGATGTAGACGACGCTGCAAGACAACTTTGTGCCAGTGGCGAGCGCGGCGACGGGAGAAGTCACGGTAAACGCGCCTTCCGCATCGATTCGTGCCGTCACGGGATAGGTAGGTTTGTTGACGCTCGCACAGCCGAAAACGGGGACGACGGGCTTGGGAAGGCCTGTCAGGATCTGCGTCTCCGTGTTGAGCGGGATATTGGAATCGAGAATGCCTTCGAACGAGACCGTGACGACGTTCGCAGAGCGCGAAATGTGCACGGCGGCGGTCGTGCGGCTGAAGATTTCCGGATTCTCGCGGCGGACCTGATAGCCCTTGCCGCGATAGGTCAGCGTGACATAGCCCGATTCCTCCCAGATGGTCCCGCTGTGCAGGGCAACGGCGACGAGAAAATTTGTCGTTGCGATCTTGTTGGAATCGTCGCCCGTCTCGGGAGACTCGGCAAACTGCGCGTTGACGGCGTCGGTCGCCGAAGCCGCAACGGATGCACTTGTCGCCGTATCCGCGACTTCGGCGCGATAACAGGTGCCTGCCGTCGTTGCGTAATCTGCCGTCGAAGCCGTCTGCGCGCTCTCCGCGCTTGTCGCCTTTGTCGCGTTTCCGACGGAAAGGCCCTCATACGTCCCGCTCTTGCGGGCAAATACGGCGTCCAGAAGATTCCCCTCGCCGTCGCCCGCTTCGCTCACGCCCGAAACGCCCGAAGGGTGCGCGCTCCCGAAATAGGAGACGGAGATCATAAAGATGTTGCCGCTCGTGCCCGCAAAGCTCTCGTCGAGGAAGGTGAAGCCGCGGCGCACGCCCGAAGCGCACTTGCAATACAGGTCAAAGGAAGACGAGCCCGTCGACACGCAGAAATCCGCGGCAGCGATGCTGCCCGCGATCACACTGACTTTCATCTGCGAGAAGACGCCGCCCGACACCTCGCCCGCAACGCGCAGGATCCCCGCCGCGCCCTCGGAAGTGCGCGACGTGAGAATGCATTCGTAGCGCCCGTCGCCCTCGCTCACCTGTGCGAGCATGGCGGGCGTCACGGTGCCGACGCGGTACCAGCCCTCCTGCTCCCCGCCGACCTCAAAACAGCGCGAGAGAACGTTCGCGCGGAGGGCAAAACTTGCGCTCTGCGCGCTTCCGACCGACATATCTTTGTATTCGCCCGTTGTCTTTGCGTAGCCGCTCAGATCGACGCCCGTCGTGCCGACAAACTCATACGTACCCGCCGAAGGGACCCAGATGTATTCGCTGTAACGGTTGAACTCCTCGCCCCCTTCCTCGGGGATCAGATAGAGAAATTTGGTGCTTCCCTCGGCAGGGAGCTCCGCCACCGAGGTATAGTCGAGGTTGGGCGCGATGCCCTCCTGTGCGTATTGGGCGGCGAGATCTTTGTATTCCTCCGCCTTTTTGGCATAAGTCTCCGCTTGCGTGCAATAAATGCCCGAATACGTCTTGTTGCTCAGCGACTCTTCCGCATAAGCCTGCGCGGAAGCGTTTGCCGCCTGCGCCTCTCCCGCCGCCGTCTGCGCCGCGGAAAGGGACGCAGCAAGAGACTGTTCTACCTGTTCCGCCGCGGCAACCGCCGCCGAACCCGCCGCGCTCTGCGCCGCCTGCGCCGATGCCTGCGCCTCCTCCGCCGCGCCCTGCGCCGCGGACGCCGCCGAGCCTGCCGCGCTTTCGGCGCTCTCCGCGCGCACGGCGAGCGCCGAAAGTTCTTCGCGGAACTGCGCCGCAACGTTGCCGAAGTGAAGCACTTCCTCCCAGTGCGCGGTGTCCGCAACGCCGTCCGTATAGGGCGGGTTACCCAGATTGTTCGCGGCCTTGGAGCGCACCAACGCGCCGCATTCGCCCGCGTCGGGCACAAATACGACCTCGTTCGCGCCGTACGAATAGGACGAGTTCCAGCCGTAAAGGGCGCGCGCGGCGTAGTAGCCGTTGTTCACGTCCGAAGAGAGCGCGTCCACCGCCTGCACGATCTGCGCGTACACGTCCTCCGCGGGGCTTTCGGGCAGTTCGGACGCAACGCCGCGCTCGACGGTGAACACCGCCGCGCCGCCCGCGATCTCCTTGTCGCCCTGCGAATAATAAAACTGCACCGTCACGTCGCCGTACTGCGCGCTCACGCTGACGGGAAGGGACAGGCTCCATCCGTTCACCGCGTTTCCGGCCTCGTCGCAGAGCCCCGCAAAGGCGCCCTCGTACGAAAGGCGGAAACGCTGTGTCACCGTGCCGTCGGGCAGAGAAAACGCCGCCCAGACCGAACCGCCCGCCGCAAACGGCGCGATCAGCAGGAGCTTGTTCCCCTCTGCGCCGCCCTGGTGCACGCGCTCGGGCACACAGCGCACCGTACTGCCCGCCGCATCTGCATAATAGATCATCTTGTTCCATCTCCTTTTCAGAAAAATAAAAAGGAGGAGATCTCTCTCCTCCCTTCCATTATACCGCACTTTCCGCCCCGTTCAAAGCCTGCCCGCCACCTTTCTCCCGCGCCGAAAAAGCGCGGGACGTCCTGCGCAAAACAGAGAACCGTGAGACAAAAAGCGAGAAACGGTGTAAAAAATATGCGCCGCGAGCGAACAAAGCTCCTTCGGAAAGACAAGCGCCGCGGCGGCTTTTCCGCAAACAAAAAAGACCGCGGAGGCGGTCTCTTTTTTCGTGCGGGGCACGGTCATTTTCGCTTGAAGAGGAACCTGCGGCAGCTGTCGCATTCGATGACGTTGCCGCCCGTGAGCTTGGAGATCTCGGCGATGGACAGCTCCATGCCGCACTGCGGGCAGCGGTTGCCCGTGACCTCGCTGACGACGGGAAAGAGCTTTTCCTTGCGCTTGGCGTTGTATTTTGCAAGGGTGTCGGCGGGCACCTTTTTGGCGAGCGCCGTTAGCTGTGCCTCCACCTCCGCGATGCGGGATGCGTACTGCTCTTTGATCTGCGCGTCCTTCGCCTTGTACTCCTTGTACTGTTTCTGCATCGCGATGGTCTGCTTTTTCGCCGCGACGTACTCGGCGGAGACCGCCTCGATCTGCGAGGCGAGCTTGCCGATCTCGGCGCGGAGCGCGCGAAGGTTGTCGGCAATCTGCGCCGCGTTTTTCTTGTAGAAGGAGATCTCGCCCCCCTGTTCGTCCACCATCTCGTCGAGGTTGTCGTAGTCGTGGATGGTGTCCGCGATCGCCGCGTATTTCTTGGAAAGACGCTCAAAGATCAGGCGGAGCTCCGCCGCCTTGGCATCCAGCGCCTCCAGCTTTTCGGGCGCCTTTTTGAGGAATTTGAGCGCGGTCATGTATTTCTTGTGCTCTTCCGTCGCGCCGATCTCCTGTTCGATGGCGCGGAGCTTTCCGTCCGCTTCCTGGTATTGCAGCAATTCGTCCAACATGATTCGATACCTCCGTTCTCAGAGCATGAACGCGTCCTCGTGGAACGCACAGGGAACGCCGAGCCTGTCTCTGAGTTTTTCATATATTTTTTTAAATCCGAAATTCTCGCTCGCGTAGTGCGTGAGCTGAACGGCTTTCAGCCCCAGCTCCTGCGCGTCGCAGAGAAAATTGTGTTTCCAATCCGCGGAGACGACGACGTCCGCGCCGCCCGCCTTTGCGCGGCGGAGCGCCCCGCCGTCCACGCCCGCCCCGCAAAAGGACGCCGCACGGCGGACGGGATCGCTCCCCTCTCCGTACAGGAAGGCGCGCGACGTGCCGAGCGCCGCCATGGCATTTTGCGAAAACTGCGAAAAGGTCTGTTCGGGCACGTCGAAGATCCTGCCGTATCCGCCCCCTTCCACTTTCTCCTCGGGAGCAAGGTCGCCCTTGCCGCCCAGCGCGCGGGCGAGGCTCTCGTCGATGCCGCCCTCCGCGCAGTCGAGATTCAGGTGCATGGAGACGATGCCGATGCCCGCCTCCGCACAGCCGAGGATGCGCGCGCCGAGCGCGTCGTCATAGCGCAGGGAAGAGACGGGAAAGAAGATGGCGGGATGGTGCGTGACGATCAGGTTGAAGCCCTTTGCCTTCGCCGCCGCGATCGCGCCCTGCGAAAGGTCGAGCGAGAACAGCGCGCCCGCGATCTCATGGCCGCCGTCCAAAAGGATGCCGCTGTTGTCGTGCCCGCCGTATGCCGCGACGTAGTCGTCGCTGATCTTCTTGGGATAGAGCGCGTCGATGCGCTCATACACCTCTCTCAATTTCATGCAGCACCTCCGAAAGCTGCGTCTGCCGCGCGCGGAGCGCGGGGATGTCCCCGCCTTCGAGACGGCGCGCGCACTTTTCCAGCTCCGCGCGAAGGTAGCGGACAAAGTCCTGCGTCGGCGCGCGCAGGTTGTCGTAGCCGAACGCGACGTCGCGCTCCGAATACTGCCTGCCCGCACCGCGCCGCGCGCGGAGAAGATGGTAAAATTTTGAATCGTAAAAGGTGACGTCGAGGTCGGGCGCGTACCCGTTTTCCAGAAGAAAGGCGCGCACCTTCTCGGCGTTTTTCATGGGTTGAAGCACGAGCACGGGCGGCAGGAATCCCTCGCGCAGGATGGCGAGCATCTCTTCCCCGCCCATCCCCGCGATGAGCACCTGTTCCGTCTCGCGCGGCACGAGCGCGAGCCCCGCACAGCACACCGACGTCACCCTGCCCTCTTGTATGTAGCGAAGAAGGAGCTTTTCCGCCTTCGCGAGGCTGGGGGCGCTGATGTCCGAGATGCATGCGGTGCGGCACAGCCCGTTCTCGAGCATATAAAGCGTGCAGTAACCATGATCGCACCCCACGTCCGCAAAGCTGTCGCAGGGCGTGAGAGCGCCGCAGATGGTCGAAAGACGCAGGGAACGCTTCATGTCAGTCCAAAAAATCCTTGAGCTTTTTGCTGCGCGAAGGATGGCGCAGTTTGCGCAGCGCCTTCGCCTCGATCTGACGGATGCGCTCGCGGGTGACGTTGAACTCCTTGCCCACCTCTTCGAGGGTGCGCGGCTTGCCGTCGTCGA
>ERZ1643249.2141-NODE-2141-length-18829-cov-9.085917_pt1 | contig 18829 bp, 16 predicted proteins | sample MGYA00579263_ERZ1643249 | MGnify/ENA primary metagenome ERZ1643249 (study PRJEB29033, sample SAMEA4952264) | chicken gut metagenome | biome: Broiler Chicken; feature: Gastrointestinal Tract; material: Caecum | place: Ireland | collected 2018 | study: Broiler... | reverse complement strand
ATGTGCGCCGCCAGCGTTTATCCTGAGCCAGGATCAAACTCTCTTGTTTTTCGGTTTACAATAAACTTCGTATTGCTGTGTCAGATTTCGTCATAATTTGTTCGATGTACATTTAGTACTATCTCACAAATTCTTCCTCATCTTCCTTGCACTACTCGTTTCTTCTAAACCTTTAAAATTACGATAACTTTCGTAATTTTATTTGAATTTATCTCAAATCATTTCTGACTTTTATAAATCAAAACTAAAGTGTTTTTTCAAGCTCTTTAAACTTCTTTCTTTTTTGGCTAAAAACTTTTAAAAAATTTACTTTTTCGGTACTTGTATTTTTTCAAATACATTTACCGCTTCGGTTTATTCTCTAAAGGATTTTATTGTTTACTTTTCAATGTACTTTTTTTGTTCTCTTGCGGAACGATTTTTATTATACAACACCAATCTATCTTTGTCAACACTTTTTTTAAAGTTTTTTTATTTTTTTATTTTTCGATATTAAATTCCAAATTGCTTATCATGAAAAAACTTGATATATAAGCATTTTTCAAAACAAACAATAACGGACTTTCTTAAACATTTTCTCTACTTTTCTATTTAACTATATATTTAAGTTCTCAAAGAAGAGTAAATATTTGTCAACGCGAAAAATTACATAGCAATTTTTCTGTGCAAAGTTGTCTTTTATTAAATAGGAAAAATTAAATTTTTCCTATTTGATAAAAGAGAGAAGCCTTGAACCGTTCCCTTAATGCACTCTTTTTTATTTTGTGTCTACTTTAAGGGGTATGGTTCACCTGTGCTCCTCTTTTTATTATCGTTCAACTGTTATATAAATATTATCAATTAAATTTGTAGTTTCATCATATTCTAACCTTATATTAAAAGTAGTATTCGAACTTTCTTCTATATAATTTATAAGTTTCTGTGCTAAATCTGCGTCTCCAGCTCCTCTTTGTATAATTAATTTATATTCTAAAGGTATCTTCCTATCTGATGAATAGCTTCTTTCATCATATTGCGTTATTCTAACATCTTCTAGACTATCTTTAGAAACATTTATTAATTCAAGCACTCTATCTTTTTCAATTCCTTCACCTTGATAAAATTCAAAATTAGAATTAAATCTAACCCTTTCTGCTTCTGTAACGTTTTCATCTGATATATTTTCCGCTTCTTTTTCTTTTAAATTTAAATTTATTAGCATATTATTAATATCTTCTAATGATATCACTTGCAATAATGTATTTGCCTGATTATTAAAATTCTGATTCAAGCTATTTCTTACACTTTCTTTTTGAGACTCATCTAAATCATCTATAACTATATTATTATCATCACTATCCAATTCTTCTTTTTCTTCGAAATCATTTACTATTTTTATATTTTTATCCATATTAATTGCTAAAGAATTTTGGTTAGCATTTCTATTAATCTCAAAATTACTATTAACTTCAGAATTTTCCATCTTGGTGCTCATAACAAATTCATTTGTTGTTTTTTCTCCTTCTTCTACTGTATCAAAATTTATATTTATTTCTTCATTATTTGTCCCAAAATTTTTCTGAACTTTAAAATCAAAACTATTTTCTTTTTCCTCTTCTTCAACATCTTCTTTACCTAATATATTTATAAAGTTGCTTTCATTTGTATTAATAACATCCATGCCTAAAAAATAATTTTCTGTATCTATTGATAAACTAATTGCTGTTCCATTTGTTTCAAAAATACTAAAAGTTCTTTCTTCATTTCCTATATTTGAATTTTTTATCTGTTCTATTGTTGTATTTGTCATATCTATAAATTGTTGCTTATAATTTGAAACTTTCTCACTTTGACATAATTGGTAATATTCATTTATTTTATTATCAATATTCTCTATTTTGGATAATATTATTTCATCTTTTTGCAATTCTTCTAATATATTAACATATATATCATTAAATTTTTCTTTTGTAATTGTTATACTATATTGGTTTGTAGTATATTGTGAACCATTTATTTCTAATACTACTCCAGATTTTTTTGAATAATTTGAAATAGAAATATTAGAAGTTATAATTCCAATATATTTATCTTTTAATGTTTGAAACTCTTCAACTGAAATTCCTAATAATTGTACAATATCTGTATTTAATAATTTATCCAATGTAACTATTCTGTTGTCATTTTCTCCGTCTACATTAGTTGAAACAAATTGTTTTATACCATTTAATCTAATTCCTGAAACATTATCTTCTTGAATATATTCTACACCTAACATTTTCTCTTCAGTTTGATTTATTGATACATTCCTATAATCATACTTTGATGTTTCATCCTTCTTTTCTTCTATGTTCATTTGAATGTTATTTATTGGATTGTCTGTATTCCCATTTTCATCATATTTTACTTTTATAGAAGTATCTGCTTCTAATTTATTATTGCTTAAAATTTCATTCATTTCTGACATATTGCTTTGGTTAAAAATATTTTTCGTATTATCAAATAACTGTTTTGCATATTTATCAAATAAAACATCATTTGATTTAAACATATCTGTTGTATTATATAATATTAGAAAAACTATTAATAATATTAATAATATAAGCAATACTATTGATAATATTAAAACTCTTCTTTTTCTTCTTGGCATCATATGTTTATTCCTCCCTTTAACACAATCACTATTTAGTTCTTTGTTTTACTACTTCATATACTATTATTCCTGTTGAAACAGATGCATTTAATGAACTAACTTTTCCCTTCATTGGGATTTTAGTTAAAAAATCACAATTTTTCTTGACTTTTTCACTAATTCCTGTACCTTCATTTCCTATTACAATTCCTATAGGTCCGGTAAAATCTTCTTTATAATAATATTTATTTGCATTTATATCTGTCCCACAAATCCATATGCCTTGCTGTTTTAATTTTTCTATTGTATTTGATATATTTGTTACTCTTGCAATCTTCATATATTCTACAGCTCCAGCAGATACTTTTCCTACTGTACTATTAACTGTCGCTGCTCTTCTTTTAGGAATAATTATTCCATGCACCCCTGCTGTCTCAGCTGTTCTTATTATCGAACCCAAATTATGTGGATCTTCAATTCCATCTAATATTAATATAAATGGACTTTCATTTTTCTTTTTAGCTTCTTCTAATATATCTTCTATTTCACAATATTCAAAAGGTGGAACTATTGCAATTACTCCCTGATAATTTTCATTTTGAGCCATTTGTTGCATTTGTTTTTTGTCTTTCTCTACAATTACTATTCTCTTTTCTTTCGCCATAGATATTATTTTATTTATAGAACCATGCTTTTCACCTTTTGTAACAAATATTTTATTTATATCTTTGTCTGATTTTAGTAATTCTAATACTGCATTTCTTCCTTCTACTTGATCATCATAGTTAATTTCTTTTTTACTTTTATTACTTTTGTTTTGATTATAATTATTTTTCATTTTACATATACCTTTACCTTTTATTTTTCATAATCTTTTATTCTTACAGTTAATTTTCTTTTATGTCATCTCTACTCATCATCTAATTTAAGTACACTTAAGAAAGCTTCTTGTGGTATTTCAACATTTCCTATTTCACGCATTTTCTTTTTTCCTCTTTTTTGTTTTTCCAACAACTTCTTCTTTCTTGTAATATCTCCACCATAACATTTAGCTAAAACATCTTTCCTCATTGCTGATATTGTTTCTCTTGCAATTATTTTTCCTCCAATTGCTGCTTGAATTGGAATCTTAAATAATTTTCTTGGAATTACTGTTTTTAATTTTTCTACCATTTTCTTTCCTCTTGCATAACTACTATCTTTGTGTACTATAAAACTCAAAGCATCAACAATTTCTCCATTTATATATATATCTAGTTTAACTAAATCTGATTTTCTATATTCTTTAAATTCATAATCTAAAGATGCATATCCTTTTGTTTTAGATTTTAAATTATCAAAGAAATCATATATTATTTCATTAAGAGGCATTTCATATATTAGAGTAACTCTATTTTCATCTAAATATTTCATATCTATGTATATTCCTCTTCTTCTTTGACAAAGTTCCATAATGTTTCCTACATATTCTTTTGGTGTTAGAATATTTGTAGTAACAAACGGTTCTTCTATATATGATATTTCTTGAGGAGTTGGTAAATCTTCTGGGTTATATAATTCAATTACTTCTCCTGTTGTTTTATGTACTTTATATATAACAGATGGTGCTGTTGTAATTAAACCTAAATCAAACTCCCTATCTATTCTTTCTTCTATTATTTCTAAATGTAATAGCCCTAAAAATCCACATCTAAACCCAAATCCTAATGCTGCTGATGTCTCTTGCTCAAATTCTAAAGCAGCATCATTTAGTTTTAATTTTTCTAATGCTTCTTTTAATTCTTCATATTGACTACCATCAACTGGATAAAGTCCACAATATACCATTGGTGTTACCTGTTTATATCCCTTTAAAGGTTCGTCTGCTGGATTTTCTTTTAATGTTATTGTATCTCCAACATGTATATCTGATAAACTTTTTATACTAGCTACAATATATCCCACTTCTCCTGCTTTGATTTCTGAAACAGGCATATATGAACCTGGAACAAAATATCCAACTTCTGTAACAGTATATACTTTATTTGTAGCCATTAATTTTATTTCATCACCAACTTTTACTTTTCCATCTATTACTCTTACATATGCTAGAGCTCCCTTATAGTTATCATAATATGAATCAAATATTAAGCATTTGGTTTTTGCATTTTCATCACCTTTAGGTGCTGGTAAATCTGTTACTATCCTTTCTAAAACCTCTTCTACATTCAAACCTGTTTTTGCAGATATGCAGGGCGCATCTTCTGCTGGTATTCCGATTATTTCTTCTATTTCATTTTTTACCTCTTCTACTCTAGCATTTGGTAAATCTATTTTATTTAGAACTGGTAAAATTTCTAGATTGTTATCTATAGCTAAATATACATTTGCTAATGTTTGTGCTTCTACTCCCTGACTACTGTCTACAACTAAAACAGCTCCATCACAAGCAGCTAAACTTCTAGAAACCTCATAGTTAAAATCTACATGTCCTGGTGTATCTATTAAATTAAATGTATATTCTTGTCCATCTTTTGCTTTATATATCATTCTGACAGCTTGGGATTTTATTGTTATCCCTCTTTCTTTTTCAATTTCCATATTATCTAAAACTTGACTTTCCATTTCTCTTTTAGATAATACTCCTGTCATTTCTATTAATCTATCTGCTAATGTAGATTTTCCATGGTCTATATGTGCTATTATACTAAAATTTCTTATATATGATTGTCTATTGTCCATTTTTCCTCCATTTTTATAACTTATATTTGATATTTTAGCATAAATTCTATTAATATTCAATGTTTCTGAAATTAAAAATAATTTTCAATGCCATTATATAAATTATACACTTTATTGTATCCTAATTTTTTTAATGTTTTTTGTGCTTTTCTACTTCTTCCTCCAGAACTACAATACACAATTATTTTTTCATTTTTATCTTTTAATATATTTTCCACATTCTTTTTTATATTATATTCTGGAATAGATATGGCTCCATCAATATGTCCTTCCTCATATTCTTGAGGACTTCTAACATCTACAACTACCGCCCCATTATTTTGATATGATTTTAATTCATCTATTCCTATATCTCCTTCTTCCATCTCTCTATATAATTTGTTTTTTATTATTTTTTTTATTTTGCTTATCATATCAATTCATCTCCATTTTATTATCATTTACTACATTATATTCTAAAAAAATGTTTTTGTTTACTTCTTTATTGTTATCCACATATATCAAAGTTATCCACAGCTACTATATTTTTTTATTCTACATTTTATTTTATTTTTTTGCTTTTTTCCAATTACATTAAGATTACATATTTATTTCATGTATTTTGGTTAAGATATACAAATTCATCTATTTTTATGTATTATTCTATATTTTTCTTTTAATTTCATCATTTTTTGCATCTTTTTATTACATTTTCCTTTCATCTTTATTACAAATGTCTTATTTTTCTTGTTTTATGTATACGGTATAAACCTGTGATTTGTAATACTTATCCACTTTTTAAAGTTGTGGATACTGTGGATAACTTTGTGAATAACTGAAAATACTATTTTTGCGTTCATGAGTTGTTCACATTCTCTTTTTCATTTATTCATATTTTTTATTTTTTATAAATTTATTTTTCTAATTATGTGTACCAAATTATCTAAGCAAGACTTATCAGTTGCTATTCAGAGTATACTCTATATACCTTCGAGTAATTACACATAAAATAGTAACATTTATCATTATATGATAAAAAAGTAGATGAATTTAAAGAAAGATATAAAGTAGCCATTAAAAATATAGAAAGAGATTTTGAAAGATAATAAAATAAAAATAGCACATAATTTTACAAAAATAAAATCGTGTGCTATTTTTCTCATCATAATAAATTGCATTTTCTATAATTGAAAAACAAATTGGTTCTAACTATATATTAAAAAAAGAACCAATATATAATTAATATAATCTCTAAAATTGTAATGAATGGTAATCCAACAACAAATTGTAGTTTTTGCGTTTTATGTCTGAAGGTATACATTCCTGCAATTGTTCCTATCCCACCACCTAAAGCAGTTACTATAAACAATGTTTTTTCTGGAATTCTCCATGCACCTTTTTTGGCTTTTTGCTTATCAATAAACATAATTAAAAAACCAATAATATTGATGACTACTAAATATATAATAAAATTTCTTGTTGAAAATATATCTTGCATAGAAATTGTGTTTTCAAACATTTTACTTTCCTCTCTTTTCTAAATTACATTTCATATTTGCTCTTTCTTATTGTATATAAATTTTAGGATAATGTCAATTTTTCCTATAAAAACTCTTTATTTTTTTATCATTTTATGATAGAATATGTTCGAATTTAATCATCAAAAGAAAAATTTTTAGGAGGAATATGTTATGGAATTTAATAGATGCAGTAGATGTGGAAGTTTTTACGTATCACAAGGAGATGTTTGTCCAAAATGTAGTGCTAAAGATGGTATGGAATTTTCTAATTTTGTAAACTATGTAGAAAAAAACGGACTAAACGATTCTTTAGATACAATTTCTGGTCAAATAGGAGTTTCAGTAAAAAATTTAAATAGATTTTTAGAATATGAAGATTTCAAACAATATAAATCAGAAATTAATAATATTGGGAAAAAAGGTAATTTAGGAAACAATGGTATTACTTTAAATTAATTTTAAAAACGGAATCTTTGGTCCGTTTTTTTCTTTATAAAAATGAAGTATGAAATATTAATTTTTATTAATTATATTTTGAAGGGGTTGAATTTGAATGAAAAATGTTTTTGATATTTTAGAAGAAAGAGGTTATATTGAACAATTAACACATCCAACAGAAATTAGAGAATTATTTAGCAAAGAATCTGTTCCTTTTTATATTGGAATTGATCCTACTGCTGATAGTTTACATGTAGGACATTTTGTTTCTTTAATGGTTGCAAGCCATATGCAAAAATGTGGTCACAAACCTATTATCTTAGTTGGAGGAGGTACAGCTACAATAGGTGATCCTTCTCGGAAAAACTGACATGAGAAGAATGATGTCAAGAGAAGAAATTAATCACAATGTTGAATGTATCAGAAAGCAAGTAGAAAAATTTGTTAGTTTTGAAGGAGAAAATGCCGCAATTATTGTTAATAATGCTGATTGGCTTTTGGATTTAAAATTTGTAGACTTTGTTCGTGAAATCGGTAGTTTATTTTCTGTTAATAGAATGCTTTCTGCAGAATGTTATAAACAAAGATTAGAAACAGGTTTAACTTTTTTTGAAATGAGCTACATGTTAATGCAATCATATGATTTCTTATATTTATACAACAAATATGGATGTAAACTTCAAATGGGCGGAAATGACCAATGGTCTAATATAATCGGTGGAGTTGAATTAATTAGAAAAATTGGTAAAGATGATTCTTTTGGTTTAACTTTCAAATTGCTTACTACTAAAGAAGGGAAAAAAATGGGAAAAACAGAAAAAGGTGCCTTATGGCTAGATCCTAATAAAACTTCACCTTATGAATTTTATCAATATTGGAGAAATATTGAAGATAGTTCTGTAGATACAGTCTTAAAAATGTTGACTTTTCTTCCTATTGAACAAATTAATAAATTATCAAATTTGAAAGATGAAAAAATAAATGAAGCTAAAAAAGTCGCTGCTTTTGAAATTACAAAATTGATTCATGGAGAAGAAGAAGCTAAAAAAGCTGAAGAAGCTTCTAATGCATTATTTAATGGAACTGGTAGCTTAGAAAACATGCCATCTGTAGATTTAGAAGATATTAATATTACGTTAATAGATGCTATTATAAAAACTGGAATTGCTCCATCTAAAGGTCAAGCTAGAACGTTAATTTCTCAAGGTGGTATTTCTTTAAATGATGAAAAAATTTCAGATATTAATTATACTCTTTCTGAAAAAGATTTTTCTGAAGGATATGCTATACTAAAAAAAGGTAAAAAAGTTTTTTATAAATTAAAACTAACATAAATATATTTTTTAAAAGTGTGAATCGAGAAAATCTCAATTCACACTTTTTTTGTTGTATAGAAAAAATCAAGTTTTCCTGTAAACAAAAATAACTTCTATCTGCTTCTCTGTACAATTTCAACAATGTCTGCTATATATTCTCCAATTATTGGAATATTTAACGCCACAATCCTTCGCAATATGAGAATTAGAATCGCAGTTATTATTGTAACCCCTATACCTATTCCTACACCTCTAAAAATTCCTGCTATCAAATTTCTTTTTATTATTTCTTTTTTACTCCCAAAAATATAGGTCCATTCTTCTATATTTGATTTTTGAAAGACCTCCAACAAATTATTTATTGAAGAATTTAATATATCTATTTTTTTATTTTTGATATTATTAAAAAATTTAAACATAAAAAATCCACCTTATATATATAGTGGATTTTTTAGACATTTTTTATTCAACATTTTGATTTACCGTAACATTAATATCATTACTTTGATTTACATTATTATCTATTATATTTGTTTCATCAATATTATTTGTATTAGTATTATTTGAAGTATCTTCCTCTTCTTTTTTCAAACTTTCCAAAGAATCGATTAGTGTTTGTAATTTTTCAATGTCACTTCCCATCATTTCCCAATCATTATTATTTGTAGAATCTTTCAAATTTTGATTTGCTTTTATGATAGAATCTATCAAGCCATCTATATCCTCTGTATTTTCTACCTCTATATCTACAGCATAATTAGAAAGTAAATTTTGCAATGCTTCTTGTAAAGTATCACCTATTGCAACTTTATTACCTGATGCAACTATTACCTTTTTTAATAATGGTATTTCTGATTCATTTATCATTGTTTGATATACAGGTTCTACATATAATAAAGTATTTCCTATAGGTACTATTATCATTTCCTTTGTTATTCTTGTTCCAGTCGTTTCTAATGTTTCTAGTTCTGATGATATAGCTTCATCCTCTTCTATTTGTTGGTCTAATTGTGTAGGACTTACTATATTACTATCAGCTGAAAACTTGCATAAATTCAATTTATTTGTACCACCATCTGTTGTTCCTACCAAATATGAAATTATATTTTGTCTATCATTAGGTGTATAAATTTGTATTAATCCTAACTTGTCTTCACCATCAGTTTTTACCATTGTATAATATGGTTCTAAATATGTTCCTGATGCTTTTGTAGTATTTAAATTGTTATATTTTACAAAGTCCCATAAATCATCTGATCTATATAGCACATCTGGCTTTACATTATGATATATTTTTAATATTTCAGCTTGCACATTATATAAAAATTCTGGATATACAAAATGTTGTGATATATCTTCTGGAATTTCTTCGTCTAAATCAACAAATAAAGTATTATATATATTCCTATATGCCATAGCTATTGGATCTGTTCTGTCTGTAATATAATATTTCATTGTTCCATTATATGCATCAATTATTACTTTAACAGAATTTCTTATATAATTTATATCCCTTGTTTGATCTTCATGCTCTATTTCTAAATATTGTGAATATGGATAACTACTTGATATTGTATATGCATCAAGTACCCAATAGATTTTTCCATCATCACCAATTACTGTATATGGATCTTCATCATACATTAAGTATGGTAATGCTTTTTTTGCTCTTTCTATTATATTTCTATTTATCAATATTTTACTATCACTTGTTATTTCATTAGAAAAAGCTAAGTTTATATTTCCCTTATAAAATCCTAAAACTAATCTATCTAAAAAGCTTAATTGTAATCCAGCTTCACCATTATATGATGATGTTACATCTTTTCCACTTTCATCTGTATAATCATATTCTTGTTTATTTTTAGTATTTGTTGCTATTATTGCATTATCATCTGTACTAAAATATATTCTTGGCTCTTCTATATTTACCACTTCATCTTTTCCTGATACATCTTTTTGCACATATTCTATATTTCCTGTTTCTGTACTTTCTGTCGCTGACGTGATTATTTCTCCCATTCCATGAGTATACTCATAAGTTTTATTACTATATGTTCTGTCTGAACTTGTTATTTCTCTAGGAGATAAGTATACTAATTTATCTTCATTACCTATCTTATATTTTGCTAAGTTTGCATTTCTATATGTATAATAACCTGTACTTGTTTGATTATTTTTTAATGTTGTTAGAACTGCTTCTTCACTTATTATAGGTATATTATTTATTACATTTGTATTTGAATTTAATTCTTCCTCTGTTACAGTTCCTGAATATTCTACACTCTTTTCGTCAATATTTAAACCATATGCATTTTTAGTATTTTCTATATTTTGTGCAATATAGTTTTTCTCTTTATCTAATTCATTAGATTTTACAAAAATCAAATCAAATCCTACCATTACTACAAATAGTAATACTAAATATATTGGTATTACAGCTAGATTTTTTAATACTTTTGCAGTATCACCATTTTTGAAGCTTTTCAAAGCTCTATAAGCAAATATTACTATTACAAATGCAAATATTATATATCCCCATAATTTTATAGTAGATTCTGTCATTCCAGCACCATTGATTTCTATATTATCATCAATTGTTAATATCTTTCCAAACATTAAATTTTGTGTACTTAAAATTGTTATTGCTGCTACTCCTATTATAATTAATAAAATATTTCTTGTTAGTTTTTTCATAAATAAACTTTCTTTTAACATCTGACTATCTACGCCATCAAAATATCTATTAAATACAATTATGTAGTATGCTGCCATATATACTGTTAATCCAATTATTATTCCTAGCAAATAATATACAATCATTTCTATAACTGGTTTTTGAAATACATAATATCCAATGTCTAAACCAAATATTGGGTCTGTTATTCCAAATGATGCATTTCCAATTACAAGCATGATTTTTTGCATCATAATATTTGACATAATTGCACTTACCACTATAGAAATTACTAACGCAATAGACTTATTTAATAATCTTGGCATTTCCTTCTTTTCTTTATCAAAAAATACCTTTAAGCCTTTTTTTATCCCTCTATTTGTCATATAAATAATAAAGAATAAAAGCACAAAATTTATTGCCATTATTGAATATCTATACATTATATTTGTATAAAAAATATCTATATAGTTTTCTCCTAATTCTAGATACTCTAAATAACTTCCTCTTGTTTGTATATATGTTACTATTGCAAATATTAACACAAAAGCAATTACTAAAATCATTCTAATTTTACTTTTTTTATTATCTTTTATCTTTGTTTTTTTAGTTTCCTTATTTGGATTTTCTTTTTCTATTGTATTATTTTTCTTTTCTTCTTCCAAAATCAATACCTCCTTTATTTTGGAACATTGGGAACATGCCAAAACATTCCAACTTTATATTATAGCTTTTACAAAATCATCTGAATTAAATATTTCCATATCATCAATTTGTTCTCCAACTCCAATAAATTTTACTGGAATTTTATTTTCTTCTACGATTCCAATTACTACTCCGCCCTTAGCTGTTCCGTCTAATTTTGTAAGAACTAATCCAGTTATATCCGCTTCTTCTTTAAAAGCTTTTACTTGCGATATTGCATTTTGTCCTGTTGTTCCATCAATTACAAGTAATACTTCTTTGTCTGCTTCACTCATCTCTTTATTAATTACTTTCTGTATTTTATTTAACTCGTCCATTAAGTATTTTTTATTATGTAGTCTGCCTGCAGTATCAACAATTAATACATCTGCATTTTTTTCTTTTGTTATCTTTATTGCATCATATACAACTGAAGCGGGATCTACTCCCTCTTCTCTTTTTACAATGTCTGCACCTGACCTTTTTGCCCAAATTTCTAGCTGTTCTACTGCTGCCGCTCTAAAAGTGTCTGCTGCTGCAACTACTACTTTCTTTCCATCTTTTGCTAATCTATTAGCTATCTTTCCTATAGATGTAGTTTTTCCTACTCCATTTACTCCAACTACTAATATTACAGATGGTTTAGTATTTAATTTTAATCCTATATCTGTTATGTCTAATATTTTTTTCATTTCTTCTCTTAGAGCTTTTTTTACATCTTCTTCATCTTCTATTTTTTCTTTTTTTACTCTTTCTCTTAAATTATTAATTATTTTTACTGATGTATCCATTCCTATATCTGACATTATTAATATCTCTTCTAATTCCTCTAAAAATTCTTCATCAACTTTTCTAAAGCTACTAAATACATTATTTATTTTTTCATCAAATGATTTTTTTGTTTTGTTTAAACCATTTTTTAATTTATCGAAAAATCCCATTTTTTTATCCTTTCTATGTGAATTTTATTTTTATTTTTTATATAATATTTTTAACATTATATATTTTAGCATATTTTTTCCAGAAATTCCATAGTTTTAGATTAATATTGTAACACTTTTATACAAATATGTCAATTTATGTAAAGCTTGTTTTAGGAAGTTCCTTGTATTTTTTATGTAAATATGATATAATTATTATTGTAACAGGTAAATACCGTTTTTGGAAATTACAGGAGGAAAAAAATGACAGAAAAAAAATTTATAGCTGAAGGATTCAATGAATGTCAAGTCGAAAAATTAGTCGAAATAATTCCCAATCTTTTTCGGGAAGGGGAAATTTTGGAAATACTAGATATTTCCTTAGACAAGGAAGGAAATTTAATTTATGCCAGCGACTTGGATATGTTTAAAACGAAAAAAATCTCAGGGCACTATACCCTTGAGAATCTAAAGGAGGCATTAAACCGTCTATATAAAAAAGGCTTTCTTGTCTACAATTCTGGACTTGGGTTTCACATTTTTCGATGTTCTGACTAAAAAATAAGGCCGAATTCATTTATTCGGCCTTATTTTTTACTATATTCAAAATTATTATTTATTCCAAAACAAATAGCTCACCCAAAGGCCTTGCTTCATTTATTCTTCTTATTGCTTCTGCAAACAATGGAGCTATAGTCAATACCTTTATTTTATCTATTTTCTTTTTCTCTGTTAATGGTACTGTATTTGTTATTACTAACTCTTTTATAGGTGATTTTTCTATTCTTTCTACTGCGTCTGCTGATAATATTCCATGTGTACAACCTGCATAAATTTCTTTAGCATTAAACTTTTCCAATATTTTAGCTGTTTCAATTAATGATCCCGCTGTATCTACCTCATCATCAAATATTATTGCTTCTTTATTTTCTACTTCACCAATAACAGTAGTTGCTATAGCCCTATCATCATTTCCCTCTCTTCTTTTATCTATTAACGCTATTGGACAACCAAAATATTCTGAATATTTATATGCCTTTTTTGAACTTCCCGCATCAGTTGCAACAATTACCATATCTTTCAAATTTTTTTCTTTAAAATATTTTTGCAATATATTTTGTGCTGATAGTCTATCACAATTTATATTAAAATATGCTTGTATTGCTGGATTATGCAAATCACATGTTATTACTCTTGTTGCCCCTGCTGCCTCTAGTAATTGTTGTATTAGTTTTGCTGTTACAGGTATTCTTGGTTGATCTTTTTTATCTGATCTTGAATAAATATAGTATGGTAAAACTACATTTATATTTTTAGCTGATGCTCTTTTAAATGCATCTATTACTATTAGTAATTCCATTACTCTTTCATTTACTGGTGGCATTGTTGTTTGTACAATATAAACATCTTGATCTCTAACTGTTTCTTTGATTTGAACAAATGTATTGTCATTTTTAAATTTTAATATTTCCATCTCTCCCATCGGTAATTTTAAATAATCACATATTTCTTTTGTGAAATTTTCTGCACTTCTACATGCAAATATTTTGATATTTTCCATATTTTTTCTCCTTTTTTATTTTTCAAACATAGTATATCAACTTTTTTATACCTAATTAAAGTAAAACCATTAAATAGTAACTACATTATTGTAACTATTCAAAATTCTAAATGTTCAAATAAAAGTAAGTTCTTTACCTTTGAATTGTAAAATACTATTTTTTTAAACCACTTACAACAATTCTATTTTGTGAATTTGCTCCACATGTTATTAATGTTACAATATTATTTTCTTTTATATTTTCATCATACTCAAAATCCAATTCACTTTTTGATAAAATCTCTTCATATGAATTATTTGTTTTCATCTCTATATTTGCTTCTCCAACATATGCTGAAAATATCTCATATTCTAGTTTCTGTGTAGGTGTATATATTTCAATTTCTACATTTTTCCCCAATTCTTCATTTACAATTTTTTCTAAGTTTGCAAACATTTTTCCATTTAATAAATTATGACCATATATAACAGTATTTTTATCTGTAAAATCACTACTTGAATCACAATCTAAAAAAATACTTCCACATGAACTATAGTTTTTATTTATATCTCTTTTTAAGTAATATTCATTATTATCTGTTTGTACAATTGGATAATTAATATTTGTATTATCTATATTTATCCATGCTTTTGCGTCTTGATTAATAGCTACTAATTTTTCAAAATCTATTTTTATCTCATTTCCTGTACTATCATCAACAGTTTGTACTTGTGAAAATATCTCCTTTTCATTCTTTTCTAATTCAATATTGCTCTTTAGCCAAATAAATAAATTAATCGCTGAATATAGAAAAATTATTATAAATAACATTAAGAAAATTTTACTAACTATCCCTATTTTCTTTTCAGATTTTCTTTCTATTCTTTTTTCAATACTTCCTTGTGTTTTTTCTTTTTTAATTTTTTGCTTTTTTTCTTTTTCTTTAAAATGTTTTGCCATAATATTATTTTAAGAATTGGAGCTAAAAAGCTCCAATTCTTATACCTTTCTATTTTCTATTTTCTATTTTTTCTAACAATATATACTATTCCTGCAAGTGATATTATCATTCCTGCTACCAATAAAGGAACTTGCATATCTGATGTTTTTGGTAATCCTGATGTATCACCATTTTCACCATTTTCAGCGTTTTCTGCAACTTCTTCAGTTACAGTTACTTCTGTTGTTGCCGTTTTATCTCCTACTGTTGCTGTAATGATTGCTTTTCCAGCCTTTAATCCGATTATCTTTCCATCTTCTGTAACCTTTACAATACTTTCATCACTACTTGTCCATACTACTGTTTTGTCATCTGTTGTATCATTTGGATTGTATAAAACAGTTAATTGTTTTTCTTCGTTTATTTTTAATTGAACATTCTGATCTTCTATTGCAATACTTCCTAGTGGAATTTCTTTTACTGTTACTTCACATGTTTCACTTACTCCATCTATTGTAGCTGTTATAGTTGTTGTTCCCTCTTTTAATGCTTTTACAATTCCATCTTCTACTGTTGCAACTTCTTCATCACTACTTGTCCATGTTACTGTTTTATCTCCTGTTGTATTTAATGGTTCATATCCTGCCTCTAATACGAAATTTTGACCTTTATATAATTCTATTTCGTTTTCATTTAACGTTACATCTGTTATTGGATATACATCTACTGATACTCTATATGTTTTTGTATTTCCGTATTCATCAATAGCAGAAATTAATGTTACATATGTTCCTCCTACTTTTTCAGATTCAACGTTATCTATGTTTACATGATATGTATATGTTCCAGCTTTCTCAATTGCTGTGTATTTAGAATTTGTTTCCCAATCTGATGGTAAACCATCTTCATCTTCGCTACTATTCCATGTAGGGCATTGTACTTTTGTTACTCCTACATTGTCTGATACTTTGAATGTTAAGTTGTAACCTTCTCCTGTTATGTTAGTTACCTGTACATCTGTTATCATTGGGTCATCTAAATCTATATCTAGTTCTGTAGTTCCTGTATTTGAAGTATTTCCTGCTGCATCATATGCCCAAATATTTGCAGTAGCTTTGCTTGTTCCTGAAGTTAATCCATAATCGCTATAATTTATTCTTACTGATGCTTTTCCTCCACTAATTGATGGTGCATTAAATACTTTTTCTTGCCCATCAACTGTTACATAGAAAGATACTTTTGTTACTTCAACATTATCTGCTACATCTGCTGTAATTGTAAATCCTTCTTTGTCTTTATCACTTACTGTCACATTTGATACTGATGGATTTTCTGTATCTGCTGGTGTTGGATCTTCTCCTATATAAATATATCCTAAGACTGGACCTAATCCATAGCTATTCCATTCTGCTGCAGTCTTTGTCATTCTACCATCATAATTTGCAACACCTTCTTCATAAGACATCCAATCCCATCTATTAGCTGTGTTTGCTTGTGATATTGTTATATTTGTACCATCATATGCTTCTACAAAAGCTACATGTCCTCCCCAAACCATAATTGAGTTTTCTCTTGGTACACTGCTATTAACCCAATATTGATATTGTGTAGCTGCTCCTGTACATCCGAATTGTACTCCTGTTAATTCATATGCACGTCCCCAAACATACCATGTACATTGTCCATAATATCCTGCTGCACTATATGGATTTATTCCTCCATTTGCAGGTTCTGCATATCCTGGACTAGCAAAATTTGGCTCTGTTGCTGCAGCTAATGATATATTTCCTAAAAAGCTACATTGTGCTATTAACATTATAGCTACTAAAATAATAGCTAGAAATTTTTTTGTTGTTTTTCTCATTTTTCTTCTCTCCTTTTATTTTAAAATTTTAAAAATTTAATACTTCCTAGTATTTTTTCACTCCCCCTTCTACTTATTCTATATTTTGAATTATATCATAAGAAAAATTTTTTGTATATATTTTGTATATATTTTTTAATTTTTTATAACCCTTATAACTTTTTGAAATTTTATTTTTTTGTCTCCTCATAATTTTCTTGTATTTCTTCTTCATTTAATGCTACACCATATATTGCAAAATTATATATTTTTCCAGTAAATTTCAAATTTCTTCCAACTCTTAAATCTCCTAAAGTTACATATTTATAAGTAAATATTTCGTTTCCGGATTGAAATGTTTCTATCAATTCTCCATTAATATATACTTTTGTTTCTTTTCCTCTTTCTGCAACTACTTGTATATTCATCATTTTATCTTTATATTCAGATATATTTATACTTGCAAAACCTTCTCTTTTTGTTTCTCCCTTATAATAAACTGGATTTTTTTTATATGAATGTATTTGTAAATATGATTCACATAAAGAAATCCAACAAATATATTTATTACTCACGTCTGATAATGCTACTATTGTTGACCCCCACTTTTGATCCAGACTACTTGGTTTTACAGTAACATTTACAGAATAACTGTCACTTATTTTATATTTATCATTAACATCCAATACTGGAATAGAATTATCTTGATCTAGTATTAGTGCACCATCTTCGTCATATTCTAGCTTACCATTATTGTCATTATATTGTGCTCCAAAATTATCCCTTTCACCTTCATATGAAGATACTGAATATAAATTTCCATAATTCTGTTCGTTTTTTTCTGAACCAGTATCTACATAAGTTATTGCATTTGTTAATTTAAAATTATTATCTTGAAATGTATGTATACTTATCTCTGCCTGATACATAATCATTCCATCTATACTAAAAACATTTCCTGTATCATAATTTACTATATATGGTGCATGTGTTATATCTTTTAGACCTAGTTCTTCAAAGTGATTTCCATATGTGTTGTTGCTTTTTTCTTCCTCGGTATAATTACCTATTAAATACCATCCTGTACTATACGATTTCCCATCTATCTTTATTGTTTCCGGAAAATCTGCTGTTGATAGCTCTCTGCCTATATTTTTATTCCTATTTTCTATTATACTATCTTCTAATATTCCCATCTCTATATAATAGCTAAATTCATTCTCTGTCATATTTATTATTCTATATCCGTAGTTTTTAGCAATATTTGATATTTCCTCATCATCTTTTCCCAAAAATATTGGCTCTTCTCTATATAATCCAACTCTTCCTTTATATTCTTCTGGTATATCTTTTATTTTTTCATTTACTTCTTTAACAGTCATATATCTTAGACTTTCATTTTTGCTTTCTTCTTCCATCTGTTTTAGTTCTATTTGCTCTTTTATTCCTGATAATTCAGTTACTACTTTTGATGTAACTGCCTCAGTAATTATTCCATTTTCACCGGCCAACATAGATATTGAAACTCCAGCTAATATAAGTAAAATTACAATTGTCCTAATATTCCGTTATGACTATTTTTTTAAATTTAGCCAACATTTTGTAATTTATTTTCTTCTTTTCCCATATTTAAAATATT
>ERZ1643249.2140-NODE-2140-length-18834-cov-278.759998_pt1 | contig 18834 bp, 26 predicted proteins | sample MGYA00579263_ERZ1643249 | MGnify/ENA primary metagenome ERZ1643249 (study PRJEB29033, sample SAMEA4952264) | chicken gut metagenome | biome: Broiler Chicken; feature: Gastrointestinal Tract; material: Caecum | place: Ireland | collected 2018 | study: Broiler... | reverse complement strand
TTTCATTCCTATGTGTGCCTTGAACGTAGTGAAAGGGATGATACTTTTTATGAAATTAGGTGAAAACATTTTAAAGTTAAGAAAACAAAATGGATTATCACAAGAACAACTTGGTGATCAAGTTGGGGTGACCAGGCAGACTATTTCTAATTGGGAACTTGGCGAAACTGCCCCTAATCCAGAACAATTAAAATCTTTGTCAAAAGTATTAAATGTAAGTATTGATGAATTATTAGATAACGAAGTTAAGGAGGTTTTGATGAAGAAGGTTAGTAATACAGAACAATTAGCTAGCATGACAATTAAAGGAATAAGAATTATTGGAAAAGGATTTTTAATATATGTTATTTTAGTTGCAATCGCACTTATTAGTTTATTTGTATATGCTTTAGTTAGATAATTTGTTTGATGGCTGGCGGCGTGCTGGCCTTTTTTGTGTTTTTGTCGGTAGAAATAAAATTAATAAGAAGAGAATTATAAAATATGATATACTGTTAATAGAAAAGAGGGTATGACGTATTATGGGGAGTGGCTTTAAAGTATTTCAAATTTTTCAGTTTATTTTGTTTTTAGGAGTTAGTGTATTTTTATTTGCGAGAAGTGTAGATGGAACTGGAGCAGAAAATACTTTTGATGTAGCTTTTTTAAATTTCTCTGTATGGCTTGGGTTTTATTTATTTTTACTAGCATTTGAATTTGGAATACGATTTTTATTGGTAATTAAGAAAAAGTGAGGAGAAAAATTTTTATGAAGAAAAAAATTATTATTATTTTAGTTATAGTAGCTATTATAGCTGCGGTGTTTGGATATATGGTTATCTCTGATATGCAGCAAGAAAATAAACTTGATAAAGAATTTACTGAAATTGCTGATTTGATGAATTTTGATAAGGGTATTGATGATACTACCAAAAATGAAATTAATAAGAAATTAGATAGAACAGTTACCAAAGGTGATTATGCGGTAGTAGAGAAGGCTTTGAAATCTTATTTAAAGGACTTTTTCGGTAGTGCGACCGAGTTTATGGATATTATAAACGATGATACAATAACAAATTTATTAACGGTAGAAAACTATAAATCAGATGGTAAGGATTTTACAGAGTCTAAAGAATATATTTCTAGTACTAGACAAAAATTAGAAGATTGTAAAGAAAAACTTTCAGAACTTTTGACTAAAGAAAAAGCTATGTCATATATTGAAAATAAAAATTTAGATAGCTATTATGTGGATATATATGAAAAAGAGTTTGCTGATAAGATAGATTCGGAAGATCTGTCTGTTAATGATTCAATTGATGAGTTAATTCAATTATTAAACACATCAGAAGATATTTTTAATCTTTTATCAGATAATCAGAGCAGCTGGGAAATAGATGGTGATAGTATTGTATTTTCAAATGAAAGTGTCGGAAATAAGTATGATGAACTTGTAGATTCAATAGGCTAGTTTTAACTAGTCTTTTTGAATGTTAAAAAGTTTATTTATTTTATGATATAATGTGGGTATTGAATTTTGTTTTAAAAGGAGATTATAAATGAAAATAATTACGGTGTGTGGAAGTTTAAAATTTCAAAAAGAAATGATGGAAATATCTGAAAAAATGGAATTACTAGGTAATTGTGTGATTACACCGATTTATCCAGTAAGAGATGATAAAAAAATATATACTAAAGAAGAAATTGCTATGTTTGATAAAATGCATAAAGAGAAAATTAAATTATCGAATGCTATTTTGGTTGTAAATGTTGATGGTTATATTGGTGAATCCACTAAAAGCGAAATTGAATATGCAAAAGCATTAGATAAAGAAATTATTTATTATACAGATATTGTAAATAATTTATGTTAGGACTAGGGGTTAATGTTTTGATTTTAATATATAAGAATTTAATTAGAAAGTGAGATTGATTGATGAAAAATATTTTGATACATGGATTAGGTCAAAATGATACTAGTTGGAATATGCTTTCAGAGAAATTAGAGAAAAATGGTATTAAAGTGGAAACACCAAATTTATATTCGATGATAAAAGATAAGAGTTTTGATTATAATTCTTTGTTTAATGAGTTTACGGATTATTGTAATAGTTTTGATGGGAAGCTAAATTTATGTGGACTTTCTTTAGGTGGTATTTTATCCCTTCATTATGCGAAAAGATTTCCTAATAAGGTTAATTCATTAATTTTAATTGGAACACCTTACAAAATACCAAAGTTTTTGTTTAAGGTGCAGGGAATAATTTTTCATTTGATGCCAAAATCTACTTTTGAAAAAATAGGCTGTTTGAAGAAAGATTTTATTACACTGGTGAATTCGATGAGTAATTTAGGTATTGCTTATGATTTGGATAAGATAGAGTGCAGGACATTAATTTTATGTGGTGAGAAAGATAATCAAAATATGGAAGGCGCTAGGTTATTAAATGAGAATATAAAAAATAGTGAGTTTAAAATAATTAAAAAAGCTTCTCATGAGGTTAATATTGATAATCCAGATGAGACTTCCAATATGATTAATGACTTTTGGAGATAAGGAGTTTATAAAATGGATAAGGAAATAGAAGATGTAATTAAAAATATAGATGAGAAAAAAGAAGGTAAAGTTGATTGGACGAATGCATGGGGTAAAAAATATCCAGTTTTATTAACGTATCCTAAAGTGGTAGATATAGATAAATATTCTAAAGCAATAAGACAAATGTTAGATAGTTTAGCTAATGATTATGGATATAGCAAGTTAGATAGTATGCTGGTTTTAAAGGATATACTTTATCACGAATGGAAAGATAAAAAGTAAAATGATTTTTTGAAAGGAAGATTAAAATAAATTATAAATAACGTCGAGGAGGTTTATTATGGAAAAAGATAAAGAGTTTTCTTCAGTTAGTGTTTTAGATTATAAAAGATATAAGGAATTCGCACTTGGTTATGGCTCTACTAGAAGGGCTAATATTATTTTTATGGTCATTGCGATAATTTTACTTCTTTTATATATGATTCAGGGAAGTTATGGAACGGTAATTTTAATCGGAATTATATGTGTAGTATTTTTACTTTTATTTAAAATAATTGGGATTAATAAAATTCAGTATAAGAGAACGAAGAATTTGAATAATGGTGAGGATTTAAAACAGACGATAAAAATTAGTGATGGCAATATTGTTTTAACTTCACAAAAGGGTGATACTTCTAGTTATAAGTTAAGTCAAATAATTGGTATTATTGAAACTAAAAATTTATTTATTTTGAAGCTTAAATATAACGTGGGAATTATTGTCGATAAAAACAATTTGATTGGTGGAAGTAAGGAAGAATTTATAGATTATTTATATGAAAACTGCACTAATTTAAAAACTAAAAAGGTTGTTCAAAGTAAAAAATGGATTACTATTAGAAGAATTTTTCTTGGGTTATGTTTACTTATTTTTGGACTTGCAATTATATTTTCTTTGATGAATAGTAATCGGATGGAAAAATACGAAGAGGTACTTGAAGATAAAGGATATAAAGCATCTATTAATGAGCACGTTAATGATGGTTATACGTCTAAAACGATGACGGTTATGAGTGATAACAACAGTAATATTTTATATGTTTATGATTTTAAAAATGAAAGGCTTGCTAAACATAATTTGGAATACTGGGCTGAAAGAGAAGCTGATAATAAAGATGAGTATATAAAAGCTGATAGTGGAAATTATAAAAAGTATGTTATAGATAATGATGGATATGTTGTTTTAATTAGAAAAGGTAATTTTGTTATTTATGGCAAAGGCTCTTCACTTTATAAGGATGAGCTTGATGATATGATAAAAGTTGTTGACTGATGTTAAGAAAAATTGCGCATTTTCCAGTGAAAATTGGTAGATTAAAAATTTGCTTGAATGTAAAATGTTTTGTGAAAGGAGATTTTTATGAGTTTAGGAAATAAGATATCAGATTTAAGAAAAAAAGAAAATCTTTCACAAGAGAAGTTAGCTGAAAAGTTAGGCGTAACAAGACAGACTATTTCTAAATGGGAACTTGGAGAGACAGCGCCTGATATTTTGCAAGCTAAAGAGTTAGCTAAAATATTTAATGTCAGTTTAGATGAGCTAACGGATAACGATATTAAGAATGTTTTAGAGGCTAAAGTTAGTAATACGGAAAAGCTAGCGGGAATGATTATTAAAATTCTTAAAGTTATCGGTATTATGGCAATTATTTATCTAGTACTTATGATTATAGGCATTGTTTTATTTATGGCATTTCCAGAAGAACATAGTAATGCAGATGTGAAAACGATATCAGCTACTTTGGACTGCTCGTTAGAAGGTAAGGATTATACTATTTCGATTGGTGAAGGAAATTATTTTGATTGTCCTAATTGTAGTAAAGAGATGAGTCATGATTTAAAAGATATTACTGATTGGGCAAATATTGATCACAGTGTAGAGAATATTAATAAGTATTTTGAAGATAATGGTGGAGCCTGCGAATAATAAAAGAATATCAGTTTTTGGAATTGATATTTTTGTTTTTGTATTCGTCTTTAATGATGTTATCTATTTCTTCAGGTGTTTCTTTACAACCTCCTTCTAACCATTTTCTGATAATGGCATTAAGTCCAGCTTTAAAAAATTCGATGTGATAGTCAATGAACTTATCATTATACATATTTTTAGATAAGTTGGTATCATATTTTTGAATGATGAATTTTTCATCTTTTTTTAATTTGAAGTATGTTTTATAAAATATTTGGTTTTCTTTAATGTGTTTAAAAAGTTTTAAAAAATCGTTAGAGTTATATTTGTTTTTTCTTTCCATTTGATATAAGTTTCCAACTTCATTTTCGAGTTTATCTGCGATTTTATCGGCAAGGTCATATATGTCAAGGTAATTCGCATAGAAAGTAGATCTATTTAGATGGGCTAGTTTACAAATGGTGGTGATAGAAATTTCATTTATGTCTTTGGCTTGAATGAGGTTTAAAAATATTTTTTCGATTTTTTCCTGTGAGGCTTTTTTTCTTTTATTATTTGGTTTATTCATACGCTTCTCCTTTATTCCAACAAATGTTTAAAAATTGATGATTGTTTTTAAACTATAAAATTATTATACTAAAATTGTAATTAAACAGGCAAGTGTCGGTTTTATGAAAGGAGATATAAAAATGGCTAAATCAAAATTAGTAGAGGCTAATAAAAAAATTGAAAAGGCAGTAGTTGGAGGTTACAAAACAATAGAGGATACTGTGGTTAGTGGCTATAAAAAGGTCGAAGATACAGTAGTCGGAGGTTACAAGAAAATTGAAGATAAGTTTGTCGATCAGTTTTTAACTAAAGACGGTGAGTCTGTAGAAGAAGCTAAAGCTAGATTAAAAGAAGAAACAGAAAAGAGAGGTGAGTAAGAATGAAGAAGGAAACATTATTAGAAATTGTTTTAGGGACAATTGGTGGGCTTGTATTTGCCCTTGGTATGTGCATGTGTTTAATACCCGAGTGGAATTTATTTAATGCCGGAGTAGTCGTTGCTACCCTAGGATTTATCCTTTTACTTTGTATTATTCCAGTCTATAAATCTAATCATCCAAGCGGGCCACACAAACCAGTAAACTGGAGCTTTGTCATAGCCTGGGTTATTGGAATCGTTGGAGCTTTAGTTATGGGCTTTGGCATGAGTAAAACAATGACTGATGGTGCTGAATCAAGTGACATGCTTATAGGTATCATCTTTGGAATTATCGGTCTCATTATATGTGTTTTAGATTATCCAGCATATTCTTATTTAAAAAAAGATAAGGAAAATTAGGGAAGGAATTACTTCCTTTTTTATGTTATCATTAAAAAAGCAGGTGAGAAATTATGAAAAAATTTATTAATAAAATTTTATTTCCAAACAAATTTGTCGGTTTATTTTTCTTTACTTTAGGCTTTGGATTACTTATATTTGTTTTTAGTCTTTATTTAGAAGAAACACCTATCTCTTATGCATCTTATGTCTTATCAACCTATGCCCTTATTTTATTTTGTATTTGGTTTTACAAATCCTGTAAATCAGGTAATGAATACATCAAACAAAATAGTAAATTATATAAAGCCTATAATGACAACTACAAAATAATGACAAAAAGATTTATTTACGTATCGCTTTCTATAAACCTTATATATGGAATATTTAAACTAAGCACAGGAATCTATTATAAATCAGCCTGGTTTATTACCTTTGCCGTTTATTACTTACTACTTTGCTTTATGAAATTTTCTCTCATCAAAACCATAAAAAAAGATGAATTTGGCCACAATTTAAAAAACGAATATAAAAAACTGAAATTAACAGGAACTATTTTACTTTTACTAGATATAGTTCTATCAGGCATGATTATCTTAATTATTCATCAAAATCAAACCTTTGTCTATCCAGGAACTTTGATTTATATAGTTGCTTTATATGATTTTTACCTAATTATCAGTGCCTTAATTAATGTGTTTAAACATATAAAATTCAAAAGTCCGATTTTATCGGCAAATAAATTTATCAGTCTAACCGTAGCCATGATTTCGATGATATCCTTAGAAGTAGCTATGATATATCAGTTTGGATCAAACGACAGTGAATTTAAATTGACAATGACATCTATAACTGGATTTATCGTCGCCATCATTAATTCAGTTATGGCTATATATATGATAGTAAAAGCTAATAAAAATTTGAAATAAAAAACCTATCAAACCAGATGATATTCAAAAAAACTGTAGTTTTATTTTCGATAACAAAAACCTTATTACTTCATATAATAAACTGGTGATATAATGTATAGTTTAAATGACGCCCTTTATGCCGCTTCCGTTTTGAATATTAAATTCGATAAATTTTCTAAAGAAGAATTTTTAGAAGGTCTTAATATCGAATCCGAGCACGGAAGTATCAACAAGGAAACTAACGTAACTAATGACGATTTAATAATGACAGCTAAAATTGCATTAGCCCACTTAAACGAATTTCCTAATTATTATAATAAAGATTATGGACTTAAAGTGTTTGAAGAGTTTTTAAAAACAAAATTGTAAAATAAATCTAAATTTAGATTTATTTTTTTAAAACATTGACATGGGAGCAACTCATGGGTATATATTTGTAGTGAAGATTAAAATAAATTTAATCCAAACATACCTACAAAAGGAGAATGATATAATGCAGGAATCATTATTTGAAAATAAAGCATCTGAGCCCTTAGCCTCAAGATTAAGGCCAAATACCTTAGAAAAATTTGTTGGTCAGGGCCACCTCATAGGCAAAGGAAAACTACTAAAAAACTTAATTGAAAACGACGAAATATCCTCAATGATTTTCTGGGGTCCACCAGGTGTTGGGAAAACCACTTTAGCCAGGATTATTGCAAGTCATACCAAATCCAAATTCATTAACTTCTCCGCAGTCACTTCAGGAATTAAAGAAATCAAAAAAGTTATGGAAGACGCTGAAGAAAAGCGTAAATTTGGCGAAAGAACAATCCTCTTTGTCGATGAAATTCATCGGTTTAATAAAGCCCAGCAAGATGCATTCCTTCCTTACGTTGAAAAAGGATCTATCATCTTAATTGGGGCAACCACTGAAAACCCATCATTTGAACTTAACCCTGCGCTTTTATCGAGATGCAGAGTCTTTGTTCTTCATGCCTTAAGTAATGAAAACTTAGAAACATTGCTTACAAGAGCAATAAAAAGCGAAGAAGGATATGGAAACTATGAGATAACCATGCCTGAAAATACTCTCCATATCATCGCTGAATATTCTAAAGGTGATGCCAGAACTGCCTTAAATACCTTAGAAACCGTAATCAAAAGTAGTGAAGTAAGCAATTATAAAATAAAAATAACCGAAAAATCATTAAAGGAATCAATCAGTCGAAAATTCTTAATCTACGATAAAAATGGGGAAGAACACAACCAAGTAATATCCGCTCTCCATGAATCTATGCGCAATAGTGATGTTAATGCCGCCTTGTTTTGGTTAGCTAGAATGCTTGAAGCCGGAGAAGAACCACTTTGGATAGCTAGAAGGGTAACTAGAGCTGCCGCTGAAGACGTTGGTCTTGCTGATCCAAATGCCTTAACCGTTGCTTTAAATGCCTTTAATGCTGCTAAATTAATCGGCATGCCAGAATGTAATGTTCACTTAGCTGAAGCTGTTATGTATGTAACCCTAGCGCCTAAATCTAATTCGGTATTTACCGCTTACGAACGAGCTAAAAAAGATGCGGAAACTTATGACTCTGCTCCAATTCCGACGGCCGTCAGAGCTGCCTTTACAAACCTTCAAAAAGAACTAGGTTATGGAGAAGGGTATATATATCCGCATGACACCAAAGAAAAAATAACCACAATGCAGTGCATGCCGGATGAATTAGAAGGTAAAATATATTATAATCCTACAACCCAAGGAAGAGAAAAAATAATCAAAGAAAGATATGAGTGGATTGAAAACTGGAAAAAAGTTCACCGTGAAATGGAAAAAAATAAATAAAAATTTATCTAAAATAGTAGTAAAAGCATTGAATTTTATGTAACTGTCCGTTATACTTATATATAAGGAATGTTCATTAAGTTGGGCGCAGCCAATTCAATATAAAAGAATTGGAGGTGATGCTTATGACACAAAGAGAGAAAGCTCTCTATGCCATAATCTCCCTTCTATTTATCGCAATATTTATATTGCTCTGTAAATAGAAAAAGCGTCTAACTCATCATCGATGAATTAGACGCTTCCCAAAAATAACGGTTGCGTTCAATCTTCGGAAAGGAAATTGAACATTCCTTTTTATTATATGAAGTTTCCTTCATCTATATACATTCTAACACATTTTTAACTTTAAGTCAAAAAATATTCAACGTAAAAATAATATAAATAGTAAAAGAGAAAGGAAAATATATTATGGAATTAAGAGATTTATATAATTCAAAAAGAATTTTAACTGGGGAAGTTATTCAAAAAGGAAAAAAAGTACCCAAAGGAAAATACTATATTACTGTAGTAGTCTTCATCGAGAATTCTAAAGGAGAATTTCTTCTTCAAAAAAGAGTTCCAGAAAAAGATGGAAAATGGGCGACTACTGGAGGCCATCCTAAAAGTGGTGAAAGTAGCTTAGAAGGAATTGTCACTGAAATAAAAGAAGAACTAGGCTTAACCGTTAAACAAAACGAACTTACTTTATTTAAAATAATTCAAACTGAAGACGACTTTGTTGACCTGTATTATCTTAAAAAAGATATAAATATAAACGATATAAAAATCCAAAAAGAAGAAGTTGAAACAGTCAAATGGGCATCTAGAAAAGAAATTCAAAATATGATAAACCAAGGAATTTTTAACCAAAGTCATGAAAAGTTCTATCACTATTGCCTAGAATTTCTTGATAAATAAAGTACCTGTAAACTAGGTACTTTTTTCTAAAATATTATTGACATGAAGATAGCTCCAAGGTATATATTTATGATAGAATATAAATATAAAATAGAAATGAGGTAAATCATTATGAAAATAGAAACAGATATATCAAAAAAATTTTTTTCTCGTTTTGATGAAGCAAGAGGAATTGCCCTGCATAAAAAAAGCGTTTTAAAAAATAAAAATCCCAAAACCTTATCTTATACCAAAGGATCATTATTAATTATTATTTTACTATTTATTTTAAGCATTGTTTTTGCACTCCTTTGCCGCTTTAATTGGCGTCTATTTTTCCTTCCTTGCCTAACATATCTTATTGCCATTATCTATCTAATATATGTAGTATCTATCATCATTGAAACATATAATTTCCGTAAAAAATTACAATTTAAAAATACCATTATAATCGATGAAAACGGCATTACAGATAAATCATATTATGGAATAAAAATGATCTTTAGTTGGAATAAAATCAAAGGCATAGTTATCGGCAAATACACCATAACAGTTTTAACCGATACCCCAGTATATTTCTACTTTGATATCTCTAAAAAAGATGACGTTATCAAAGCTATCGAAAAATATGGTAAAAAAAATTTAATAATAAAATAATTCTTGACATGGTGTTAGCCCCATCCATTATAATGAATCTATAATGAGAAAGGAAGATGCATATGAATAAAAATACCATTATAGGGATTTTAATAGTTGTTTTAATTATTGTTATTGGAGTAGTTGCTTATTTTCTTATAAACAACAATCAAAAAAATGAGGAAAATAATCAAACTAACGAAACAACTCAAAAAGAAGAGAGTAGTGAAAGCACAACAAACGTTGGAAGCAATGTCTTAGTCGTTTACTTCTCCGCTCAAGGACACACCAAAGAAGTGGCTGAAAAAATTGCAGACAACTTAAATGCCGACATCTTTGAAATCACTCCGGCAAATCCATATACCGAAGAAGATTTAGACTATAACAACGATAACTCCAGAGTATCAAGAGAATACGAAGACGAATCATTAAGAGATGTTGAACTTGAAACGACAGAAGTACCCAATTGGTCTGATTATGATACCGTTTTAATCGGTTACCCAATTTGGTGGGGAAACTCTGCTTGGCCAATCAATAGCTTTGTCAAAGCCAATGACTTTACCGGTAAAACAGTTATTCCATTCTGCACCTCAGCTTCATCTAGTATTGGACAAAGTGATGAAGAACTTGCCGAAGAAGCTGGAATTGGAAACTGGGAAGAAGGTCATCGCTTTAGTTCTAATCCATCGGACTCTGATATAAAATCATGGACAGACTCTCTAAAATAAAAAAATATCAGTTTTTATATTCTTCTTTTATAAAAAACTATCAATTAAATCCTCTAAAAATTTCTCAGAAGTTTTAAAAGACATGATACTTTTGCCATATGGAACATAACCTCATCACTATTGCTTATGAATATGTCAGTCCTTGTTTATAGAAATAAAAGCAGAAGTGCCACTTTAAAGATTCATGGTGATAAAACTCACTATTGCTACTTCAGTAAAGATGCCTCCAAAAAATTAAAAGATGACAATAAAGAATTAATGTTAATCAAAGGTGCAGTTCATACAGACCTCTATGATAGAACTGACATTATTCCATTTGATAAAATCGTATCATTCTTTAAAACATATCTTAAATAAGAGTCCAAGAGACTCTTTTTGTATAAAAAAATCTAAAACATCCATAATATCATTGGAGGGATAATATGGAAGACAAAAACGAAATAAACGTTTTAGATGAACTTAACAAAGGTGCCTGCATGGGAAAGGACGCCATTCATTTTATCTTAGATAAAGTTAAAGATGATGACTTAAAAGAAGAACTAAATAGACAGTACAGCAAATATAAAGAAATATCGGATAAAATAAAAAAATTATACCCAGAATATAATGAAGGAAAGCCGCATGAAACAAGTGCGATGAATAAAGTCATGACCTGGTATGGAATTGAAATGAAAACATTTACCGATGAAAGTACATCCAAAATAGCTGAACTTCTCCTTCAAGGAACTAATATGGGTATAATCGAAGGAAGAAAACTTTTAAACCATAAACAGACAGACCCTGAAGTTGAAAAAATAGCTAAAGAATACGTTGACATGCAGGAAGATGCCGTCGAAAAATTAAAGAAATTTTTATAAGAACCATTTAAAAGGTTCTTTTTATAATGATTTCTAAATCATCTTTATAATATGTTATAATACTAATGAGGAAGTGAAGCAAATGTATTCATATAACGATTTTGAATAGAAAAAGGAGGAATACAATATGAAATATTTTAAAAAAATACTTGGAGATAGAATCTATTTATCTCCTAAAAGTGTATTCGATGAAGATATAGAAAAATACACTAAATGGATAAACGATTCAGAAGTAACCGACTATATCGGAAGTACAAGTAAAATTACGACATACACAAGCGAAAAAGAATACCTAGAAAACCTAGCTCAAAATAAAGAAGATGTAAATCTTGATATAATTAGCTTAAATGGAGATAAATTAATTGGCACAGTCAGTTTAGATAGTTTTAACTGGATTGATAGAAGTGCAGTCCTCGGAATATTTATTGGTGAAGATGAATATCGAAACCATGGTTACGGCACAGAAGCGATCAACTTAATACTTGAATACGGGTTCAAATACTTAAACCTTCACAGTATCAGATTAGACCTTTTATCAGTAAATGAAAGAGCTCACAAATGTTATTTAAAATGTGGTTTTAAAGATACAGGACGTAGTCGAGAAAACGTGTTTTTAAATGGAAAATATTACGACCTGATGCATATGGATATATTAGAAAATGAATTTACTGGAGATTATATCAAAAACAAAAACATTAAATAATATAGTAAATAATGAATATAAAATTAAAAAAAGAATAAATTACTAAACACTTGTAATTTATTCTTTTTCATTATATAATGAATTTACAATTTAAATATTTGAAATTCAGAGCTATGACTGAAATTGTGTGGATTGAAATCAGAAAGATTATTTTTTTGATAATAGGAGGTCATAATATGAATCTAAACGAATATTTAAATTGTCACAAATCTCGGAGTTTTAGTGAAACACTATTTTCGTTCATCGACAAAAGTGGCTTCAAAGACTCTATGATTTACAAAAAAGCTGATATAGATAGAAAATTATTTTCTAAAATCAGATGTAGTGAAAATTACATCCCAAGAAAAAACGTCATCATCAAATTATGCCTAGCTTTAAAGCTAAACCCAAATGATTTTAATAAACTATTAAATTCAGCAGGGTATAGTCTAAGTGAAAGTAAATTTGATAGAGTTATATCTTGGTGTCTAGAAAATAAAATTTACGACCTATCAAAAGTAAATGACTATCTATACACTTTTTGCGGCACTATTCTATGAGTGCTTTTTTTGTCGCCTAAAAAGCGACCTTTTTAAATCTAAAAACATATATAATTTAATTAACAAAGAACTTCTTTGTTAAAGCCACATACAGCATATCAATGATTTGCTCGGATAATAATATGATTAGTAACCATATAAAAGTGGTACCACGCTGTGGCTTGTTTTTTTGTTAATTAGGAGGTGCTATATGACTTTAATAGATGAATTAAAAAAGAAAAATCTAGTAACCAATACTAAAGGTTCAAAATATTATGCTGAAAGCTATAATAGTAATTTAGATGTTTTTACTAAACTATCTAGATATATGTCTGACGAAGAGATTCTCAGATTATTTGATAATGCTTTAATCGAGGATGAAACTCTTGCACTTTCTAATTTACTATATATTTTAGATATTAGAAACGGTAAAGGCGAAAGAAGAATCTTTAAAGTTATATTTAAATACCTATGTGATAACTATCCATCTTTAGCTCTAAAAATATTACCATTTATAAGTGAACTTGGAAGATATGATTATATCTTAGAAGGAATAAACACTAAAATAGAAGATGATGTCATTACTTTAATAGATAAACAATTAAAAGAAGACCTTAAGAGCGAATATCCAACACTACTTGCTAAATGGTTACCATCTCACCGGAGCCATAATGAAAATAATAAAATAGCTAAGATAATCATGAAAAAGCTAAATAAGACTGAAAAAGAATATCGTCTTATGTTATCGAGTCTAAGAAAAAAATTAAACATCATCGAAAAAAATCTAACTGAAAAAACATATGACAATATTGATTTCAGTAAAGTTCCAACCAAAGCCATGATGAAATATACAAATGCTTTTCAAAAGAGAATGCCTCAAAAGTATGAACAGTATAAAGAAATTCTTAAGAAAGGTGAAAGTAAAATAAATACTGAAGGCTTGTTTGCCTATGAAATCATAAAAAAAATCATCACTAATAATGGTGATGACGAATTATATGATCTTATGTGGCAAAATCAAAAAGATATCTTACAAGGATGTGATACTAACGTTCTTGTAATGGCCGACACTTCAGGTTCCATGTTTGCCTATAATGCTATTCCTTATGCAACTTCTATCGGTCTTGCCCTATATACTGCCGAAAGAAATACTGGAATCTTTAAAAATCATTTCTTAACCTTTTCTTCACAGCCATATCTGTGCGAAGTAAAAGGTAAAACAATTAGAGAAAAAATAAATAATATTCCTTCCATAATTGCCAATACCGATATCGATAAAGCCTTTGAACTACTATTAACCACTGCTGAAGAAAACGGTTTAAACCAAACTGATCTCCCAAGTCATATTCTAATCATTTCCGATATGGAATTTGATGAAGGAACTTATACTGAAGAAGGCACAAACTTTGAAGGTTGGAAGAAAGCTTTTAAAAGAGTAGGGTACAAACTTCCAAAAATTATCTTTTGGAATGTTGCTGGAAACGTTAGAGGTCTCCCAGTTACCAAGTTCGATAATGATGTCGCAATAGTCAGTGGTTTTTCTACTAACATTTTAGAAAATCTTTTAACCTTAAAAGAATATAATCCAGTAGATGTTATGTTAGAAAAACTATCTAAATACTTAGAAATGTTAAACGAAAAAGACGTTGATTAAATTCAAACGTCTTTTTATATAAACTTATTTATAAAATCATTACAATCTTCATTTGCAAAAATAGCCTTCTAGTTTTGATAATTTAATTTTTTATTCAAATTGTTAGTATAGATTTCATTAGAATAATTAATTGTGAGAAATTTGGTGTTATTAATAATAATTTTGTATACTCAACATAACCTAAATTAGTTTTGCCAATCTTTCTTATACCACCATTAATATTATTGAATTAATATTCCAAAAAGCACATCTAATTTCTTATTTGATTATGTTAATCATAAATACCAATCTATTTTCTAGATTGATTTATAATAAAATTGAAAAATCAATCATTTCTGATTGATTCTCTATTAAAAGTTCAATTAAATATTCAATATTGGAGCACGTGACGGGAATCGGACCCGCATCTTAGGCTTGGGAAGCCCATGTTCTACCACTAAACTACACATGCACACTAAAATTATATCACTAATCATCTAAAATCAAAAGTAGGGAAGACTATTTTATAAAAATACTTATCGCATCCTTTAAAACCTTTTTTCCTAAATCATCGATACTTATCTTTGAAAGTAACTTATTAATATTAGACAGTTTTAACTCGTTAAAGTTTTTCGCTCCTGTTAATTTTAAAAGACCAAAGAAACCTTCAACAAGCCTCTTTCTCTTTTCCAAATCCTGTTTTTCAAGCCAGTTATCGAATATTTTTTTCGCCTTAACACTCAAAACAGATAACTTGCCATTAACTAAAACCCCACCAAAACAAAGCCAAGAAAACAAATCGTGTTGTTTAAAGCCATTTTCTCTCGATTTGACAACCTGATATCTGTTTGTGTTGTTAAGTAAAATACCAACCACACTTTCTTCTGGCAAAAACATCTTTAACTTTTTTTCGATTCTTAAAAATTCGTTTGAATTAAAAACATTTTCTAAAAGCCCCGGACCATCATTATTGTAAACAAATCTGATCCTTTTAAAAATATCATCGTCAGCCTCTAAAACACTTGCCATTGCTAAATTTCCGCCCTTACTGTGACCACCGACATATATTACCTTATCATCTTCCTTTATATGGTCAGCTAAATAATCCCTAGCAAGCCTCTGAGCAGGAACCGGATAATCATAACCAAGTTCAAAATCTTCCTTCCACCCAGTAATTGAATTATCCGTTCCTCTAAATGCTACATAACAAATATCATTTAACCTTATAGTTATTGCACCAAACTGAGTCTCGTCATTGACAATATTTACATAATCCCAAAGTTCTAAACCCTTATACCTTATACTATCTAACACCTCAAATAAAAGACCAGCCGCAGGATGATTGCTTTTTTTAAGAACCTTATTAGGTAAAAATAACCCGTCGATTTCCCTTCGCCCAAGTGGAAGATAAGCAAACGCCGCACAAACTAAATTATCTACGTCATTCCACTTATAATCATCAAAACTTATATTTTTATAATAATTAACATAATCATTTACATTCATATTAAATTATATTAAAAAAAGATTACCTTATACGCGGTAAACTTTTAATTAATTTTTTTATTCTTGATTCAGGCACTTTAGCCAAACTGTCTTGTATAAAATCTGGGAAAATAATTTTACTTTTTCCTTTTTTGACAGACTTGATATCTTTAAGTTGCTTAATAATAAAACTATATTTAATAATTTCTAAATCGGATTCATTTAAATTGTCATAATTATTAGTATTAGTGACACGTTCAATATCATCATAATATGAACCTATCTCTTTATCAATCTCCTCATTAGATAAAGTTATACAATCATTAAAATCAATTATATAATCTAATGAAGTAATCACGTTTTTATCTTCACCTTCTACAAGTAGAAAGTCTGACACCATTTTCGAGTCATTATTATAGTATGAACTTAAATTTCTGATATTTACATTATTACCTTCCAAAAAACGTATATAACGTAAATCTGTGTTTTGAACATATAAAGAACCATTTTTTAAAATTTTCATTTCTATTTTCACCTTTTAACCATTACATTTGAACTCATCTTACTGTAGGCAGTATTATAATCATTAAGCATATTATTCATTAAAGCAAGACTGTTATCAGTATCTTTCTTTAAAGATTCAAAATTAGAAACTGGCATAATCAAATTTCTACTACACATTCTAAAATAATTTTTGCATAAATTATCCATCTTCTTTTCTATATAGTGAATCTTTTTGTGTAAATCAGCTAGTGACATTTCTTGAATGTCATCAAAATCGACAATATAATCATTACTCATAATTAAGTCGATATCTAGCACACTCGAAAATTTTAGATAATAAATATCATCTGCCTTAAGAATGGCTACCTTATAATTGTTTCGATCAAGAAGTTGATAAACTTCTCTTTGATAGTCAGAACAATTACCTAAAAAATATAAATCTTTAATTTGAACATTCACACTGCCTAACTCTCTGTCTAGTATTTTCATAAGCATTCCTTTCTAACAGATAACAAAGCTCCTTAAAAAGGAGACTTGGTATCAAAAATTATAGCACATAATTTTTCCTATTACAATATAAATTATCTTTTACTAAAATAATATAACCTTTTACTTAAAACATCATTCTTATCATAAGACTCTAAATCACTAATAACAAATCTATTATTATTCTTTAAATAGAGAATAGCTTTTAAATCAAATATTATATTATTCTCTTTGTCATATAAACTTCTATCCAAAACCTTATCAATTTTCTTTATTAACTTACTATGCTTATTTATTTCTTTTTCTATATCTTCATTGTCAAACTTCATAACCTTATCAAAGTCGATAATCCATGATAGTTTGTCAAAATAATCAATTAATTTTGAATCAAATTCTATAAAATCAAAGTCATGACCTTTTTTCGCCCAAAATCTATTACTAAGAGTAATTCCCCAAACTGAAAAAGGAATTGCATTATCCGTATTAAAAAGCAAAACCAAATCTTTCGCTTGGACCCAAATTTTTTCGTCTTTAAAAACTTTCATATTTAATCGCCTCTGATAAAATAAATTTCACAGTAAACAATAATATCATTTTTTAACTTAAATTTCAAATAAAATTTAAAAATGTTATTTGAAATTTAAAATGGCTTTCCAAGCTCTACGGGAGTTCGATTTTTTGTAAAATAAAACTTACAGAACTATGTATCCTGTAAGTTAGTTTCATAATGGAGCAGGTGAGGAGAATCGAACTCCCGTAGTCAGCTTGGAAGGCTGGGGTTCTACCATTGAACTACACCTGCATCAGTAGACAATATAAATTATACTGATAAATTTAACTTATGTCAAGCACCCCAGCCCTCCAAATTTTAAAAAATTAAAAAATATGAAATGTAAAACTTAATGCAACCCTAAAAATAATTAAAGTTGCATTTAAACTTTCAAAGTTGCATTTACTTTTTCATTTGAGCAAAATTTAAAAAAAATAATAAAAAACCAAACTAGCCAAGCCCGTGCTTTCGTTTAAACCTCTCGTTCATCGCCCAAATAATATCGTCAGATAAGTGATACCACTTTATCTGAATATAATCCCGGCAACTTTCGTATTTACTATTATAATTAAGACACCTATTAAGTGGTTGATAAAAAAGCGAACCAAAACCCAAACCGGTTCTTTCGATATCTCTGTTATGCATAATCGCCTCCGTAATCTCCGAAGGTGTAATCCAAATAAAATCATCAACAGTCCCATATATAAGCGCATCTATCTCATCCTTTGAATTATTGCCCAGTAAAACAAACCGTCGTGCTGCCTCTCTTATCACATCATCCTGATTAAAATAAAAATTAATCATATCTAACTTATCTTGATGTATATCCTTGTACTCTAAAGAACTAACTCTTTTAGACCCGCTGCCATCTATAGTCCCATCACCATAATGAAAAAGACAAACCTCTTGAATAACCGGATCCCCAAATCCAATACTTCTAAGAAAAGAAATAAACCTGTCTAGCTTCTCGATATGCACCGAATTTTTAATTCCCTTTTTAATACTAATTCCTTTTTCTGTACCTCCGATTTTCACAAAAATATCTGATTTCTGCTTATTGAAATTTATCCGGCAAGAAATAACCGAATCCGGGTTAACCTCTCCAAAAAGATAAAAAAACAAATCATCGAAAAGAAGGCTCAAATCACAAACCCGTCTTCCATTTAAATACCGCATAAACTCATCCTCGTTTTTAAAACCACTTATATCCTTATTAAAAGGTTTTATTTCCATAAATTATCACCTCTATAAATATATATAGAGTGTAAACCTTAAATTTCCTTTTTTTTAAAAACAGGCTGTGTTAAACTTTATGACTGATAATTAAAAAATGTGATATAATGGTTATGC
>ERZ1643249.2138-NODE-2138-length-18846-cov-10.403597_pt1 | contig 18846 bp, 19 predicted proteins | sample MGYA00579263_ERZ1643249 | MGnify/ENA primary metagenome ERZ1643249 (study PRJEB29033, sample SAMEA4952264) | chicken gut metagenome | biome: Broiler Chicken; feature: Gastrointestinal Tract; material: Caecum | place: Ireland | collected 2018 | study: Broiler... | reverse complement strand
AGCTGCCTGGCCCAGCCTTCCATGCTGGTGTCCGGCGGGCGCATCGGCACCCAGATCGAGGCGGCCCCCGCGGACCTTGTCGCCGTCACCCGCGGCATCACGGCGGACATCACCGCCGAACACCCGTGATGCGGCTGGACAAGTACCTGTCCCAGCGGCTGGGCATCCCCCGCAGCGAGAGCCGCCGCCTGGCCGCCCGCGGCAGCGTAACGGTAAACGGGACAGTGTGCAGAAAGGCTGACACCCAATTGGACGAGCACACCGCCGCCGTCTGTGTGGACGGGCAGCCGCTGGCGGGGCAGTACCGGCAGTTTGTTTACCTCATGCTCAATAAGCCCGCGGGGGTGGTCTCGGCGGCGCGGGATGCCCGCGACACCACGGTGGTGGACCTGGCGGCGGGGGATTACCCCCGGCGGCAGCTGTTCCCCGCCGGGCGGCTGGACAAGACCAGCACCGGCTTTGTGCTGCTGACCGACGACGGTGCGCTGGCCCACGACATCCTGGCCCCCGGCCGCCATGTGGCCAAGGAATACCTGGTCACGCTGGACACCCCGCTGACGCCGGAAATGTCCGCCGGCTTTGCGGCGGGCGTTACGCTGGCGGACGGGCAGACGCTGGCCCCCGCCCTGGCCGAGCCGGCGGGCGGCGACCCCTGCCGGGTGCGGGTGGTGCTGCGGCAGGGGGTGTACCACCAGATCAAGCGGATGTTCGGCGTGTACGGCGCGGGCGTCAACGCGCTGCACCGCACCGCCATCGGCGGGGTGGCGCTGGACGCCGCCCTGGCCCCCGGCGACTACCGGGAGCTGACCGAACCGGAAGTGGAAACGCTGCGCGCAGCTGCCCGCAGATAAAACAGACGGCAAACCATCCAAAGGAGGAAGACTATGACGATCCGCTGCATCTGGGAGCACAACGGCCCCGACAGCCTGCTGCACCTGGCCGGGTATCCCGGCGCTTACACCCGCGGCGCGTCCCTGGAGGAGGCGCTGGCCAAAGTGCCCGCCGAGCTGGCCGCCTGGCACCGGTGGCTGGGGCTGGACGCCCCGGCGGACTGTGCGGCGGAGATCGTGCAGGAGCACGCCGCCGACCTGCAGGTGCGGGACGCGGACAGCGACGTGCTGTTTGACAGCGAGGCCGGCCCCCTGACGCCGGAGGACTACCGGCGGCTGAAAGCCTTGGCATTGCGGTCGGCGCAGGATTTTTTGCGGCTGTACCGGGCGGTGCCCGACCCGGACGCCAGCTGCCTGCCCGCCCGCGCCACCTTTTACGGCCAGCGCCCCCGCACCGCGCGGGAAATGTACGAGCACACCAAAAACGTCAACAGCTATTATTTCGGCGAGATCGGCGTGGACGCCGGCAACGACGGGGACATCGCCGCCAGCCGCGCCCGCGGCTTTGCGCTGCTGGAGCAGCGGCCGGGGTATCTGGAGAACCCCGTGGCTGAGGGCAGCTACGGCGAGCAATGGTCGCTGAAAAAGGTCTGCCGCCGCTTTGTCTGGCATGACCGCATCCACGCCAAAGCCATGTGGCGCATGGCCTGCCGGACCTTCGGCGCGGGCAGCGTGCCGGATGTGTTCTGCTTCGGCGGGCAGTGACGGCGCTTTTGCGGCAGAAGAAAACGGCCCCGGCGGCGGGGACATTCCCGCCTGCCGGGGCCGGCTTTGCGCGTGCGGATCACTGCGGGCCGTTCTGCCTGCGGCGCTGCTTCAGCCGCCGCACCAGGCAGCCGATGCCCATGCCCGCCGCCGCACACAGGATGCCGGGCAGCATGGCGGCGGCTTCGGGCAGGCGCAGCTGCCCAAAACTGGCCATGTTGGCCAGCGAGAAAGTGGCGTAGGGCGCCAGCATGTACAGGACGCCGAAAAACAGCAGCATCAGCCAGCGGACGCCCCGCCAGCCCTCGTCCAGGCCCACCGCCGCCGACGCCGCCAGCGTGGTCACCGGCAGCACCAGGTACAGGTTGACCAGCGCGTAGCCCATGGCGTCCTGCCGGCCGCCCAGCCAGAAAGTCAGGATCACCAGCGCCCACACCACCAGGTAGGCCAGCACCGTGATGCGCCGGGCCAGGCGGTTGCGGCTGGCCACCGTGTCGGTGCTCTGTTCCAGGTGGTCGATCATTTTGCGGTCCCCCTTCAAAAGCTCGTCCAGGCTGACGCGGTACAGCTCGCTCATGGCCAGCACCATGGCAACGTCCGGGTAGGAACGGCAGTTCTCCCAGTTGGATACCGTCTGCCGGCTGACCCCCAGCGCCCCGGCGGCCTGCTCCTGGGTCAGGCCGGCTGCGGCGCGGGCCTGCTTTAGCTTCTGGCCGATGTCCATGCGGCGTCCCCCTTCCCCGGTGTTTTTCTGATCTTATTGTGCGCGAAAACCGGCCGGATGTCCACCCAATTTTTTGGACAAACACAAAAAATCCGTGCCAAATCTTTTTGACACGGACTTTTCTGCACGATATTGCGGCCCGGCCGGGGCGTTACTGCCCCAGCGCCGCCGCCCACTCGGCTTCTTTGAAGCCCACCAGCACCCGGCCGTCGTCCAATACCAGGATGGGCCGCTTGACCAGCATGCCGTCGCCGGCCAGCAGGGCAAACTGCTCGTCCTCGCCCATGGCGGGCAGCTTGTCTTTCAGGGCCAGGCTTTTGTACAGCTGGCCGCTGGTGTTGAACAGCTTTTTCAGCGGCAGGCCGCCGGCCGCCTGCCAGGCGCGCAGCTCCGCCTCGGCGGGGCGGTCGGCCTTGATGTCCCGCGCAGTGTACGCGGCGCCGCGGCTGTCCAAAAAGGCCTTGGCTTTTTTGCAGGTGCTGCAGTTGGGATACCAGACAAACAGCATGAAAGATCCCTCCGTTCTTTCGTTTTCCATTCACATTTTTTGGGGCGCGTTGGGAGCGCGGCCCCGCATGGCGCAGCCCGCCCGAAAATGCGGCCGGCTTTACTGCCCGGCGGGCCGCTTGAACACCAGGCAGGGCAGGGGAGCGGTCTCGGCCCAGTTGGCAAACCGGCAGACCAGCACGGTGTACCGCGTCAGCGGCAGGCCCTGCAGGTAGTCCAGCACCGCCTGCTTTTCGCTGCGGCCGATGACCTTGCCGCTGTACAGCACTGCCGAAAGCACGCCGCCGGGTTTCAGCGCCTCCAGCGCGGCACGCACCGCCGCCACCGACGCCTCGGCCTGGCTGTGCACCGTATGGGCCGCGCCCGGCAGCCAGCCAAAGTTGAACATTACGCAGTCCGCCGAGCCCGCCGGCGCAAAGCGCAGCAGGTCCCGGTGGTCGGCCAGGATCGCCTGCCCGATACGGTCCATGCCGTTTTGGGCCAGCAGCGTGTTGGTGGCCTGCACCGCCATGGGCTGGATGTCCAGCCCGATCACATGCCCTTCCGGCCCGGCCAGGCGGCACAAAAACAGCGTGTCGTGGCCGTTGCCGCAGGTGGCGTCCACGTACAGCCCGCCGGGCTTTACCGTGCCGGCCAGCAGCTGCTGGGCCAGCCGCACGGCGGTCAGGTCGGGCACGTGCAGGCGGCACAGCGCGTCGCCCTGGCGCACAAAGCCGAACCGCCGTGCCAGCGCCCAGGCGGCGGTGTTTTCCGGCGCGGGCAGCGGGGCGGTAAAGCGGGTCTCGGCCGCGGGGTCAAACCCGCCGTTTTGGCGCAGCAGCTCCTTTACCAGGTAGCTGCCATAGCCCCGGCCCCGCCAGCAGGCGGTGACCTCCAGCCCGGCCAGGCAGCCGTCGGCCAGCAATGCCTGGCCGATGGGCTCGGCCTCCTTGTACAGCACATACCGCAGCCCTGAGGCTTCGGCCTGACATTCCACACGCATACGATGCCTGCCTTTCTGCATTTTGATAAAGCGGCGGGTGTCCGTTTGAACAGTATTGTACGGCGCGGCGGCCGGGCTGTCAATCGGCGGTTTCACATTTATTTCACGGGGGCAAAAAACGTATTTCACAATTAGCGCCTATACTATAGCCAAAGGTCAGGAAAGGGCGGCAGGACCCGCCCGGCGGCCTTCTTTCATCACACAGAAAGGATGAGTTGTATGAGCAACGAATTTGATTATTCGGGACTTTATCATAATAACGCAAACAACAACGAACCCGGCGGCGAGCCCGCCGCCCCCCAGGGCAGCGACCCGGAGGCAGGCGCCGCCCCGCAGGGGCAGGCCGGCCAAAGCCAGCCGGAAGCCGGCGGCTACCCCAACGTGGGCAGCAGCGGCATGAACACCGCCAACACCGCCCGCACCGATTTCTCGCAGGAGGACGCCCGGCCCGGCAGCCAGGCTGCCGCAGGCGCCCGGCCTGATGCAGACGGCGCGGCGCAGCAGCCCGGCGACGGCTACACCAGCACCATGCACGGCGGCGCAGCGGGCGGGTACAGCTACGCCAGCGCCCCCACCCAGCCCCCCAAAAAGCAAAAGGGAAAGGGAAAAAAGATCGCCCTGCGCGTGGTGGCCGGCGTGGCGGCTGTGGCCGTCTGCTTTGGCAGCGGCATGGCGGGCGCCGTGGTGGCATCCCGCGCCGGCCTGACCGGCAGCAGCGTGGTGCTGCAGACCGTTGAGCGCGACACCACCGCCAGCAGCCAGGGCAGCACCGGCGGCACCCAGCTTTCCACCCAGGACGTGGCCAGCCTGGTCAGCCCCAGCGTGGTGGTCATCACCACCGAGCAGATGGTCAGCTCCGGCATCTCCTGGTTTGGCGACAGCTACAACTACGTGCAGAGCGGCGCCGGTTCCGGCGTCATCATCTCGCAGGACGGCTATATTTTGACCTGCGCCCATGTCATTGACGGCGCATCCAACGTCAGCGTCCAGTTGTACGACAGCGACCAGCAGTACACCGCCACCGTGGTGGGCTCTGACAGCGTGGCCGACATTGCCGTGCTGAAGATCGACGCCACCGGCCTGACCCCGGCGGTCATCGGCGACAGCGACAGCCTTGCCGTGGGCGAGGATGTGGTCGCGGTGGGCAACCCCCTGGGCACCCTGGGCGGCACCGTCACCAACGGCATCATCAGCGCGCTGAACCGTCAGGTCACCGTTGAAAACACCGAGATGACGCTGATCCAGACCAACGCCGCAGTCAGCCCCGGCAACTCCGGCGGCGGCCTGTTCAACGCCAACGGCGAACTGATCGGCATTGTCAACGCCAAGAGCGACTCTACCGACGCCGAGGGCCTGGGCTTTGCCATCCCCATCAACACGGCGGTGCAGGTGGCCCAGCAGCTGATCGACAACGGCTATGTGCCCCGCCCGGCGCTGGGCGTGGTGGTCATCACCATCAGCGACCAGCAGACGGCAATGCAGTATAACGTCAGCGATTACGGCGTCTACATCGCCCAGGTCAACGACGGCAGCGGCGCGGCCGAGGCCGGCCTGCAGCCCGGTGACCGCATCGTCTCCATCGGCGACGTGGTGGTTTCGAGCAGCAGCGACCTGACCGGTTACCTGCAGAACCAGAACGTGGGCGACACCGTTACCATTCAAGTGGAGCGCGATGGCTCTTTGATGAGCTTTGACGTTACCCTGGGCAGCACCACCGCCGCCCAGTAACACGCCGGCAGCACCCCGCCATCCCGGCAGATCCCCTAAATAAACCGCCCGGCCCGCAGGAAACAACCTGCGGGCCGGGCTTTTGTGTACCAAAGTGTGTACCTTACGAAAAAGAGCGTTAGAACTGTGCGTTCCAACGCTCTTTTTCTTGGTGCCGGTGGTGGGGGTCGAACAAACGTATTTTTCTATCTGGGCGATACCCCAATACGCTGATCCCGATGGCATGTGGTTTTTTACTACGGATTTTGCTATACCAAATTTTGAATTTGCTCCGCCCCAAGAGAAGTGTGGTCTAAAAGTGTGGTCAATGGCCAAAGAAAATGAACCTTTGAGAGCGGTCGCTCTGCTTTTCTCCTTATTACTAACAGAACCATAAGATTTTGAGCTTCTGACTTTTTGCACAATTATAAGCAGATTGTTTTGTTCAAGTATACAAAAATGTTGTGTTTTCTCTCACCACCATATATGCTGCAACACTGTTTTATATTATTGATATATTTTTATAATTCAGGAGGATATCATTATGGATCAGATAACACTCGTAACGAGTCAGCAACACATCTCGGCTTCGCTTTTGTATCATAACCAAGAAACGGGTTGGAAAGTTTACTGTGCCATCAATTTACAAAAGCGCACCGACGATATGGCAGGCAAGCCCATCTTCTACTTCTTCGTCGAGGCACCGGGGTATGATACCCCGGCTTGCGTTGGGTACGGCCCGTTTAGCGCCTGCAATCGCATTCTGGCACAACTGGAGGACTACCTGCTTGGCATACCCGCCAGCGAACTGAATAAGATACGCACCGCTTTCCGGGACAACCTTGCCGAAATCCCCCGAAGTTGTTTTGAGATTGCGGACTACGGCGAGGACTGTGACTTTGATCTTTCCCAATTTTTGGCTGATGCTGCCGAGTCTGGAAAGGTCGAAACCTGTGAAGTACAAGGCAGACGCTGTCTTGTAATGCCCAACCGTGTATTTAAGGAGCTGGCCGGGCTGCATTGGCGAACCGTTCGCAGCGTATTGCTGCAAAGGAATCTGGTGCTGCATAACGAAGGGCGATTCGACTACAAGCTGGAGGCAGGAAAAAGCAGCGTCGTCTGCATTCTGCTGGAGGAGGCAAAGCAATGATTTCAACATTTCCTTACTATGGCGGCAAGCAGCTGCTTTGCCGCAAAATCGCAGGATATCTGCCCAAAACCGGCGTGGAGCGCCTGATCGACGCTTGTGGCGGTTAGGGTAAACTTATCCTGAACAGCCCATATGTTCCCCGTATGGTCTACAATGACCTGAACCCCGCGCTATATGCGCTGTTTAAGGTACTGAAAGACCGTACGCTTTTCCAACGCTTTCTGGAACAGTTGGAGCGGCAAGACTACACACAGACAACTTTCGAAGCGGCAGTTGTTTATCTGCGCTTGCACAACGATGTACCCTGTAGCGACGAGGACACCGTAGCCCTGGCCTGTGCAAAATATCAAGCCATCTGCATGAGTTTCAACGCCACACAAGCCAGTTACCGCACACCGACCCCTACTATACTGGCGGCTTATGACAACCGCTTGCGGACGCTTCTGGCGGTGCATGGGCGGCTGGTGGATTACAATATACAGGTGACGAATGGCGACGCCCTGCACTGGATGGAAACTGCGTCTGCTGGTGATGTGATCTTTTTGGATGTTCCGTATCTGTACGGTGAACAGGAGGAACGCCGCGTCAAAGGACCCGCTTACGGTGCGTTTGACTGGGACAGGGCAACGCACGAGAAATTCCTTGCCTATGCAGAGAAAACTGCCGCAAAAGTGCTTATCTGCGGCTATAGCAGCACTTTGTACGATGAGCGCCTGTCCGCTTCCCGCTGGCGGAAGATCGACCTGGGCTCGGTGGCGAAAAGCAGCGCCCGCACCCGGCAGGGGCAGACAAAGGCCCGGGCGCATGAAATCATTTGGCTTAACTATGACCCTGATGTATGATTATCAAATTACCAAATTACCAAAACGGCCGAAATTTGGGCTTTTGCAGACGTGTAAAACCCCGGGATGGACTGCCGCCGCCCTACTGGGGAAAGCGCGAGGTATGACTATGGTTTTTCTTTTGGGGTGGACGTTGGCCGTGTCCTGTGGTGTACAGCGGGGCAAAAATCCGGGGCATTCGGTGTGGTGTCCTCATTTTTGCAAATAATGAAAGCGAGTATAACAAATGGCAAAAGAGGGGAATTTTGCTCAAAACAGCGGAACGGTGCGACCTACATTGCCTTTTTTCGGTGCCGACGTAGCTGCCGAAACCGCCCGGACTAGTTGAGATTTTTTCGATACAGTGGGGTCGTTCAGACGTGTGCTCTGCCGGGAAAAATTTTCGCGAGATGACCGGGTTTAACAAAATGGCGGGTTCAGACGTGTCAATGGGGTAGGTGTGGGCTTGGAGCTGTGTTTGGCTTTGGTTTACCGTTCCCCCTTATGCAAACGAATGATAAACAAATAAAGAGTTTATAGGAACAGTATCGCAACCGCCAGGCAGATTGTGAGTTGCGGGGGACAGTTTTTCATATTTTGCAAAGTACAAAAAACGGGGAAATGCGGCGAAACAGGCTTGACCTCTCAAAACGCAATCAATACCGTGGCCCCTGCCATACATAAATAAAAAGCCCTATACTGCAACGGAATGTGCTCACGCATTCTTAGTTGCAATATAGGGCTTTTGCTATGACTTGGTTTCTTACTTAAACTGCCCAGTTAATGAAGCAGTTTATCTAGGGGGATCTTGTACTGAGATCTTTGTATAGATAGGACTTATATTGAGATACGCTCAAAAGATGGCTCACCGGGGAAAAAAGTACTTTACTTACCTGTTGGAAAATCATATAATGAAGTGGCACGATACTTAAGATGAATTGCTGAAACTATGGAGAAACAAAGAACAGTATCAAAAACGATATACAGTTTAGCGCAGGAACTCCAACATAGTCTGTTGGATGATGCGCTTTTGTGTTTCGGTAAGCTGGGCATAGCGCTGCAAAAGCAGACGCTGTTCTTCGTTGACGGGCAGGCTGTCCCCCTCTTCGGCAAAAAACTGGCTGACTGTGATGCCTAGTGCGTTGCATACTGCTTCAATGGTGGGGACAGATGGGGTTGTATTGCGGTGCAGGAGCGCCGAGACCGTGGATTTGGACAAGCCGGAATCCAGGGCCAATCTATATTCTGTCAGGCCGCGCTCTTTCATAAGCTGGCGGATACGCTGGTTTGTGTCCACGGTCACGCCTCCTTCCCTATGCTACTATTGTAGGAGAGATAGGGCGTTTCTGTGTAGGGATATTCTTGTTGCTAAATGGTTCGGCTTTGCGTTATAATGGTTATAGCATTACCCACGATACGGATGCTTAAATACAGGAGGAATGTACAATGAAAAAATGGATTGCTGCGGCAGTGGTAGTTGTCCTTGTCATAGCTGCTGCGATTTGGTACAAAGCGGGGTCTGCGCCTGCAGTGGTTGAGACCCCGGAGACAGCAGCCACCCCGGCCCCTACTGCGACTCCTACTCCCACCCCGGAACCCACGCCTACCGCTACCCCTGTTAATGCGGATAGCTTAGAATACGAATTCGACTTATATGTTGAGACCTACAAATATGATAATGGTGTAACCGACGAAGACCTTCGTAATAATCAAGATACCCGATATGCGATGTATGAAGAAATTTATTTAAGTGGGTATGATCCTGATGATGCAAGAAGTGATCAGGAGGCAGGTTGTACAAATGAATTCTTAGCAGGATTTTTGGACTATGTGCAGGTAAGAAATACCACAGGGTTTAATTCTGAGACAGAAACAACTGATGAGAACGTAGATAAAAATAGTCCTGAATACATAAAGAAAGCATATAATCAGGAAGGACAGACAATTTCTGATTGGATGAAATCCCAAGGGGTTTATACAGATGAGGACGGGGTTATTCGTTGGCCTAATGGATCTCCAGTTACGTTTAATGACCCGAACGATTTACCCGAGGGCTTCACTTATGAGGCAGGCCCGAATCAAGAGACCCTTGAGAATAGTCAAAAAGCTCAGGAAGGTGCAGAGAAGTTTGCATCTGGTCAGGATGAGGAACTCAATGCTGTTATAGATCAGCTTGTTGAAGAAGGTTATTATAACTAAATATGAACACGAAGATAATTTCAACTTCACAGTCTTCTATGTCTGAAGTCTTATCGAAACATACAGAGCAATTAAAATCTGCAAGTGATAAGAATGCTGCACAGCAATTGAAAAACTATGACATAGAGAAGAATACAGTTATAAGATAAGGATTTAGATTAAACTAAGTTTAGGCTAGTATAGTCAAAATACGGCTATGCCAGCCTAAATTCTTTATAGAAAGGGTGTACAAAACATTCCGGGCAGACTTGCGGGGAAAACGTGCAAGTCGTTCCTTTAAGTTTGCGGTGGGAAAGTTTATCAAAAATCAGGATCGGAAAGTAGAAAGGGTGTTAAATTGATATGGGTTTTTCCGGGTTTGTCTGTTTTATTGGGCTTTTTCGGGGACTAAAAGTGGGAATTTCCTAAGGGAAATGGAGCGGAATAAATAAGGTTTTCGGGGAATGTGGGGAGATAGCTATAGATAGTCGTAGCCGGGCAGAGGGGGACCCTTGCCCGGCTACTCTTTTTGTTGTCGGTGGCCGACGTGGCGGCGAAGGCTTGCTTTTCCTCTTAATTGAAATTATAGGAACAAATAATTTTTTATGGAGGTGGATTTTATGCAATCCGTCAAGGTCGTTGGTTACAAAAGAGTGAGCACCGAGCTGCAGCGAGAAGACGGCTACAGTCTGGAATATCAAGAGCGGGAGATCATCAAATACTGCAAAGACAACCATCTGGAACTGGTGGGAGTTTACGGGGACGAAGCAAAATCCGGTACAAAAGCCTTTGCGGCATCCCCGGGGGAACAGGAGCCTGAAGTGGTCTTCCGCCCCGGTCTGGTAGCGATGCTGGACCGCTTGAAACAGGGGGATATTGCGTTTGTGGTGGTGCTGGCTACAAATCGGTTGTGGCGCTCCCAAGAGGCAAACTTGCTGATCTGCGGCAGGCTCAAACGGCTGGGCGTTGGTGTGAAGTAGATCACTCAACCCATGTTTACGCTGGCGCAGGATGGCACGGTAGAATCGCTGTTATCCAATATTCTGGTAGCGCTGGACAGTTACGAGGTGGGCGAGATCAAAGCAAAAATGCTGCGGGGGCGGCTGGCAAAAGCTGAACAGGGCGGTTATGCGGGTGGTCGTGTGCCCTACGGCTATACTTGCCAGCGGCATACAAAACAGTTGGTCTTGTATGAACCGGAAGCCGAAGCAGTCCGTACCCTGTTTATTCTGTTCGCGCAAAACCCGGGGACAAGTTATCGTGAGCTGGCTTCGATTCTGACCGAGTGGGGCTACCGATGCAGGAATGGCAAGCCGTTCTCGGTATCGCTGGTGTACAATATCCTGCACCGCATCGACTTCTATCTGCTGGGGCGGTATCGCTATGCGGGTATTGAAGTACAGGGGCAGCAACCGACCATCTTTGCTGCAAAGGGTGGGACGAGTCCCGTCCTTACAAAAAATTGAGTTTGTTAGGGGGAAAACGCTATGCACGGCTTACGTATCGTACAGTACGACAGTTTTTATCGCATCTTCACGCCTACCGGGGTGGAAATCGGTCAGGTGTTTCTGCCACCCGACCGGCAGTATCTGAAACACGCTGTAGCCTTAAAAGGCATCTGTCTGTATCTCGCAAAAATCTGGCAGATACAAGATTCGACAAAGCGCTGAATCGTTCCGGCGTTGGCAGGCGGTCTTCCTCTCCCCCTTTCGGGAGCGGCGGACCGCCTTTTTGTGTTTATCGGGCGTTTTGTGGCAATCCATATAACGCAGATACGTCTTTTTCTTGCAGTTTCACCTCTTGCCGCCGTGATGACGTCGGCGTTATGATTGTGTCAGTGAAGGAAAGAAATTCACGATAAAACGTAAAAAGGAGACAAAAATCATGTGCAAGAAAATGACTGCGAATTATGTGGAAGTGCTGGGGACTCGCCGTATCGGCTGGCAGCTTTGGGACGGGCAGCAGATGCAGGGCATGACCGATGTGCAGATACGCAATTATATCCGGGGCGGCGGGGTCGTGAACGGCCTGAAACTGGAAGAGGATGGCGCGGTTGTGCCAGACCCGGAATGGTGCCACGCAGACACCGAAGCAGGGGTGGTGATTCTGGAAAAGTCTGGTGTGAATACCTTTAGTCCGCTGGACCCCGATGCCAATCTGGTAGCGGCCAAGTCCTTCACGCTGGTCAAGGTGGAAAGGCGGGGCAAGGAACTGACTTACTACTTCCTGACAAACCGCTGGGCCGTGGAAGCCATGCAGGAGGAAAAAGTACGGGCCATCCTGACGCTGATGCCGATGGGCGGTGTTTGGTTGGAAGGCAAGCGTTTGGCTGTACATCCCCAGGTTGAGGTCGCTGACGTGGAGCAGCCCACCGCAGAGGGATAAATACAAAAGATGGTGAGGTTTTTCAAAAATACCTCACCATCTTTGCTTTTATGTGCAGGACGTGCCTCTTTTTGGTGCACCCCCTATAATTCATACTTCGGCGTACTAGGAGTGTACATATCAAATTCCGCCGTTTATCCGTGTTCGCTGCTCTGGGAAAAGAATCAATGCCTGACAATCCATTTTCTCAAGCCAGTTTAGTAACACCGGTTAGATGAGCAGAAGACCGTGGTATTTACAAAACAATAATCAATTATTTTAAAAGGAGAATTTTTTATGAGAAAAGAAACTTTACTTCGCACCACACCTAACGGAATCACCCAGACACGAGCAAAAGGAGGTGCACCGACATAGGTTTTGCAACAAAACAGATTGCGATATCGCAGCCTAAAGAAACGGCTGATTGACCTTGGTCTGATTCAAAAGGAACTGGCACGGAAAATAGGCTTGTCCCAATCGGCCATGTCTGAAAGAATGAACGGCAACGTGGAGTTTACTGCCGGAGAGATGAAACAGATCATGGATGTGCTTGGCATCCCGGCAGAAGATTTATACCGCTACTTCATTGAAGAAATGATCCCCCCAGTTACCACTTCAAAACTCTCACAGAAAGGAAGAAAGAAATCATGAAAGCAAGATGGAGCAAAACTCGCAAGCGCTGGCAGGTCAACGTCAGCGCACACGGAAAACGGAAAAGTTTTTACAGCAGCATCCCTGGACGCAAGGGAGAGCAAGAAGTATATCGCAATGCGCTGGCCTGGGCAAACGACGCCAATCATGTAGTTTGCTATACGGTCAACGAAGCCTTTGCGGAATGGTTAAAGGATTTGCAGAGTTATACTCGCAAGGATAACTGGCGCCCTACCAACTCATTATTCCAACACCACGTACTGCCTTTGATAGGTCCACTAAAACTGGAAGACCTTTGTGATCACGATTTGACGCGTGTTTTACGTGAAGCTAACTGCCCTACCATCAACAAAAAGCAGCGGCCTTTGGCTAGAAAGACAATCCTAAATTTAAAAAGCTATCTTATGCAGTTCGTCGTGTTTTGCCACGATAAAAACTGGACAACTTATATTCCTTACCATGTAGTGCTACCGAGAGATATGCCTGACACTCCCCATAAAAAGGTTCTATCTGCCGAGGAAATTCAAATTCTTCTCAACACAGATACAACCGTGTACCGGGGCAAGGTAGTTTTCGACGATCTGATATACGCATACCGCTTGCAACTTTTGACGGGCTTGCGTCCCGGTGAGGTGTTGGGACTTGAATGGAAGGATGTCGACTTTGCACAAAATCAGATCACTATGCAACGCGCAATAAACATAGACGGTGAAGTAACTCCCGGCAAAAACAAAAATGCCCAACGTATGATCCCACTCTCCCACCTAGCCAAAGAAGCCCTGCTGGCACAACGAAAAATGAGTAATGGGAATGGGTCGGTTTTTGGGGAGTATAAAGAAAAACATTATTATGACAGCTTCAAACGATACTGCAAAGCAAACCAAATCACTTGCATCACTCCGTATGAGTTGCGGCACACTTTCATCACAAATGCCAAAAACCTTCCAATGCCAGTACTAAAAGCTATCGTCGGGCATTCGGTTAAAACGGATACATATAAACTCTATGTGCACCAACGAAGCAGCGACGGCATCACGAATGGGAAAATGCTAGATGAAATAAACGAGCAACTGTTGAATGAGCACTTGCTAAATGAGCAGTTATTGGACGAGCAACTGCCGTCCGAAGGCTGAACACGGGCTCACCAAATCCAATTCTACGGCGTACCGATGAGACTGTGGTCAGAATTGTGGTCAAAAAGAGAAGCGGCAAGGCGTTTTTGAACGCCTTACCGCTTCTTTCTTATGGTGCCGGTGGTGGGGGTCGAACCCACACGGTGTTGCCACCAACGGATTTTGAGTCCGTCTCGTCTGCCAATTCCAACACACCGGCTGATACCTGATTATTTTACCACGTATCCGGCCCAAAATCAAGCCCGGCGGGCATATTTTGCCGGAGGGATCGGGTGCGGCGGGCAAAACGCCCGGAGCAGGGCAAAATGCCTGGGCGGGCACGCCCAGGCGGCTAGTGCTTCATGGCTTTGGCAATGGCGATGAGGTGGTCCAGCTGGTCGTTGGGCAATGTTTTGGCAATGCGCAGCAGTTCGTTGGCCTTGGTGGGGTTGGTCGAGCCAACGTCGAAAAATTCCTGCGGCGTGACGCCCAGATATTCGCAGATGTAAAAGAAATTCTGCATGGACGGATAGCTCAAGCCCAACTCGATATTGTTGATATAACTGGGACTTTGGCCAAGAGAAAGGCTCATATCTCTGGCAGATACGCCTTTGTTCATTCGGAGCTGCGTGAGCCGCCAGGAAAAGTCTGCTTTTTCCATGCACATACCTGCCTCTGTTTATGATTTCTAATTCTACTGTGCATGGGTGGCGGGGATATCAAGTTGAATCATCAATTTGTGTTGACGTAACTTGTTAAACTATATATAATAAATGATGCGCACATTTTAAGTGGGTATACAAGGAAAAGCAGTGCAAAAAAGGGCAGGAGGGGGGGCAGTGACTTTTGGGAAAGTCGTGCACGAAATTGCGCGGGCACGGCTTTTGCCCGCGCGAAGCTGCAGCCCGCGGCCGGCTTTCCCACGGCGGGCGCATCTTCATCGTTCTTTCGCAGCGCACACACAGTCTTCACCGGGCTGTCTGCGGGGCCTTTGTCAAAGGCCGGCCGCAGGGCGCAGACCCATCCGTGGGGGACGTCCGCCGTCCCCCGCACATCGACACGGCGCTGCGCAAAGATAGGGGGCCTGCCGCAGACGCGGCAGGCCCCCTTTTGTACGGCGGCACAGCAAAAAAACACGCCCATCACCCGGACGGATGATGGGCGTGCTTTGCGTTTAGTTCAGAACCATGCAGGCAAATGCGCCGATGCGATCACTTGCGGGGGTTCTTGATGGCAGCCTGAGCGGCGGCCAGACGGGCGATGGGCACGCGGAACGGAGAGCAGCTGACGTAGTCCAGGCCGACGTTGTGGCAGAACTCGACGCTGCTGGGGTCGCCGCCATGTTCGCCGCAGATGCCCAGACCCAGGTTGGGGTTGGCTTCGCGGCCGTCATGGGCAGCCATCTTGACCAGGCGGCCGACGCCGGTCTGATCCAGATGCTGGAACGGATCGCTCTCGTAGATCTTGTTGTCGTAGTAAGCGGTCAGGAACTTGGCGGCGTCGTCACGGCTGAAGCCAAAGGTCATCTGGGTCAGGTCGTTGGTGCCGAAGCTGAAGAAGTCCGCTTCCTTGGCGATCTCGCCGGCGGTCAGGGCCGCGCGCGGGATCTCGATCATGGTGCCAACCTCGTACTTCATGTCAACGCCGGCTTCGGCAATGAGCTTGTCCGCAGTCTTGACGACGACGTCCTTGACAAACTTCAGCTCCTTGACTTCGCCAACCAGCGGGATCATGATGTGCGGGGTGATCATCTTGCCGGTTTCGGCCGAAACCTTGATCGCAGCCTTGATGACGGCTTCGGTCTGCATCTCGGCGATTTCGGGGTAGGTGACGGCCAGGCGGCAGCCGCGGTGGCCCATCATCGGGTTGAACTCATGCAGGCTCTCGACAACGTTGGTCAGTTCCTCGGTGGTCATGCCCATATCCTTGGCAAGCTCGGCGATATCTTCCGGCTTGGTGGGCAGGAACTCATGCAGAGGCGGGTCGAGGTAGCGGATGGTCATCGGGCGGTCGCCCATGATCTTGTACATCGCGACGAAGTCGGCTTCCTGGTAGGGCTCAACCTTGGCCAGGGCAGCCTTGCGCTCTTCCACGTTGCGGGCGCAGATCATCTCACGCACAGCCTTGATGCGGTCTTCGGCGAAGAACATATGCTCGGTACGGCACAGGCCGATGCCTTCGGCGCCCATATCCACGGCGTTCTGCGCGTCGGTCGGGTTGTCGGCGTTGGTCAGCACCTTGAGCTGGCGGGCTTCGTCGGCCCAGCCCATGAAACGCTTGAAGTTGGTGTTTTCGGTGGAAGCAACGGTCGCGATCTGGCCGGCGTAGATGTTGCCGGTCGAACCGTCGATCGAAATCCAGTCGCCTTCATGGAAGGTGTGGCCGTTGATCGTGAAGACCTTGGTGTCGTAATCGATCACGACTTCGTTGTCGTTGCCGCAGCCGGAAACGCAGCAGGTGCCCATGCCGCGGGCGACGACGGCGGCGTGGCTGGTCATGCCGCCGCGCACGGTCAGGATGCCCTGCGAAACCTGCATGCCGACGATGTCTTCGGGGCTGGTCTCAAGACGGACGAGCACAACCTTCTTCCAGTCGGCGTCCTTGACCTTCTCTTCGGCGTCTTCGGCGCTGAAGACGATGCGGCCGCAAGCCGAACCCGGGGAAGCGGCCAGGCCCTTGCCAATGGCCTCGGCGGCCTTGAGGGCGGCGGCGTCAAACTGAGGGTGCAGCAGGGTGTCGAGCTGCTTGGGCTCAACGCGCAGCACAGCGGTGCGCTCATCGATCACGCCCTCGTCCACGAGGTCGCAGGCAATCTGAAGCGCGGCCTGGGCGGTACGCTTGCCGTTACGGGTCTGCAGCATGAAGAGCTTGCCATCCTCGATGGTGAACTCCATGTCCTGCATATCCTTATAGTACGCTTCGAGGCGGTTCGCGATCTCGACGAACTGGTCGTAGACCTCGGGCATTTCCTCATGCAGCTTGCTGATGGGGGAAGGGGTGCGGATGCCGGCGACGACGTCCTCGCCCTGGGCGTTGATGAGGTACTCGCCCATGAGCTTCTTCTCGCCGGTGGCGGGGTTGCGGGTGAAGGCGACGCCGGTGCCCGAACGCATGCCCGAGTTGCCGAACGCCATCTGCTGGACGTTGACGGCGGTGCCCCATTCGTAGGGGATCTCGTTCATCTTGCGGTAGACGTTGGCGCGCGGGTTATCCCAGGAGCGGAAGACGGCCTTGACGGCGCCGATCAGCTGCTCTTTGGGGTCCTGCGGGAATTCGGAACCCTGCTTTTCAAGGTAGATCGCCTTGAACCGCTTGACGAGTTCCTTCATATCGTCGGCGTTGAGGTCGATATCCTGGGTCACGCCCTTTTCGGTCTTGACCTCGTCGATGATCTCTTCAAAGAAGCTCTTGCCGAGCTCCATGACGACATCGGAGTACATCTGGATGAAACGGCGGTAGCAGTCGTAAGCGAAACGGGGGTTGTCGGTCTTTTTGGCAAGGCCCTCAACAGCCTGGTCGTTCAGGCCGAGGTTCAGGATGGTATCCATCATGCCGGGCATCGACTGACGCGCGCCGGAACGAACCGAGACCAGCAGCGGGTTCTGGATGTCGCCAAACTTTTTGCCGGTCTGCTCTTCGAGGATGCCCATATACTTAAAAATATCGGCCTTGATCTCCTCGTTGATCTCACGGCCGTCGGCATAGTACTGGGTGCAGGCTTCGGTGGTGATGGTGAAGCCCTGGGGAACCGGCATGCCGGCGTGGGTCATTTCAGCCAGGCCGGCGCCCTTGCCGCCAAGAATGTTCTTCATGGTGGTCTGGTCGCCGCCGAAGGCGTCGTGGCCCTCCTTGAACAGGTACAGGAACTTTTTGCTCATGTGTTACCTCCAAACTCTTCGGGCGCGGGGGCGTTGGCCTGCCGCGCCTTTTGCTATCTTCCCGGCTCGCGCACTCCTTCCCGGGGCAAAGCGCCAGCCCGCAAAGTGAGCGCCCAAAACCTTGGGCTGTTTGCATAGTCCATTATAACAGACCAAAATCCAAATTACCAGACGTTTGTTAAAAAAATGCTCAATACTTTCGCCGAAAAACTGCCGAAAATTTAAGGACTTTCTCTTGCATTCTGCCCAAAAAAGGTGTAAATTATAATGGGCAGAAAGTTCGAAAAAGTTACGATTTCGCAGCCTGCCCTGTTTGATGACAACCCCAAAGCCGCTTCCTTTTTCCCGTGCCTTCTGGTATACTGGGTGCGGGAGTTTTGTGCTGCAACGGAGAGGAAAGAACGCCGATCCGCCGCGTTCCTTCATTTTTTCTTTATTTTTTCTTATTTCCAAAAGAAAAGGAGCCAACCCATGTCTACCGCGCGTGAAAATTACCTTGCTGCCAAGCAGCAATTTGCCGAAACCTTCCAGCGCCACCTTGAAAACGGGGTGGAGTTCATCAGCGACAATGTCTACATCGATCCTGAAGTAATCATCGCGCCCGGCGCGACGATCCTGCCCGGCTGCATCCTGCGCGGGGCGACCGTCGTCGAGGCCGGCTGTGTGATCGGGCCGAACACCCTGCTCGAGAATACGACGGTCGGCGCAAACTCCACCGTCAATGCAAGCCAGTGCTACGACAGCGCTTTGGGTGAAAACAACAAGATCGGCCCCTTCACCCATGTCCGCGCCGGCACCAAAACGGCGGCGGGCGTGCACCTCGGGGCGTATGTCGAAACCAAGAACGCCGATTTCGCAGTCGGCAACACGGTCAGCCACCTGACCTACATTGGCGATGCGACGGTCGGCAAATACTGCAACTTCGGCTGCGGCACCGTCACCTGCAATTATGACGGCGAGGGCAAGTACCACACAACGATCGGCGACTACGCCTTCATCGGCTGCAACACCAACCTGATTGCGCCGGTCACGATCGGCGACCACGCCTACACGGCAGCCGGCTCGACGATCGGCAAAAACGTCGAGCCCGGCGCGCTTGCGCTGGAACGCGCCAAACAGACCGCCCTGCCCGGCTGGGGCGAGCGGAAGCTCAAAAAGTACATCGAGAAGAAGAAAA
>ERZ1643249.2136-NODE-2136-length-18873-cov-6.364651_pt1 | contig 18873 bp, 16 predicted proteins | sample MGYA00579263_ERZ1643249 | MGnify/ENA primary metagenome ERZ1643249 (study PRJEB29033, sample SAMEA4952264) | chicken gut metagenome | biome: Broiler Chicken; feature: Gastrointestinal Tract; material: Caecum | place: Ireland | collected 2018 | study: Broiler... | reverse complement strand
TTTGTTTCCAAAGTCGGCAGCTTGGCTGGTTATACTGGCCCCGGCAGTGGCGGTGCGACCGATCAAATCAATGTTGGCGACACCGTGATTACCATCCTTCCGGCAGTAAACTTCCGTTCCAGCCCATCGGGAGTATCCCTTTTCCAGGTAGCAACTGGCACCACCATGGTTGTTACTGAAGTTACTGCTAGCGGCGGTTATACCTGGTACGGGGGGTAATTTCGAGCCAAACTGGTTACCTCCGTGGGGACTGCATCGAAAAGTATTCTAGTGGCACCGGGGTCGGTAGTATCGCTGCGGGGCGCTATGTCAAAATGAACCAAAGTAACTCTCAGCCTGTGAACGTACGTGCCTCTACAAGCACTAGCAGCGAACGTCTTGGCAGGCTTCAAAAGGGAACACTAATGTACTGCGAAGAGGTTGTAAACTCTACATGGGTAAAAATCCGTTGGGGTGGCCAAAGTCAGTCCTACGCATATATCATGTCTCAATATCTAATCGATGGAGGTGAAGCAGCATCTAGCAAGGTGAAACGTGCTTTTGACATTGGAAACTCTATGGCAGTTACCAGCCTTAATGACGAGTGGAAATATCCAAACAGTCCCGATGAATACTTTGATATCGGACATGGGGCTTGGTGTGTAAAGTTTGTTTCCTTCTTGCAAAAAGCAGCCGGTTGTTCAAGCTCCAACTATGTACCTTTCACAGATGCATTAGTGAGTGAAGCAGTAGCGTTTTTCAGCAACAAAGGCACCTTTGGTACTGTTGCACAGGGACGGACACCGAGGGAAGGCGACTGGATTTTCTACAGTAAGGGTAATGAGACTTATCAGCATGTGGGGCTAGTTACTGAGGTCGATGGGTTAATCATTTCTACTGTCGAAGGAAATATGGATGGTACCGTGCAGGCCTATCGCTCTGTCAATTATAGGGACACGATTCACAATATGACTGTCTACGGCTTTGCCACACCCACGTGGTCTTAACCACCAGCGCAAGGGGGTTGCCAACTTGGCAGCCCCAATTTCAGCTTCTTAATAAGGTATCGTTTGAATAAAAAGCCGTTCAGGCGTCATTCCCAAGACAACCATCATTCCTTTCGTATCGAGTGCTATGCTATTTATATACTGTGCTTCTGCTTCCCTAGTTTGCATAGCAAGAATAGCGCCTTCCGTGTCCAAGACGCACAAATACCAATGCTCATCGACGCTATTGGCCGTTACGCAAACGCCATTGCCGGCATCGCCATATTGAAAACTAGCAGGTGTGTCAAAAATTCTACTCCATATGTTTTCACCGCTGCTTGAATAGCATTGCACCATGGCTTTTTGATTGACAAGCAATCCATCCGAAGTGATTTCTCCGTGTATTCCCAGCAAATATGCGTTTTCATCGTCTGCTACCACTTTCAAGACACTGATATTTTCTTCCAGTGCAACACGCCATATTTCGGAACCTTTGTTATCAAAGCAAACAAGTTCCCTATGGGCGAGCATTTTTGATTCATCACCTATATTCTCCTGAACATAGTGCCTGTCTCCAAAAGAATAGCATAGTGATGTAGACAAAGCGCCCTTATCCCTATCAATGCCATACGGCTTGCCCGTGGTCTGAAACAGGATATCCCCGTTGCAACCCACCATGGAGAGGGACAAAGCAACTGTATTTTGGCTCATATCATAGCTCAAGCCCAAAACAAGCATGCCATCTTTTGCTGAAACCATTTGCGTTATTTTTGCATCTCCCATGGGATAGTAGGAAATATCATCCAAATGCTGGTCTCGCATAACACCAATCGTACCCAATTGTGTCTCAAAGTCGATGATGCCTAATAGCAACGTATCTTCTACTTTTGAAAAGGCTCGCACGTATACCCGCTTCCCTGGCGCATCCTCAAGTGTCTTTGCAAGCAGAATTTCACCGCGGTCATTTGTACAGATGAGCCACGGCTTTCCCTCCGGAGATGTGCCCGAAAACCAAATCTCATGATTTGAAATATATAAAGACGCGCTTAGACGATTGTCGCGTACAGTATCATTTTCTTCAACGTATACGACCTGTGAAGCAATGCTCACGTAATTGTTTGTATCCTCGTCAGTGCTTTCTGCACAACAGACATGATTGACAAGTATACTTGCAAGGAGAACCAGCAACAAAATTCTATATCTTCTCATATATATTTCTCCCTCTTCCAAATACGCCGAAGCAATCAATTGACCCCATCTTCGTTTGGTTAAGTAGCATAGTAATGTAACGCTTGCTTGATACATAATCTATGGATTTCGGCATCCCCCCAGCTCCATAAAACTACATGGTATGGGATCTGTACCCGATTATCCGTTGCTTGAAAATAAAAACTCTATTTTGCAATGCTCGATTTCAACAAATTTGGTGCTATCTAAAAGTGTTGGTGTTGCTTCAAAGCATTCATTCTCTCTGACGACACGCTCCTCCAGCAAGGAACCATCCAGGCTGTAGATAGCCACTCGTCCCTGCTCCCCTTCGCATGCAGTAAAGCGATAGGTAACGCCGCAATAGCCAAACGAAACCCTGGGAAATTGCAAGCCAACAAAGTATATGCCATTTCCGGCAAAGGAAAGAGCCCCGCTGCTTGCGGTAAATTGCGTTGCTGAACGCAGCTCTCCCCCTGATTGGATCATGACATCCGCGTTCTCCGGAATATAAAGTGTATAGAGTGCAGGTCCAACGGCATCAATCTCTTTTCCATATTGCGTATCAGCGGTATCTATGCGTAACACGCCCGCTTGACCTTCGGCCAACACATACGTATACAACCCTGCTTTTATGTCCTCTCCAGCACGGTACCTACCCGCAGGAATCATTACATCTTCGTTTAGGAACCAATCGGAAAGCGTGACAACCTGCTGCACTTCGGCTTTTGGGATATAGTAATAGCGCTGTTCTTGCATGATGCGTACTTGAAACCATTCGTCTAAATCAGCAATCACCTCAAGTGGCCGTTGCGGATAGAAATAGAACATTTCTATCCCTTCTTCCACAGGCGTTTCAAAGGACGGATATGATCTGAGAATAGGTGTATTTTTGCGTTTGGGAAACAAATATCCAATCTCAGGTACACCGCCATAGGGATTTGCAATAACGCTATCTTCTGACAAATGCACGGCTTCACATAACACAAAGCAATATCTGTCGCCATGATAAACGTGAAAAAAGTTCTTGTACTTCCCTATGATTTTTATTTTGCTTCCCTTAGGCAATCTGCCGACTTCCAAGGAGTTTGAGTCTGGCCGCTCCCTGAGTACTGCTTTTGATTCGTGCAAGACCGTACCCACATGGATGTTCAGCACTTCTCGGTTCATATCCAAGTCAGCAGATAAATCTCTGCTTTGCATGTACCCCTCAACGGATAGATACTCATCCCTTATCCGCACGAAGGAAAAATCGCCATACTGCGTTAAAATCTCCACTGGCAGATAATTAAAATAGTATCCAACCGCATCGCCGTTCCTAGCAGAATAAAGCGTTGTCCCCGCCTCCGTTTGACTATGTATCATCGCCATATGCTCAGCAAACGTTACAGCCGGATAAATCATTTCCAAGGATAGCAGAAGTATGAAAAACGCAAACTGCATTCTTCGTATCTTGCAAAAATGGTTAAACAGCTTGTAACTTTTTCTTTTTACCTTCATCGTCTCTCGCACCGGCGCGTGCTCCGGCATAACTCCGAATGAAAACGAGCGCGCAAGATTTCTCGTTTCCTACAACGATTTTAGTGAAGCACTTTTGCGAGTAGTCTTCTACAGGGTATATGCATTTTCCTGCATTCGCTATCTGCCTTCCGCCAGAGTATATTTACTATTCTTTCTCAAATGCATAACCAGACTCCTTGCAAGCCGTCTTTCCATCGTCTACACCCATTCTGATTCTATCATTCCTTCAAAAAATCTATTTGTGTACCGTTCTCCAGCCTTTTAGCGGAAACTCCCTCTCATCTATTTACAACGAAGTTAACCAATCCCAAATTTCATATCCTCAAATTTTTTCATTCAAATTAAAGACATTTTCACAAAAGTACCTCGGTGGCAATAGCATTATAGTATGTGAGCAAGAAGATCGTGCTTTATCCTTGAAGGTTTCGGGAAAAGCAAGACTAACTCAAGACTAAGGAAAAACACCCTTCGCTGAATTTGCATAAAGCGGCGGAGGGTTGGTTGGTACAGAAAGAAATATTTCAAATTGCTGGCAAGAAAAAATGGGAATTTTTCGTATGTATATGTGAGGTGTTATCCCGCGCAGCTTCGACAGCGCTATTGACGGATATATGGGTAATTTTCATGCTATGCTTGGAAACACAAAAAATGCGCTGTAGAAGAACCAATGCCATGGATCGAGAAGGAGATGATCTTGTGACACGCTTAACAAAATTGTTTGCTTTCTTGCTTGTGCTGATATTGAGCTTTCCTCAGGTCCTTGCCGCTGAAGCGGCCGAGCCTTTTTCCAAAGATGCGCTATCCATACCCTCCTTGGATGAGGACACTGCGATCTATGCTGGAACATGGGTTGCAGATTCCGAGGAACAAGCTTTTCTGCTGCTGGGAAACGAAAAAGTGATGTGGCTTGCTGCTGCAACGCAAATGGAGGACGGCGCCTACCAACTCATTGCGCAAAGCAAACCGGTACTTTCTTATGAGAAGTACTGTTTGGGAAGGGTTGAGATGAGGGATAAGTGGGATGATGGAGTACCCTATTTTTGGTATTCCATTGGGAACTATATCAATTACTATCTGCTCGTTTCAGATGCAGGTGATGGTACATGGATCGTTCGCGGTGGATATATTGATGCTTATGGTGGATATATTGATGCCTGTGAAGAAGACATTCATTTCAATTTTTATGCATCCAGCTGCGAGGATTCTACAGCCTACAGAGAGAATCCCACAGCCTACAGAGAGGCTTCTGAACCCTACGGTGACGATCATATCCTTGTTTATGAAACTTACCTCCCTCAAATTGAATGGCCTATTGGCGATAATTTGAAGTTGGAGGATTTCGACATAACGATTATCCAAAGAGAATGCGAGGATGCATTGGAATATCTTGATGCGTTTAAGGAAACGCATAGGCTGGGCGATCAGGATACCACTTATAAAATTTTTTGGGATTGGTAACTATCAGCCAGACCAAAGCATTCGCCCCTGACATATCCAGCAGGTTCCAATGACCAAATCTATCATAGCTGGTCAGACAAACGGTATATCTTTTTCAGTATTTGTAAAGAATTGATTTTGCAAACAAGATCAACAACCCAGCAAGATACTGTTTTTCATGAAAAACAACGACCGTAAAAGCGACTTGACTTTCAAAAGATAAGTTACCCCTCTACCCGCAGAGCCGGCTTATCAAATGAAAGTCGAAGGAGCCGCAGCCCCTTCGACGCCTCTATGGAGTTTTTTGACTTCCGGAGATAATCGCTATTTTGTTTATTCACGCTCTGCCAAAGGACGTCCTACGCCGTGAAGTATACGCGCATGCGTGTCGTTGGTACCGGTAATCTGGCTGCCCGTTACGAGCGCAACCTTCATCTGCCTATCTTTCATTGGTGCATCTACGTCAGCATTTCCTTCCACAGCAATATAGTTATTACCAGAAATGCCTACAACAAACCCTGTATGCCCAGCACTCACTTGATCTGTTCCATAGTTCTGAACATCATAGTATGCGATATCGCCAGGCTGCATGGCGAATCCAGAAGGATCAGTACGCACATCATAGATTTCATTTTCCGTATAATACTGTACAGCATCTCCGCATGTTTCACTATCACAAAAGACGTTGTGACTCAAAGCCGACGCACCAGCCAACCAATGTACAAACGATTCGCAATAGTCGCCAGCCAACCCCAGATTTGCCCCATACACACCTACCAGTGAGTTGGCAATGGTCACCATCCTGCCTTCGACACTATCTTCGACCAGGGCATCACTAGGCTGGCATTTTTCCATGGGGATGTATGCACTGATTGGCATCCCATACGTATTACCAAAGACAACGGCAACCATTCCATCTACAATCCCATCATAGATAAACTTTGCGCCATCAGGGAATGCACCATAGTTGTCGTCGCTGGTGGGATCAGGCGTTTTGTATATGCGTGCATTCCCAACGGTTTCAACATAGCGGTTGGACATAAATTCCCTATCGCCTAAGATCTCAACGGTGTCGAACCACGCCGTACCACCAGCGGAACCAGCAATGAGCCGAATACCTGTATTGACACTCTGCCCAGTAGTACCCCCCGCAGTAAATGTATACGAGAGCTTGGTATATGTTCCACCCGATGTAAGATTAGGGATAAAGGAAGAGCTAAAGAGCGTGCCAGAAGGCGTATATACCTCCACCCATACATCAACGTTTCCTGTGCGCTTTGCATAGAAGGTAAGCGTATAGGTAGTTCCCCCCTGAAGAAGGACATTCTGCGCAATGGAGCTTTGACCGGGGTCGCCTACAGATGGAACAGATAGTTCCATACAGCCACCCTCCTGACCACCGCTACTGCGCCATGTTAGAACCCCAGAAGTTGCGGAACTTCCTGTCACAATCCAAGTTAACCGCATGGATAATGATGTGATTATGCGTATGCCGTTTATCGGTATGTGTTGCCACAAGAAAAGCATGCTGGCCATGGGTGAAACGGCTGGCCAGCTCCCGTCCGATTTGATTGGCTTGTTCCGGCGTGACCTCTCCAGGGAAAAAGGACTGACGCAAATGATACGCAATCACATCATCCTTGCCCCGCGCACGTCCAGTACGCAGCAGGTATTCCCGCTTGGCCAGCAGAAATTCCCCGTCCGCCGTCCGGGGATCGCAGGCAAAGCCGGTTACCAGTTCTCCGTTTCGCGTTTTGCCGGGATTGGAAACATAGCCGATGACGCTTCGAATAGCGCTGCCGGTATTGCGCCCCTTGCCTGCATGCAAGGGCATGAGACGTGTGGTGGCCATAAAATCCCCCTCTTACAAGAAACGTAATTTGTGTGGAAAAGAAACGTAATTTGTGTGGAAAAGTTTGTGGGAGCATAAGTTACATTCATTAACGAAGAGACAGTCAAGAAAAGGCGGAAATTTGCAAAGCAAATGCGACCTGATCTTGACTGGGTAGGACGAAAATTTCATTTGGATATGTCTGGCACAATGGGCTCGCATTTCCCTTTGCAAAAATAGGAAAAACGATTTCAGGTTTCTTCTTTCAGAAGCCATCGGCAGATTGCATAGAGTAGCAGCGAGATCATGGAGCAGGAGAAAAACATTGTTTCCATGCTGGCATGATCAATAATGAAGCCCCAGAAGCCTGCACCAAAGCCGACGCCAATGTCCATGCCGGTTAGAAAGGTAGCCATGGCGGTGCCGCGGCGTTCAGGTGGTGCCTTGGTGATGGCAAGGGCATTCAGCATGGGATAGATTGTGCCATAACCCAGGCCATGGCATGCTCCGGCAAGCCATAGCAGCCAGGCATGGGAAACCAACGGAACCAGCAGGAAGGCTGTGGTACATAATATACTGGCAATCAACAGGCTCTTACGTGTGCCGATGCATTGCATAGCACGCCCCCCGAACATCCGTGCAATGGCCATGGCGATAGCGTTCACTGTAAAGTAAATGCTTACCTCTGCTGAGGTAAAGCCCTTTCCTAACGCGAAAGTAGCCAGGAATGTGGTTAATCCTGCATAGCAAGCGCCAAGAATCAGCATGATGGCGGTTGGCCTTAAGGAACTGCGCTCCCAGATGCGTTCCCAGCCACGGTATTTGTCTGCTTGTATGTTATTGTTACCTGCTTGCTTTACGTCAGCGGCATGCACGAGCAGCAGACACGCGATGGCAGCTATGCCCATGACGAATGCGCCGTTAAAGCCCCGGGAATATTGCTTCCCCTCAATCAAGGTTAGTGCCAGCGCGGGAGCGATGGCCAGGGAGATAGACCCCGTCAAGCCCATGTAGCCGATCCCCTCTGCCATACGCTTTTCAGGGAGAATGTCGGTGGCCCAAGTGTTGATAGCGGTCGTATGCGCGGAAAAACCAAGACCTTGTAGGGCGCGCAGTCCCAGGAGTACGGCAAAGGAGCCGGTCATGCCGCAAAACCAGGTGGCCAGCACAAACAGAAGCGTGCCGATGATGACAAGTCCACGGCGGCCATATCTGTCCAGCATTCCACCCAGCAGGGGACGCAGAATCAGTGAGGCAATGGTGCACACGGTGGTGGTCAGACCAATCATGGAGGCTGTGAATCCCAGCTGATTGCCATATAGCGGTACGATTGTGCCCTGCATTTGATAGCAAATGCGAATGAAACCGCCTGCCAGAAAGATCAGCAGGAAATCCCGGGTAAAAATGTGCCCTTTCTTGGTGCTTTCGGATTGCACAAGCATCATTCCTTTGTGTGTTTGTTTAGCCACGCCAGCGCCCGGGCCAATTTGTTGCTAAAGGATCCCACGCAGGGTTCGGTATCCCAGTGGGCCAGAGTAAGCTGTGCTGTGGTGGAAGCCAGGGACTGCGCATTGCCCAGCACTAACCCCTTCATCGTGCGCCATTGCCCGGGGCGCCAGACAGGTGTCTGACCGTCAAACAGGCTCAGCCATTCTTCCTCGCGAGGCCAGCGCATGGAATCACGAGAAAGCACATCCGTGGTGCAGGGATCAATTAACGCGCAGGAAAGTCCGGCACGGGCCAGCATCAGGGCACCCAGTGCACCGGTGCCAACGCCAAGCACCGATAAATTTGATGCGTCGCAAGGCAGCGAGGAACAAAGCTGAGGCAATAGCTCTTGATGCAGAAAGGTGTTCCAGCAGGGACCGTGGGCCAGATCAAGAAAACATGTGCGGCGCCCGTCTGGAATGACCAGTGCCATCCTGAGCCGCTCCGGCAGCTGTGCTGATCCAGCAGCCTGCACCAGCTGCTGACGATCCGCACCCAGATCATGCAGGCACAGCGTCAGAGGAAAGCGCTCTCCCGGCTGCGGTATACCTGGCAGCAGTACCGTATAGGCGATGGGAAAATGGAGCATGTTGGCGCGGCGAGTTCCTTCCATGAGAATCATTCGGACACCTCCCTGTCTTGCAGCCAGTCCAGAAAGCGGGGAAGCTCGGGGGCCCAGCAGTTCCAGGAGTGGATGCCGGGGCATTGTCGCCAGGAGACCTCCGCACCTGCCATGCGCAGATCGTCCCGTGCAATGGTATTCAGTGCGTAGCCGAAATCTTCTGTTCCGCAGACCATGTAGAGCTTTGGAAGCGTACCGGCCGCTGCGCAGTGGCGCGCCATAAAAATCACGTCATTTTTGTTGTTGATCATGTGCTCGTAACCGCCAAAGGCCCAGAGAAAGTCCTTACCGCCGGGCTGAATCCCGCGCTGGTTTCGCTCCACGATGGTGGGCATCTCAATGGAGCCTGCAAAGGCGCCTGCCTTACAGAATAAGTCAGGGCGATTCATGGCTAGCCGAAATGCGCCAAAGCCACCCATGGATGCTCCTGCAAGAAAGTTATCCTCCCGTCGGGTGCTGAGACAGGGAAACACCGACCGTACGGCAGGAATCCACTCCTCTTCAAGATAGGTTGCATAGGCGGGGCCGTGCTGCATGTTTACATAGAAGCCGTGGTGTACTGACACCGTGACGGCCGCAAGGCCCCGGTCCTGCAGGTAGCGCTGCAAGGAGGTTTGAGCAAACCATTCTGTGCAGTCGCTGTTGGCACCGTGGAGCATCCATAGGGTGGGAATATCCTGTATTTCTTCAGGAATGAGTGCCTGCATCTCCACTGGGAAACCAAGCACCCGGGAAGGAAGCGAAAAACGATAGAAAGCCATAAATACCTCCCTTCAAAGCAGCAGGACAATAGAAAACCGCCCCTTCCCGCGCAACACCGCACGGGAAGGGGCGGCGCCTGTTCGTGTCAGTCCTTCGGAATAATGGGCAGGATCAGCGCGGAGGGATGATCCTTGTCGTGGTAAATGGTTTGATGGGCTATGATACCTTGGGATTCATAGCCTATACGGCCAAAGGTATTCAGGTTGCGATCTGCGTCGGGAAACAGGGAGCTGGTCACATCCAGGCGGATGGCTTCACCGGGCGCAAGCACGATACAGGTATTGGCGGCCTCAATACGGAACTTGTAGATCTCACCGGGCACCATCGCCTCGGCCTTTTCACCGTTGCGGTAGCGTCCGCGCACCAGCTTCGCACCCAGACGGTATTCCGAGCCATCCCGGCGAATGACACCTACGCGTGCGCAGAAGTCGGTATCCCGTGCGTCGGTGGAGGCGTACAGTTCCACATAAATGGGACCGGTGATTTCTGTTTCTTCGGTAAAGGCGGGCGTGGTATAGACCAGCACATCGGGACGCTTTTGCAGCAGACGCTGATCCTGCATCATCATTTTCATGGGTTCGCCAGTGTCGGAGGGGCAGGGGTTCATGGGGTCATAGGTGTAGTGATCCGCAGGTTCTTCACCACAGGGCTTTTCCGTCAGTATACCATCTCCCAGGCAGGTGTTGGCCTGGCCCGCGGAGTGCAGGTAGAAGGGGGTATACCGGGTGCGGGCTAGCGGCCATTCATATTCGTCGCGCCAGACATTTTCCCCCATGACGAACAGCTTCACAGGCGCGCCGGAGGTGAATTCCGTATCCAGACCTTTGCACCAATGGTCAAACCACTGGATCAGCTTCTCGGTCATGCCGAAGCCATCGCCGGAGCCCTCGGGACCATAATTCACGCCCTCAATCCAGCCCTCCATGCGGTCGCCATGCAGCCAAGGGCCTACAATCAACCGGGAACCCTTCCGGCATTCTTCGCTACCGCCGCGCTGCTGAAACTGTGTGAAGTTGTAGATGGTTTTGTCACGGAGGAAATCATTCCAGCCGGTTACGTTCAGGGTGGGCACAGTGGTTTGCTCAAAGCCCTCCACACGGCCAATGGAACGCAGATATTCCTTGTTGTCGATATTGGCCAGCAGGTCGCGGTGGAATTGCAGCTCAGGGATGCCATCCACGTTGGCAGCGGGCATGTCCTTCAGGGGTAGCCAGGAAACCTGTGCATTCATGTCCGCACCCACTTCGTGCATTTTGGCAATGGCCTCAGGAGCGTACTGATGGGGGAAGTATTTTAAACGATCCTCCACACGGCCGCAGATCCAGCCATACAGCACGGGAGAAAAAATACCAAAATCATAAATCGCGGGGAACTTTGTCCAAGAAGTCATGAAGGGGCAGATAGCCTTCAAATGCGGGGGATTGGCCCGCGCGCAGGCTAGCTGCGAGAAGCCATGGTAACTTTCTCCCAGCATGGCGACGGTGCCGTCGCACCAGGGCATTTTCGCTATGGCCTCGATGGTGTCATAGCCGTCCTCGTCCTGATGCCCCGCAGGGTCACAGATGCCTTCGGAGTGGCCCGTGCCACGTACATCCTGGATTACCACATTGTAACCACAGGCGGCCATGATATGCGCGTGAATATAGCCCGCCAGAGGTACTACGCCATCCTTCAAATAGGGCGTACGGTTGACGATGGCGGGATAGGGCGTGTCATTGTCGGGACGGTATACATCCGCATACAGGGTTACACCGTCCCGGGTGGTGACGGGGATATTATACAGAACCTTGATATCCATCAATTCACGCCCGTTCAGCTTTTTGGGCATGGTTTATCCCTCCTTGTTGCCATTGTGCGCGGGCTGTTTCTTCCGGCACGTCGAAGCCGCCGATGGGCACGCGAATGGTGGTGATAGCCGCGCCCGCCGCGTCAAAGTGGAAGATAAGACGATGAATGCGGCAGGTTTCCAGCCAGCGGATCTCCAGTGCCAGCGTATGCGCATCGGGGAAAGTACCGGTAACGCTGGCGGTGCGGGCAGGATTGGTGCTGACAGCGGGCACATCGCAGACAGGACGATAGCCGCGCAGACCAACGGGACAGGTCACTGCACGACCGCGGGCTTCCACGGTCAATAGCAAATCGCCGTTGCGCTCTGCAAAGGAATAGGCATCAATGGGCGTGCTGTATTCGTTGTTGAAAATCATTAGGTCATCGGCAAAGAAACGCGCGGTTCCCTGTGCAACAACCAGACGGCGGCCATCCAGAGAATGCAGGGCCGCGTGATTTTCATGATAGTCGGGTGCGGGCAGGGACAGGGTGCACAGGCGGCGCTGGAAGCGGGCCGTTTCCTCATCAGACCATTCCTGCGGCGAATCGCTGATGGCATCCACAAAGCTGGTCAGGGCTTCACGTACATTGTCACAGGTGGTGCTGCCAACGATGGTTTGCTGAATGGAGATGACCACATCCTTTTGTGGGAAGAGCATACTCCATTGGCCCATGGCGCCATCGGCTACCATGAAGTCGGGGTACATCCACATCATGCCGCCATAGGTTGCGCCATCGGTGTGGGGATTCTGCACTTTCAGTGCAAAGTCCACCCACTCGGGGCACAGAATGCGTTCGCCTTCCCAGACGCCACTTCGGCGGTAAAGCTCCATGATAAGCGCGTTATCACGGACGGTGGAGATCAGTCCGCCGCTGCCGTTTTCCATCCCGTCGGGATGCTTGTGCCAGCGCAGGTGTTCCGCGTCGATGCCAATCTTGTTGAATACGCGGGGGGTTAGATAATCCATCAGTCCCAGACCGGTGCGCCTGCGAATGCACGCACCTACCATGGAGCAGGCGATGCTGTTGTAGTAAAAAGCGGTACCGGGTTCATGGACGATGTCCATTTGAAAGAATTTTTCAATCCAGTCCGGATCGGTAACAGCGGGTTGACGCTCCATCCCGGCTCCCATGGTGGCAATGTGGCGCACGCGCAGCTGATCCCACCAGGGGCGGCCTTGGGCATGATGCGCAAACTCCGGGAAAAGATCAATCAGCCGGTCATCCAGGTGCAGGATACCCTCCGTGAGGGCAACCCCCAGAGCGACGCCGGTTACTGTTTTGGTCAGGGATTGATCGCCGTGGATGATACCAGGAGCATAGGGCGCCCAATATCCTTCAAAGACGGGGGAGCCATGGCGCAGGACCAGCAGCGCGTGTGGCTCGGTACCGCAGCTTTCCAGTGCATCCAGGAGACGGTCGGCAGCTCCAAAGGAGATGCCGACCGTGCCGGGATGGATACATTGCCAGCGCATTATTGCTGTTCGGCAATGTAGGCAGCCAGCTGGGTACGATAATCCTGGATGATGTCCTCAATACCCATGGCTTTGCACTGATTGATGAATTCGTCCAGCTTTGCCTCGGTCTGGTCACCGAAGATGCCAAAGCAGAAGGAGAAACGGTACTCGTTGAACAGCGCAGTTACCGCAGAAAGCTCAGCCTCGTAGTTGCATTGATAGTTGAAGCCATTGATGGGGAAGGTATCCGCGGGAACCTCCGCGGCCTCATACATTTCCTGATACTTCTGCACGGAGGGATGGAGAGCCTGCTGAGGATCGGAGTCATGCTGCAAGGCGGCGTTGTTGCCGATGGCGAAGTAAGGATAATCAGCAGCTTCCGGACCCAGGTTGTAGTACTTGCCATCCTCCGACAGGGTATAGTGACGTCCCTCGATGCCAAAGACCAGCAGGCGATTGACAATGGGATCATTCTTCATGCAGTCCAGCGCCACAGCGGCACGCTCCATGTTCTGGCTCTTGGGAGGGAAGCCGACGCAGTAGACAAAATAGTTGCCGCGGCGGGTGACGGACTCGTCATCCCACAGGCAGTTGAGGAACACAGGCGTATCGTTGGTGATGGTTTGCAGAAGATTATTCATGCCGGAAGGAGAACCGAAGGTGATTGCAGAGGTTCCTGCGGTAAAGTTGTCATCCACCATGGTATCGTTGGAGATCACGCTTGCGGGGAAGTAGCCTCTCTTATAGAAATCAGCCATGAGCAGGCAGAACTGACGATACTCATCGGTATCGGCGAACCATTGCAGATCCTCAACAGTAAATTCCTTGCCAGTGTTGTACTTCCAGACCATCCAGGTGGCGGTGCCGGCGTTTACGTCCATCATGTGGTTCTTCCCCGTGAACCAGTACATGGTATCCAGCGGGTAGGTACCCTGAGGATTGAACACGTACACACCGGTGGAAGAAGTATCTGCCGCGATGGCATCCATCAGTTGCATCAGATCCTCATCATTTTTGATGTCCTCCGCCTGAAAACCATATTTGTCCAATATGGATTGACGAGTCCATACACCATTGGCACTAATGCTGTTGATGCTGTTGGTGATACCATAATACAGATCGCCAAACTTCATTTCACGCCAGCTGGTAGGGGCCTGCGTTTTGGCAGTCATGGGCATGTACTTTTCTACAAAGTCCCAATCAAAGCCTTTATAGCCGCCGTTTTTCACATAGTCGCCGAAGGACAGCCAGTAAGCGCCATACACCAGGTCATAGTCGTCGCTGCTGAGAAACAGGCTCAGCTTGGTCCCAAATTCACCGTAGGAAACGAAGTCAAAGTTAACAGTAGTATTGATGAGCTCCTTCATGCGTTCATTGGCTTTGCCGAGGATTTCATCAAAAGCCGCGGGCTTGTTGCCAGGAATAATGAAATTGATCTCCTTGTATTCGGACAGGTCAAGATCACTCCAAGGGTTGCTCTCTTCCTCAGCCACAGCAAAGCTGCACAGGCCAAGCAGTAGGGCAAAAGTCAGTACCAGAGACAGGATTCGTTTCATGTAGATACCTCCTATAAAAATATTTATTTGCCAGAAACGGAAAAGCAGCCGTCCCGGTGGAACAAAATCAGCCCTTTACCGCACCAATGGTCAGTCCCTTGACAAAATACCGTTGTACTAGCGGGTAAAGGAAAATGATGGGGCCCGTGACCACGCAAGTCATGGCCATGCGCATACTCGTGGAGGGCATGGAGATGTTTTCCACCAGCTCAAACTGTCCCTCTGCCACCAGTTGCTTGAGTGCTTGAATGGTGCTCAGCATATCCTGAAGGAAGTATTGCAGGGACTGCATTTCTTCCTTGGTACTGAAAAGCATGGAGTTATACCAGTCATTCCAGTAACCCAGGGCTGCGAACAGGCCCAATGTGGCCAGTAGCGGCTTGGCAACCGGCAGGTACAGCTGCGCGTAAATACGAATTTCGCCTGCGCCATCAATTTTGGCAGATTCGGAAATTTCGTAAGGGATGCCTGCCATATAGTTCTTGGCGATAATCATGTTCCATACGGAAAAGACCATGGGTAAAATCAGGCCCAAGTAGGTGTTCTTCAAATGGAGCACCTGAGTACACAAGGTATACCATGGAATAAGACCACCGGAAAACAGCGTAGTGAAGAAGAAAAAGAACGAAAAGCCATTGCGCCACTTGAAGTCGCGGCGGGAGAGTACATAGCCTGTCAGTGTGTTGAGCAGCAGGGACAGGGTGGTACCTACCGTGGTAGTCAGAATGGTATTGAAGTAAGCCCGACCAATTCGCGCTGGATTGGTGAACACCATTTTATAGGCATCCAGCGAAAAACGCTCCGGAATCAGCTGAAAGCCATTGCGAATCAGCGACGATTCATCAGCAAAGGAGGAAATGGCAATCAAATAAAATGGAATCACGCACAAAAGGCCGAACACAAAGAGCAACTCATAGCCCAACCCCCGAAAGCTGAGCTCGCTGAAGGTCAGCGGATATCTGCGCTTGGACATGTTCGTCACCTCCGTTAAAACAGCGTGTAGTCAGGCTGAACCTTTTTGACGATAAAGTTGGCCAGCAAAATGGTGGCAAAGCATAGAACCGATTGATACAGGCCCGCAGCTGCACCATACCCCAGATTTGCGTTACCGGCCATGGCACGATAAATATACAGGTCGAGAATGTCCCCTACCTCCAGCAGCACACCGTTGTTGCCAATGAGCTGGTAGAACATGCCGAAGTCGCCGCGAAAAATTTGTCCGCAGGCCAGCAGGAACATGATAACCATGGTGGGCACCAGATTCGGCAGAGTGATTTTGAACATTTTTTGCCAGCTGTTGGCGCCATCAATCTCTGCGGCTTCGTACATTTCCGCATCAATGCCGGAAATGGCACTCAAGTAGACGATACTGCCATAACCTACGCCCTTCCACATGCGGAAAAAGACCAGTAGGAAGGGCCAGGGTGCAGCGTTTACATACACATTCACCATGGGAAGTCCAAGGCTTTTCACCGTGCGGCTGATCAGACCGGAATCATAGTCCAGCAAGGTCTGTACCACAGCCGAGGCAATCACCCAGGAAATGAAATACGGCAGGAAGATGAAGGACTGAAAGATCTTCTTGAACCACTTGCAGCGCATTTCATTGATAATCACTGCAAAGCCTACCTCCATGACTATACCGACGACAATGAAGGCAATATTATACAAGAGGGTGTTGCGCGTCAGGGGCCAGAGCTTATTGGAGGCTACCAGAAACTTGAAATTATTCAGGCCAACCCAGGGGCTGTCAAACAATCCCTGCGCAAAATTATAGCGCTTGAAAGCCATGATAACGCCCACCATGGGTGTGTAGGAAAAAATCAGCACATAGGCAATGGCGGGAATCAGCAAACACAGATAGACTCTGTTTTTGCGAAGATCCTGGACAAAGGTGCGCAGCTTTCCGCCAGTGCGTGGCTGCACGGCATTGCTTACACTCATACTTCATCCTCCTTCATGGCATCAGGAGCCACATAAATAGTGCGCACTCCCGAAAGCTCATAATCCACATCGCGAGGCTTGGTAATCCCCAGGAAAAAGATTCCACTATGGTTCATAATACGGAATGCGCCGCCGCTCAGAGGCAACGCCTCGCCTTCCGTGGAGATCCAGCGCCAGCCTGCCTCCTCGGGCATGCCTGCCTGCGGAGGAATCAGCGCCAGCAACTTCAGGAGCTCGTCAGCAATGCCTGCGTCAACCGTCACGTCGCAGAAGGCACAGTTGCCAAGTCCATGATGCTTCGGTGCGTGAAGGGTAAGCTTTACCTCACCGTCACAACCGTCAAAGTGCAGAGTATTTGCTGTGCCGGGGGCAACTGGATGCCCCTGTACATCCAATGCATGCCACAGGGTGGACGCTGAACCCAGGTCTGCGCCAGGGGTTAGCAGTGCGTCCATATCCATCTGTTGCAGCTCTCCATCCATCAGCCGCAGACCACAGTCCCACTCATTCAGGTTGCCGACCAGATCCCAGATGCCTTCAGGGCTGCCATTGTGCGTCCAGGCGAGTGGGCCGCTTCCGGTAAGGGCTGCGCCTGATTCGGTCATGGTACCGACTTCATTCATGTTGTAATAATCATGACCGATGTCGGTGTTGCCGGAGGGTACATGGCCCTCGCGCAGGCATTTCAGGTTGATGGCAGCGCGCAAAGAGAAGGGGACCAGGCACCAGCCTGTGCCCTTGTGGGAGATCATCTGCGATGCCTGTTCAATATTGCGTGCGTTGTAGGGCTGGGCCATGGGCAGGGATGCGGCGCGCCCCGCAACCACTGTGTTCAGATACTTGGAAAACCAGATTTCGCGAATGCGTTTTCTCCCGCAGCGGAAAGCAGGGTGGAGCCCCGGAACGGCACAGCCCGGCAATACATCCTCGCAAGTCATGGCAGGAATGCGTACCATAATCGAGGGGACGCCTGCGTTGTCATAGAGCACAGTGTTTTTGCCGTGGGATAGCTTTTCCACAGCGGCGGTGAGAAGCGTGCGAGCCGTTTCAACCCGATGCGCCTGCTCAGCCTTCCGCAAGGCGCTCAGTTCCGACGCAACTGCGGCGGCAGAGCCGTAAACCTTACATTCGTTTACCAGAATCTGATAAAGACTCAGATCCTCTACCTGATGGCTGTACATGGTTTGCATCACATCCTTGTGGACACATTATAATTGACATATTTCGTCCATGTGCAATATAATAAACGTACATTCGACAAAATGGAATGTATTCTCCACTTTTTTCATACTGTGGTGTAATATGGAGAAAGGAGAACCCGTATGCCATATCCATATGCGAATAAATTGCTTGTATGGCCGCATAGCTGTGAGAAAGCGGTTATTACATCCCGTTTGTTGTTGGACACGGCCGCGGACGAGAACTGCTTTGCGCAGGTGATTGCGGGCAAGGCGCTGGTACGGCATGGGGAGAATGATCATACGGTCGGAATGGATGCGGTTGTTGTGCTTGGCCGAAGTGAAACCGTTTCCATTGAAAGTGTGGGTGAACATCCTTGTCAGATTCTTTTGTTACGATTGCGTAATACTACTGGTCTGCCGAGTGTGGATCTGAATCACCTGTGTCTGACCATACCCATCGTGGATACTTTTTTTAGCTTCAAGACACGCTTCTGCATCCTGATGGATCGGGAGTATATCCGTATCACTTTCTCCGCCATTGAATATGAGATGCACCACGAGGAGCAGGAACGGGACAGAATGATTCACCTGACGTTGCAGGAGTTTCTTATTAAGCTGGCACGGTCTTTTCATGCCCATGAGAGGCCTGCAGGGGTACAATTTCTTTCCGTGGCACGGGCCTATATTCGCCAGCACTTTCAGCAGACGATGACCGTGGAGGAGATTGCGGCTCATGCTGGCATTAGCCGATCCTATCTGGCGCAACTGTTTGCGACCCATCTGGGCTACAGCACAGTGGAGTACATTCAGGCGGTGCGGTGCGATCAGGCAGCGTATTTGCTCCGTACCACGCGGTTTGCCATTGTGGATATTGCGCTAGAGGCGGGATTTAATAGCAGGCAACATTTCGCTCGGACGTTCCGGCGGATCTATGGTAAGACGCCCAATGCCTATCGGCGGGAACAGCGCGTGAATCAACAACAGTGAAAAAATAGAAAGCTTTTGCACTGACTTGCGGAAAAAAGTAAAATTGCCTAGATGACAGGGCAAGGGGCAGTATGATAAAGTACGATTTA
>ERZ1643249.2134-NODE-2134-length-18874-cov-4.338009_pt1 | contig 18874 bp, 13 predicted proteins | sample MGYA00579263_ERZ1643249 | MGnify/ENA primary metagenome ERZ1643249 (study PRJEB29033, sample SAMEA4952264) | chicken gut metagenome | biome: Broiler Chicken; feature: Gastrointestinal Tract; material: Caecum | place: Ireland | collected 2018 | study: Broiler... | reverse complement strand
CCGTTATATGTCGCTAACAAAATCGCAACCGGCTGCATAGCTCTCTTCACTCCGCTGTAACTGTATCATTATATTCTACCAGTTCTATGTCGTCATCCGCAACCCGAAGAACGGTAACTCCCAGATTATCGATACTCTGACCCTGAAGTTCCGGGAACTCCTGCTCCAACCAATACTGCATGGAGGAGTGTGCCACAACCAACACGTCCGTCCCCTCTTCGGCATCGGCAATGATCTCATCCATCCCCTTTGAAAAGCGCTGGCAGAAATCATATTTTGACTCCGCGTGAATCGGCGAAACAAAATTCGGATCATCCGCGCTTCCGAAAGCATCCGGGAAAGTGTCCAGATCATATTTTTCCATAAACTCTTCCTGAGTATACCCCTCCGCGTCGCCCCAGGAAATATCATCCAGCTCCGCCATTTGATCCACCTTCAGATCCTGTTCTTTGGCCCCTTCCAGAATATACTCTGCGGTATCATAGGCCCTTCCAAGCGTACTGGAATACGCCTGGTCAAACTCCACGCCCTCCTCATGCAACGTTTCCCCAACTTCTTTGGCTGAAGCAGCCGCCTCTTTTGTCAGATCATAATTTCCGCCGCGTCCAACCAGCAGATGCCGCTCATTACTGTAGGTACGTCCGTGACGGACAAGATAAATATATGTCTCCTTACCATGCTCCACATTGGAACATGCCGCTGTCATAAATGCCATGCACAGACCAAAAGACAGGCAAAGGCCAGAAGTCAGCCTTTTTCTCCATACGTTCTTCGTTTTCATGGTTGTCTCCCATTAACCAACATAAAAATACATAACCAGATAACTCAGCACCAACGCATACACGACTGCCAGCCTTGCGTATATGCATCCTCTCTGAAAACAGACACCGTCAGATCCCTTTCCATATGCAGATGTCGGATCAATATGCCTGATATCCTTTAGCGTAAAATAACAAAGACAGAGAATCAATGCAACAAACACCGTGCAAAATCCTGCCGAAATTAAAGGATTTCCCACTGCCATTTCTCCGAAAGAAATTCCTGCATAGGTATGACCGGTCAACATTGGCAGAATACCATAATTTATCATGTAATTATCCACATTCTTTGTATAAATCACATTTGATAACGCACAATAAGTTAAACCGATCCCCCACTCGCAATACAGCAGGCTTCTTCTTTTTTCATTTACGCCCACTGCCAGTGCAAGAAACGGAGCAAAGATTGCCAGCCACTGCGGATGCCAGGAAACAAAAATCGCAAAGGCTCCATAGATCAATAATGGAACTGTTATGACATATTTCCATATATCTTCCTTGTCCACATTTTTTTCGAAACACCACACACAAATTACCGCAACAATCAGCAGAAAGAAAGCCATTCTCCCCAGTCCAACATCCAGGCCACTTTCCACTAAGCGATCCGTAAATCCGTAAATTTTTCCCATTTCATGTTGTGTATAAGTGTAATACACATCCTGTCGAAATATCAACCCATAAATCAGTGTCCCCGCAGCTCCAACCAGAAAATATTTTATGAGATGCAGTATCCGTTTCTCCACCAGTAAAATAAGTGGGACAAATACCAGTACGGGAAAGCTCTTGAGCATAATAGAAATACTGATCAAAACAGAAAATTGCAGATATTTTTTCTGCAAGTATTTTTTCAACGCCCATAAAAAGACAAGAATATAGAGCAAATCCAACTGGGAAAACCCAACAGTAGCGAATAAAAGCATTGTCGATGACAAATACAGGAAAGCTACTATATTGGCCCGATTTTTTTTCATTTTCATTGTCAGACAAATATCTCTGATAAGCCATACGCTGATTCCCAATACAATTGCAAGCACCAAATTAAAGTAATTCAGAATAGCTAATTGCGTGTACCCCACACCTATTATTTTACAGATCAAAATAAAAGGTGCCACCATTACACCGACAGCAAGATACAAAAAAATATTATAATTTGCAGCTCGATTTATATTTGCAAAACCATATTCCCCGTTCATTGCTTTCTCTAAAACCACTGCATAAAACTCGCCGCCACGTCCATCAAGAATAAGTTTCAGCAGATCCTTTGCGTGTTGTATGGTAAGGCACATGTCATCTCCCTGACTGAATAAGAAACAGGACAAAGCAACTGCAATAAGCGCGAACATAAGATCCGTTTTTTCTATATTTCTAAAATAAGGCCTGCGCCAGATAGACACAGCCATTAACAGCATACAAAATATTACTCCCGAAAAAACAATAGCGAATATATTCTTATCTTCACATCCCATATAATAACCTTTTACCGAATAGACAATCCCATTATCCGTGGAAAATACCGCTGTTCTTGTATTTTCATCTGTATTCTCCGCCCGTATTTTAAACAGGTATTCGTGAGATGCATCTGTAGGAATTCTGTCTTCAAAATTGAAAAAAGCCATCTCATTGTCATGTATCAAAGCTAAATCTTTCTCAGAAATTCCCACGATTTCATTACATGTATCATCCCACAACTCCAAAACGAGTATCCCGGTATTCATTCGTTCGTATGTTCCCAGCTTCACACCGATTGCTTTGATATCGTCATACTCGTTTATTATCTTCTGCTCAACTGTCTCTCCACTTCCTGCAAACTCATATGCTTCAGAAGATACTTGTTGGTTCATTTCTGTTGTGCTGCAAAACCACTCTGTCCTGGACATCATGTATGGCAAACCTTTACATGCTACTCCACCGATAAAAGCAGCCATGCAAAAGCAAACTAAGATAATATAAAAATTTTTCTTATTTTCTTTTACATAACCCAATTTATCATACCTCTTCACAATATATCTACCGATAAAAGATATTGGCTGCCTGATGCCAGCAAACATCAGGCAGCCATTTATTTTTCATGTTTATAACACTTCTTCAGCCACTCAGATTCCTGTCCGTCCTTCTCCCAATCCATTGTCAAGATAATGGATGTAATAAGATCTCAGATCATCTCCAAAGGCCTGCTGCAGGTCTCCATAGCGGTCTCTATACACATTTACGTTAAACGACGCGCTTCCCTGGCGTCCCTCTCTCATTCCACAATTAACGAAATGCTCAAGAACTGCGATATCGTCATTGCCGAACGCCGCTGCCACATCCGGATTATGTTCCACATAATAGTAGAAATCATAGACCGGGCCATACTCTTTGCCCTGATATCTTGTCACTCTTCCAACAAGAGTATTCTCGGCCCCGGTGCCGGCACGACCTTCTTCATAACCGTTCTCAATAAAATCTTGATAATAAGCCGGAAGATCATTTCCATACGTTGACCGCAAATCTACATATTGATTCTTGTAAGAATAAACATTAAAGTTTTCACTTCCCTGACGGCCTTCTTTCATGCCGCAATCTACAAAATGGCGCAAGACGGCAATGTCATCAAATCCATACGCTGCTGCGACATCACTGTTATGACTAATATAATAATTATAATCATATACATAACTGTAATCCACACCATTCAAAACGGTTATTGGATTTAAAACCTGTCCTTCACATCCGGTACCTACGCGGCCCTCATTATATCCGCAATCTACAAAATGTTGATAATAAGCTTTCAAGTCATTTCCAAAAACCAAACGCAAATCTACATACTGATTTTTATAAGAATAGACATTAAAGTTTTCACTGGCTTGACGACCTTCCGCCATTCCACAATCTATAAAATGCTGTAATGCTCCCAAAGGGTCATCCCAGTACATGGACTGAATATCCGGGTAGGCTGAAACGTAATAATCAAAATTGTACACAGAAGCGTAATCTGTCACACCGTCTAAACTGGTAATGTTTGGATTGTTAATCCCGACGAAACCTGCTCCCTGACGGCCTTCTGCTTTTCCTGTCTCCGCATAATGAAGATAATATCTAGGTAAATCATCCCCAAACGCCGCTCTCAAATCGTAATATTGATTTTTATAGGAATAGACATCAAATTCCTCACTCCCTCGACGCCCTTCATTCATACCGCAAATGAGGAAATGAACAAACGCATTTCCCCTATCGTAACCGCCACAGGCTGCGTAGATATCCGGATATGTATTCATATAGTAGTCCGCATCAAAGATTGGGGAATATCCATAGTACACATCCGTTGAACCCATAAGATCGTTAAAATCAACGCTGTTAAAACTTCCCTCTACACAGGTACTGTAATCGACTGTACCGTTATAAACACCCTCACCACTAGCCGGAACAGAAGAAAAAATTTGAACATAAAAAGCTATTCCAGAGTTCGGATCAATGGCGGCACCCACACCAATACTCTGATAATTTGACCTTAAAATATTAGCTCTATGCCCTTCGGAGTTCATCCAACCTGTAACTACCATGGACGGCGTAAAATACCAAGATGTTCCCCAAGCAATATTTTCTCCGCAGGCAGATCCGTCAAACCTACTTCCATCAAGTACACTAGAAAAACTCTCTCCATTTGGCCTAGTGTGGTCAAAAATACGTGTAATCTCTCTCGCCCGCAACATTGCCCGCTCCGTCAGTTCCGGATCCATCTGAAGAGGTGCCTGTCCGTTTGCCATCCGCTGTTGATTAGTCAAGTTCGCAACCTCATTGGCGTAATCATACCGCATCGTTCCGGAAACTGTCATGTAAAACACATCATCTCCCGCCGCCGATACCTGTATCGACGGTATCACAGAGAAAAACATGACAAAGACCAGCGCCAACGCCGGAATCACACGCGCAACTCTTCTAAATCGTTGTCGTTTTCTCATACGCTCAAACCTCCCTTTACATTTACTGATTTCAGTATACTCCACAGAATTGCAACGCGCAATATCCAATTAATTTTCAGTTAAACTGTCCCGCTTCTCCCCTCATTTTTACCACATTTTAGATAATGTACAAAATAAGATTTCCAGTCATCTCCAAAAGCCGCATTCAAATCGGCATAACGCTCCCGATAAGTTTGAACATTAAAATATTCCGATGCCTGACGTCCCTCATTCATTCCACAGTCAATAAAATGCTGTAAAACGGCAATATCATCATTCCCAAAGGTACCTTTCACATCGGCATTATGTGATACGTAATAATCATAATTATATACCAAACTGTAATCCTGGGTTCCCAAATTGGTAATCGCATTTTGCAACTCGAAACACCCTGTACCCTGACGCCCCTCTTGTTTTCCACAATTCAGATAATGCAGATAATACGCGGGAAGATCATTGCCAAAAACTACTCGCAAGTCAACATACTGATTACGATAGGAATTCACATCAAATTCTGCTGATCCCTGGCGTCCGGTCTTCATTCCATTCGTTATAAAATGTTCAAGCGCTCCTATATCATCATTCTCGTACTTTTCCGCAATATCTTTGTAGGTCGATTTGTAATAGGAGAAATCAAATACTCCCGCATAATTCACACCGTCATAAACCGTCACTGCACCTTGCAAAGTACTACAATTATTTCCTTGCCGTCCCTCCTGCTTTCCACAGGTAAGATAATGTAAATAATATGATGCCAAATCTTTTCCAAAGGCATTTCGCAAATCCACATACTGTCTACGGTAAGAATCTATATCAAACGCTTCATTTCCTCTACGTCCTTCCTTCATTCCACATGTTACAAAATGTTCCAGCGCACCAATATCATCATCTCCAAAATTCTGCATAATATCCGGATATACATTTGTATAATATCTAAAATCATAAACAGCAGAATAATCTTGTCCCTTATAAATTAACAACGGATTCTGCAGAACAGTACACCCTGTACCCTGACGTCCTTCTTTCTTTCCACAGTCAATGTAATGTTCATAGTACAATTCCCATTTTCTCCCGTATGCCTGACGCAAATCTGCATATTGAAGTCGATAAGATTGTACATCAAATTCTGCTGCCCCCTGTCTTCCTTCTTTCATTCCATTTTGAGAAAAATGCTCTACATATTTCCAGATATCATTTCCAAAGACATTCTGTAAATCCGAATACCTTTCTTTGTAATATGTAATATCAAATACAGGACTGGCAATTCGTCCCTCATAAACCCCTGTCGTTTTGAAGTGCCGCCATAAAGCACTTTCATTCCAACCTATTGCTTCTCGCAAATCTGGATAAGAATCATAGTAATACTTTGCATCAAACACTCCCCTGCTGCTACGTTCTCTCAATCCAAAAAACTGGATGATAGCGTCTGCATCTGCTTCTCCCAGACGTTTCAAGCCTTCCTCTGAACTGAGATAGCGATTAACATCCGTTGTATTGCTCATAAACGCATGTTCAATAATAATTCCCGGAAATCCACATTCTTTCGACGTTCGAATAACATTATAGTAATCTGCCAAAGATCCATCCGGATAAGTCGTATGATCTTCAGAATTACGAATTTTTATCCCCAAATCACGCAAGCCTAAATTTGTCAACATATCCTGTATTACCTGAGCCAATTTTTCCCCAAGAGTACCCGCACCGGGATTATAATTCTGATTTGGATAATAAACGGAAACTCCCGACGCTGAAGAACTCGGCGAGGAATTTAAATGCATGCTTATATATACATCCGCACCTAATGATGCTGCCGTATGTACCCTATTGGTATTATCATCTCCGGAAGACGTTCCGGGATATGGACATGACTCATCTTCTCTGGTCATATATACAGTCACGTCATATTCCTCCAATTTTTGCAAACAATATCGCGCAATTTTCAAATTCAAAATATCTTCACGCAAATTATTGCGTGATGTACCACCATGTGTACTATCATGTCCCGGATCTAAAACAATTACCAGATCATCCGACGCAGCATTAGATTGATTTAATTCTTCTGCCACAGAATAAAATGCCGCTTCCAGAGAAGTCGTAGATAGGATTTCTTGTTGTTCTGATTTGCTCCTCTCTATCTCTTCTTTTTGAACTTCTTCTGCCTGGACATGCCCGCATAACCCTACGCATAAACAAACTGTTACTGCAAAAAAGAATCTTACTTTTTTCATTTTTTCCGCCCCTCACATTTAAATAATGATATTGGTACTTATCCATTTTTACTAATGCTTTATTTTAACCACAACCTGATACCAAATTTGTTCTATAAATCTTTTTATCCCTGTCCACAATATCCTAAGCACTATCGTAATACATAATGAAATCGCAAAAATAAATAATCCGTATACTACTGTATAGAGCAAAGCACTCCAGAAAGCCTCTCCGTTTTGGCACCATGCAAGCAGCAACTTCTGAATCATGGAATCCGAAAACAACGTTATAACAATTCCATGTATCAAATATATCCCAAATGTATTCTTCGCCAAATAAGCAATCACATTTCTTATTGTCTTGTTTTTCAAATCAATAGAAAGAAAAAAGATTGCTAGTGCACTCGCGATGACAAAACCGAAACAACTATTCCACATCAACAATTGAAGGTCAGTTGGCTCAACCATATATATATGTCTTTGTGCTAAACTTCTAATCAAATTTCCTAATATAAATATCGCCAGAGCCACATACCTTACATTTCTGTTCCCACGTATCAACTCCTTTTTATTATATATTTCGCTTCCAATAAGCCATAGACAAAGGGCTGGTGTTATTACAGAATAAGGCTGTATAAAAAAAGTTTCTGGTCTGATAATCGATTGTATATCCATTATAAGCGCATAGAGCACACCCAATCCTATCAAATAATATCTTACTTTAAAATTATCTTTATTATCTTTTCTGAAAATACATTTTAAAAGAGGGAACCATAAAACGCATTCAACATATGTCTCTATATACCACAAGTGTCCGGCCAAAGGTATATCCGCTAATTTCCACCCCAACACCATAGAAAAAAAATTTTTAAAAATATCTATATCAATTCCCTTTATACAGTCTATAAACACCCTTACATCTGTATCTACAACCCACTTAATAAAAATCATTATCCACAACATAAATACCAACGCTGGTATTAATATTGTTTTGATCGTCTTAAAAAAAGATTTTTGAAGCTTCTATTCCTAAACACAAAAAAGCCTGTGATAAGCCAAAAAACGCCCACACCATCTGCGCATAAGCTACTAATAAATATCCTCCCCAAAGAGGGAGTATCTTCAATAAAATCTGGAAGTTTAAAATGAACACACACTACCATAAAGCACGCAAATATTCTCAATAACTCTACAGATATATCTCTTGTATTTTTCTCCGCCAGCCTCATCTCTTTTACCTCATTAACAAAGACAATGTCCTGGAAGACTTTTAAATATCATAAAATCCTCCAGGACTGGCCTTTACATCAAACTTCTATATTCCACTTCTTCCTTCGCTAATCCCATTATCCAGATAATGAAGATAATATTTTTCCAGATCATTTCCAAATGCAGCCCTCAAATCCGCATATCGATTACGATAAATTTGAACATTGAAATTTTCCGATGCTTGACGCCCTTCATGCATCCCACATTCAACAAAATGCTGCAAAACGGCAATATCATCATCTCCAAATACATTTTTCACATCGGCATTATGTGATATATAATAATCATAATTATACACTCCACTGTAATCACGTGTTCCTAAACTTGTAATTGCACCCACTCGCTCATTTTCATATCCTGTTGCAATACGGTTTTCCGAATGTCCGCAGTCGATATAATGCTGATAATAACTTCTTATATCGTTACCAAATATTTGACGTAAATCCGGATATAAATTCTTGTAAGAATACACGTTAAAATTCTTATTTCCCTGTCGGCCTTCATTCATTCCGCAATCAACAAAATGCTGCAAAACCGCCTCATCATCAAAGCCAAATGTATTCTTAACATCCGGATTATGAGAGATATAATAATTAAAATCATACACTAAACTGTAATCATTCTTTCCCAGCGAGGTCACTGCTCCAACCAGAGCATTCTCGTATCCAGTTGCCACCCGACCTTCCAGTCTTCCACAGGTCACAAAGTGCATATAATATTCCCTTAAATTATTTCCGAACGCTCTGCGTAAGTCCGGATACAGATTTTTATAGGAATACACATTGAAATTACTGCTTCCCTGTCTGCCCTCATTCATCCCACAATCAATAAAGTGTTTTAGGAGTCCCGCCACATCATTGCCAAAAGCCGCTCTCACATCCGCATAGGCATTGGCATAATACGTAGCGTCAAACACCGCTCCGTAGTCCTGGCCGCTGATAGTACCATCGTCATACCAGTAATCCAGATCTACATCCCCATTGATTCCAGGAACTTTTCCCTTACTGGAAAACTGGAAAAAATCATATTTTCCGGTATAACTGGTAGTTGGCTCTTCTTCAAAATCTGTCATCTGAGGCGACTGATAATTTGCCAGCCATACTCTGTATTTTGAAGAAATATCTTCCGCATCCAAGTCATTCGTAAGCATGGATCGATTGGCGTAAACCATTCCTGCGTAACCATACTGTGTCACTCTCTCGCAGAAAGCGTTAACCACATCTGTCGCCTCTTCCCGCGTCAGATCCGCTGCATAAAGTCTGCCGGTATTGTTTGCCATGTACTCATAATCAATGACTACTGGAAGCTGAATATCGTATTTGTAAATACGCTGCAGTACAAAATCTGCCTCTTCTACCGCTTCCTCTTCCGTAATAGCTTGGGAGAAGAAATAAACACCGACCTTTAATCCAGCCTTTAACGCACCTTCAATATGCTCCTTATAACGCGCATCTTCCCCCAATGCACCTGTCTCTCCGCCACGATATCCCACGCGGACGATCACAAACTCTACCCCGGAGTCTCTAACCTTATCCCAGTCAATATCGGTCTGCCATTTTGACACATCAATTCCTTTGCGGACTGTAACGTTGGATCTTGTCGAACCGGGTTCCTCAGAATACAGAGATATCCCATTTTCATTATTCTCATCGAAGAATCCCTCATCGATCTGCCCGCTTGCACGACCAGAAAGAGGATCATCAGTGTCACTGGCCGCTTTTACATTTCCCGAAAACAGTCCAGCAGCAAAAAGCAATGCAAATCCCAGCATCGCAGATAATAAAAACTTCTTCATTCTTGCGTTCCTCCTTTTCATCCTCTAATTAGATACCACATATGACACGTTTATTTCAACAAGAAAATTTTACTACTGTACCTTATCTTTCTTTTCTTCCTCTACCCGATGAAGCTCCATTTCGAAATCCTGCTTATTTTTCCATGTCATGGTCTCTAAAAGCACTCCACAAAACAGAGACACTACAGCAGCCAGCAACGCAAAACAGCATACAATCAAAGTCGGGAACCGCAGTACCAAACCGGTAGAAAAATAATCTAACAGAACAGGTACCAAGAATCCCACTCCGACAATTGCCAATAACAGAGACAACAGTCCGAAAAATTTCATTGGCTTATATGTTCGAAACAGTTTTGCGATAAGCAACAATACCTTGATTCCGTCCGAAACCGTATTCAGTTTGGAAACACTTCCCTCAGGGCGATCCCGGTATTCAATCACTTCGTTTTCGACAAACATATTCTTGTCCGCCGCATGAATACTCATCTCTGTCTCGATTTCAAAGCCCTGTGATAACACCGGAAACGTCTTTACAAACTGATAGCTGAACGCCCGATATCCTGTCATAATATCCTTGATATCAGTCTGGAAAAGCAAGTTGATGGATTTTCTCACAATACTGTTTCCGAAATTGTGGAAAGGCCGCTTATTTTCCTCAAAATATGTGGAGGACAACCGATCCCCGACCACCATATCCACTTGTCTCTCCAAGACTTTCTTAACCATCTCAGGAGCTGCCTCAGCCGGATAAGTATCGTCTCCATCCGTCATAATATAACACTGAGCGTCGATTTCACGAAACATACGGCGAATGACATTCCCCTTTCCCTGTCGATACTCATGGCGGACAATCGCCCCGCTTTTTTCAGCAATTTCTGCCGTCTGGTCAGAGGAATTGTTATCATATACATAAATTTTTGCTTCTGGCAATACTCGCTTAAAATCTGTGACAACCTTCTCGATTGTCTGGCTTTCATTATAACAGGGGATCAAAACTGCTATCTTATCCATAATCATTTCTCCTACTTTTCTTTTAGGTTTATTTTATCGCTGTTTTCCTTTCTCCGAAAAAGATTCGGCGAAAAGACTAACATGACCAATACCGGAACACAGACTATCAACGGCAAAGTATAACGTATCAAAAACGCTGGACTCAATAATAAAATCCCCCATTGCCCCAACAGCAAAATTAATGCGTTTCCTATTTCCGAATTTCTCTCGCGCAATGCAACTGCAAACAGGAAAAACATCAACCAAACAGGCAATGCCTGGCTAAATATCAGCCGAATTACAGGCAATCTGCTGATGCAATTTGTCATATCTTCCAAGTACTGATAATATGACGGCAAAATGGGGGTTCTTTCTATTCCGCAGATATTGATTTCCGGAAAAACATTTGAATACATCAATCCCCTGTAATTTCCATATTGATATGGATCCCAATACCCGGAACTTAATTTAAAAAAAGTATCAATATAGCTTTTCGTATGGTCAATTCCAATTTTCAAATATAAACGTGCATATCCCAACAGGTCCTCTTTTAAAACTGCTGTCGAAAAAGCACTTTTTACCGGATCTGCACTGTCCTCTTGAAATTGTTCCAGCCCATCTACCGAAATCAATTCTTCAAGCTTTTGCTTATCCTTCGGATCCAGAACAGTTTCGCCCATTTCATCTTGTTTCCAAACTGCTGCCATCTGCTGCATCGGTAAACTCAACATCTCACGCGGATCGCCTTTTTCAATTTGCAATAGACTGATCAGTGGGCTCATGCAAAACCATCCAATAATTGCGCTGAGAAGTACAACTTTACAGACATTTACTTTCTTTTTTCGACATGTTAACAACAATATTATAAAACAAAAGAGCAGAAGATAATATCCCTGATTTCGAAATAAACACATCAATATCGAAGCAACCATAAATTTTAAAGCGCCCTTTTTACTCCAATTACGTAAAATGTCAATATAAAAAATGAAAACCAGAAGAAAAAAGCCACTGAACAGAGTATCCTTTGTCGTATTACAATTCATCAACTGAATAATGGGGTTTGTCGCGAAAAAAAGGAGTGCCAGTAAACGTCCCCAAAAAATAGCCCCTCTTTTTCTCATCCAATAGATGGCATAAGAAAAGGCAAAGCTCATTATTAAATTCTGCAAAATGGTATATAGAGCCAATCCGGCATTGTAATCATGGAAGAAAAAATTTCCAACCGAAAAACATACTCCCAACAAGATTGTATGCGCCAGTGGATGATGGGCTGTGATTGGTCTTTCGGATGAGAAAAACTGCTCAATTTGTACCGGTCCATCATATCCGAATATACCCGGAAATACCGCTAAAAATGCCGGTAGATATAGAATTACAAAACATACGAATACAATCAAGAATTCCTTACCTGGACTAACTTTTTCCCTCCAGATAAAATCTAGTTTCCGTTCTGTATAATGCTTCTTTCCACTACAGACTTTATCACGTTGCCTGAAAAGAAATAAACATATACCATAATAAACAGCAAATAATATAACTCCCTGTATTACATACACTCCCGCTGACTGTTCCGATCCATACTGCGCCCATTGACCTGTCAATACAAAAAATGTGAATAAACAACCTAACAGCACTGATAGTACCGTGGTATTTGTCTGCAGCTTTTCAAATATCTTCCTTATCTTTTTGGCCCTATCCATGATAATTTACCTACTCTTCCTATCCTTTTCGCATATTACACCAGCGCTTTATTTACCGGCTTTTCTTTCCCGCCTAAATATTTGGACAATTTTTCGCAAAGGAGCTGTTATTTTCCAACTTCGCGAACTATAGATATTTATTAATTCCTGCTTTTGTTCACAAATAACATCCATCCTTTCCTGCATAATTTCTATCGCTTTTTGAAGCTGTTTATCTGTCTCTTCAATTTTCCGTGTCATACCAAGATTTTTTTCTTTCAAATCTTGTTTTTCCTTCAAGAGATTCCGGTTTTGTGTTATCAGATTCTGCGTAGTCTGTACGGCCTTCTCCTCCATCACAATAATCTCGAAGGAGAATCTTACACAATCTGCCTGTTCCAGATTTTCACAGACGATCTGCGGATCCCCGGATGGGCAGATGCACGCATCCTCGCCAAACGCCTCTCCGGACATTCGAAACGCCGCGTCACGCCATTTCCCCTCTCTGTATACCTCCATTTCCCGCACCCGGAAAATCATCTTTTCTTCCGTGGGGTCAAGACGCAACGCCCGGGTATTCTCCGGCAGTTTTATCGTTCCACTCACAATGTTGTGGTTGAGAAAAAATCTTTCTCTGAGCGACCCGCTTTCCTGAAAACCATCTCCCGTATCAAAAAACACCTGTGTCTCGAGCCATGACTGTTCCGGGCTCCACACAGCCTCCTCATCGACATAGTCCGTCAGATGCTCCCCGCCTTCTGTGGCAAACCGCTGAAAGGCTTCCTCCATAAGACTGTAGCAGGCCTGCTCCTCTTCCGATATCTGATACCGCTCAAACAGTTCATGCAGAGCGACCTTTTCTCGACAGATCTCGCTCTGATAAAAATAAAAGAAAATGACTCTGTATACAAGAAAATTGACCGGAATCGGGAAAGAGAATGTCCATTCGTAGTCGATCACATTCCAATGCTGCTCCTTATCCACCAAAACGTTTTGAAACAGCAGATCCACATCCAGCCCGCAGCTGCAGGACAGCTCTACGGGAAGTGTCACATCTCCAAATACACTCCGAAACGCTTCTGTCTCCTCAAAAGGAAGCGCATCATACCTGTCCCTGAGTTCCTTTACAAAACAATCGAACACTTTGAAAAATCCCGTAAAATTGTCCTCCTCCAGGAAGCGATTGAGATACTCCTCCAGAGATTGTCCTTTTACATATTCAAAAAAGACGCCCTGTGCCTCTTTCCGGCATCGGTTAATCAGAAATTTTGAACCGTCAAATCGGTTTTGAAGCAGTTCATATTTACGGTAGATTCCATCCACATGGCGCTGGCTTTCCGGATCATCGGCCAGCTTACAGATTTCTCTCCTCTTTCCATCATCAAGGATTTTTGTCAGAATATTAAATCCCGGTGCCCTCTCATTGGAAAACTTGGCATAGATAACCTTATTTCTCTCGCTCTCCTCTGCACTGGCGATGACCATATAAGAATTGGCGAAAAGGGCAAACGTTCCCTCTTTTATCGCCGCATTATAGAAATCCCCCTCCCGAAATAGACGCAACCTTTTGTCCTGGAACGGATATATTTCTCTTTTTAATTCCTCCTGTGCAGGCATATATGCGTCGGAATAGATAGAAAACGGAAACTGGTAGTCCGGATAGGGATAGTAAAAGCGATAGGTCGAAAATCCGCCTTCCCGCAGATACTTTTCCACATCCGCCTTGCTGTAAAAAACTGTCTCCGGGCTCTTCTCCTGCCCGGTAAGACCGACGAAGAAATCTTCCTCATATTCCGGAAGATAGCCATTAAAATACCGCGCGCCAAAACGATTGTTGGTGGCGAGAATCAATGTTCCCGTCTGCTTCAAAATCCCTTTGCACTCTGCCAGCACACTTCTTCCCGCATGCTCCAAGGACTGATTCCAGATGAAAATACAGTCAAAACCATCCTCTACTGCGCCTTTGTTTTTCAAATCATCCAGCCATTGAAAAAAATCGCCATGATAAACTTCCGCAGAAGGATTCCGCAGCCTGTTGATTTCACAGCTGTCCGCGTCCCTGTCGATGCAGATCACACTGCATCCCACGGAAATCAGATACTCAGTGATCGCTCCGGTTCCCGCCCCGATCTCCAGGGCCCTGGTTCCGGGGAGAAAGTCCATCCAACGGATCAGATTCGCTCTGCTCGCTGAGAACGTCAAAAGGGATGAAAAAGAAGCCTTTTCATCCAAAATTTTTTTTCGGTCAATTTTACCGTTTTCCCTATATTGACGTAAAATTTCAAGAAAAAGTTCTTTTTCATCCCACTTTATCATTATTCCGTCACCTTTTCAATCGTAACCTTGGAATTCATATCATAAAATCCAACTGTATTCTTATCCGAAATCACTGTAACACTGATCAGGTCATACATACGATGATGGGCCTTGAGCTGTCCGTTTTCATAGCTGGTGCAACTCATGGAAAGAAGATATTCCGCCCCCTGCAGATACATATCCTGTTCGAAAGTCGTCACATAGATCTCCCCTTTTCTGGCAAGTCCTATATCCTTCTTTTCGAACATGGTATTGGTTCCGGTAATATCCACACCTTTTACATTCTTAAAAGTATAGGTAAAGATCGGATCATAGACATCCTCATGGAAAAGCACCTTAGATTTCAACTTAAACCGGGTTCCCTTCTGAATCGCGTTCGTAAGATTCCCGTTTTCGTCCACCACCGCAAAGTCGATAATGTCTGCCTTCCCATCTCCGTACTCATCCAGATTGGGGTTGATCTGAAAATGCTCTTTCCAGTTTCCTTTGACGTTATTCTCCCGGATAGAAGTAATCTGCTGCTCGGTATGTCCTGCCTCAGAAGCGTTCTTGCGCTCTTCCTCCCCGGGACCTGTCAAAATCTTCTTATAAAGATCGATCATTTCCTTCGGTGTACCCTCAGATACTTTTCTACCCTTGTTCAGAAGGATTACCCGATCGCAATATTTGGATATACTGCCCAGGTCATGGCTGACGAACAGTATCGTCTTTCCCTCTCTCTTAAATTCCTCGAACTTCTGATAACATTTTGCCTGGAAGAAAACATCTCCCACGGAAAGCGCTTCATCCACAATCAGGATTTCCGGTTCAATATTGATCGCCACAGCAAAGGCCAGACGGACAAACATACCGCTGGAATATGTCTTAACCGGCTGCTGTACGAAGTCCCCAATATCCGCGAATTCCAGAATACTGTCCATTTTCGCGTCAATCTCTTCTCTCGTGAACCCCATCATCGTTCCATTTAAGTAAATGTTCTCGATTCCGTTATACTCCTGATTGAAACCAGCCCCCAGCTCCAGCAGGGCAGATATCCTTCCATTGATCTCTACCTCTCCATCGGTCTGACTCAACACACCGGTAATAATCTTCAATATCGTGGATTTTCCGGCGCCATTGGTTCCTATGATTCCTACCGTCTCTCCGCGTTTTACATCAAAGGAAAGATCCTTCAGCGCATAGTACTCCTTGTATCTGACTTTCTTCGTAAATCCCAGAGCCTCTTTCAGACGATCCGAAGGTTTGTCATACAATTTATACATCTTACTGACATTTTCCACTCTGATTGCATACTTATCCATGTCTGCTTCCTCTCACAACTACAATACATCTGCGAAATGAACCTGCAATTTCTTAAACAGTGTTGTTCCGATACCGAATACAACGGCCGTGATTACCCAGAAATACACGGTAATATCCAGACGATCCCAGAACCACACCTGATCAATCAGAGCGTCCCTGTATCCGGAAACAATATAATACATCGGATTCAACTTAAGAATGCCGGATATAATCGGATTTAACGTCATACCGTCTATATTCCAGAGAATAGGTGTCATCCACATCAGCACCTGCATCAATATCCCGATAATCTGAGACAAATCTCTGAAAAATGGCACAAGTGCCGCCGTAATATACGTAAGTCCCAGCGTAAACGCGATCATAGCCACAGAATAATATATAATCTGTAGCATATACGGCGTAGGATAATACTGATAGCAAAAATACAATATCAGCATAAACGCGATAAAAAACAGATGAACAAACAGGCTGGATACAACCTTAACCACCGGCAGCGCACTGATCTTGAACACAACTTTTTTAACCTGATAGCTGTACTCCACCAGTGCATTCGTTCCTGAACTCCAAGCCTCGGAGAAATAAAACCACGGAACAAGACCGGCTACCAGCCAAAGCACATAGGGGACCGCAATGCCGGCCTTTGTCGATTGGCTTCCCACATTCAAAGCCTTTTCAAATACGAACCAGTAGAGGAGCACTGTCACAATCGGAGAGACAAACGCCCACAATATTCCGAAAATAGACCCGGAAAACCGACTCTTAAAATCGTTTTTTGCCAGATTCAGGATCAGTTTCCTGTTCTGTACCAGTTCTTTCGGGATGTCCATAAACTGATCCCATTTCAGCCATGCGATAAGGGCAATGACATCTACAGCCAGGCACATCAGTATCTTCTTAAGAAGCCAACTTCCCTGTAGTTCTTCCGCCAGATGATCAATGACACTGGCCGTCTCAATGCTGTAGATAAAGTAAGGATCATCCCCTTCCGTCTCCACGTTCCAGTATCCATCCTCCTCGGAAACGGAAGCGATCATCTGCTGCCCTTCCGCGTCTGAAATTTTAATAGGTGCATTTAAGACCGGCTCGCCATGATACTCCAGAGAGATCTCTCCCAGGGTAAGCTCCTGACTGATTTCTCCCAGATCCAGGCGAATATAAGATACACTGCTTGGAAGAGAGAATGACAGTGTCTTCATATCTCCGGCATCCTTGTGTTCCGCGGATACCATCTGATTCCCGACAAATCCATTTCTGTAGTCCTGCCCCTCTGTCAGATAAAAAACCTGCCCGGTAAACGCCTTTTCGCCTTGAACCTCCACCGTCAGATCTATTTCTTCGTCAACAGTTTCCTCATAACGGAAAATATAGACATTGATCGCCAGCAACAGGATCAATGCAATAATTCCAGCTATTTTCCTTTTATTAGACATTCCGCTTTCTCCAAATAATAACATGAATTATTTTGCCGCGATATATTCCTTGTAGCTCGCATTCTTTTTATCTTTATCGGACAAAATCAGATCTTCCGCAGTCATTCCCTCCGGCATCGGCCATTCTACGGCGATATCCGGATCATTCCACATCAATCCGCCTTCGTCGTTCGGATGGTAGAAATCCGTTACCTTGTAGCAGAATTCCGCCTCGTCAGAGAGTACAATAAAGCCATGGGCAAACCCCTTTGGAATAAAAAACTGCTTTTTATTCTCGGCGCTCAGCGTTACTCCGTACCATTTTCCGAAAGTCTCCGATCCCTCTCTCAGATCTACTGCGACGTCAAAGACCTCTCCATTTACCACACGAACCAACTTGTCCTGTGGATAATGAATCTGAAAATGCAGTCCACGAAGCACACCCTTTCTGGAAGACGACTGATTGTCCTGCACAAACTGACAGTCAATTCCTGCCTCCGCGAAATCATTATAATTATATGTCTCCATAAAGTAGCCTCTGTCATCTCCGAACACTGCCGGCTCAATGACGGCCAATCCCTTGATTCCGTTGCAATCCTTTGTCACTTTAATCTTACCCATCTCGATACCTCACTTATCTGAATACTATGTTCTACAGACCTTCTGCAATCTCCATCAAATATTTCCCATAATCTGTCTTCAGAAGCGGTTTTGCCAGTTCTATCAGCTGCTCCCGGTCGATAAACCCTCTCTTGTAGGCGATTTCCTCAATGCAGGATATATAAAGTCCCTGACGTTTCTGGAAAGCGGATACAAAATCTGCAGCCGCCAGAAGCATGTCGGGATTTCCCGTATCCAGCCATGCGAAGCCTCGTCCCAACGTCTCCACATGAAGATTTTTTCTGTTGAGATACTCATTGTTAACGGCTGTAATTTCCAGTTCTCCTCTGGCAGACGGTTTTATAGTTTTTGCAATTTCCACCACACTGTTGTCATAGAAATACAACCCGGGCACCGCATAATTCGATTTCGGCTCTGCCGGTTTCTCCTCGATAGAAATCGCTTTGCCATCGGCGTCAAACTCAACCACGCCATACTCTCTCGGATCCCGCACATAATAGCCGAAAATCGTCGCTCCCGGTTCATGC
>ERZ1643249.2132-NODE-2132-length-18883-cov-18.527247_pt1 | contig 18883 bp, 19 predicted proteins | sample MGYA00579263_ERZ1643249 | MGnify/ENA primary metagenome ERZ1643249 (study PRJEB29033, sample SAMEA4952264) | chicken gut metagenome | biome: Broiler Chicken; feature: Gastrointestinal Tract; material: Caecum | place: Ireland | collected 2018 | study: Broiler... | reverse complement strand
CACGGAAAAAACGTCGCTGCGTTACAAACTGGCAACAGAAAAACGGGCACGCCGGAATTTTGGCGTACCCGCTGAATTTTTGGGAGAAGATTTGGGAAATTTGACGGAACCGGTTCAAAAGAGCTTTACCCCTTCGCCCCCAGCACCTTAATATCCTCGTTATCCGCAAAGGCGACGGCGGCAAAGCCGGCGGCTTCGAGGCTGCCGAACTGCTTGCCGAGCTTGCGGGCCTGGGGCAGAACGGTCACGTCGTAGTTTTCGCGCAGCCGCTCGGCCTTGGCAAGCACTTCGGCAAAGTCGGCCTCGGGCAGGTAGAGCAGCGCCAGCCGGGCTTTCGCGCCGGGAATCTGGTACCCCTGTTCGAGCAGCACGCCGCAGACCCGCTCGAACCCGATCGAGAAGCCGACCGCCGGCACCTTCTGGCCGATGAACTTGCCGACCATCTCGTCGTACCGGCCGCCGCCGGCCACCGCGCCGGAGAACTGCGGGCAGGTCACCTCAAACACCATGCCGGTGTAGTAGCCCTGGCCGCGCACAAGATTCGGCGCATAGGCCACCCGGTAGCGCCCGTCAGCGAGGCGTCCGGCGCAGCTAAGCACATACCGCAGATCGGCCGCAAGCGCCTCGCCCTCGGCCCCGCAGGCCGCGACGACGGCGTCGAGCGAGAAGTTGCCCGCCCGCAAGAAGGTATCGAGCGCCGCGACCGCCCCGGCGGGGCAGGCCTTTTCGGTCAGCTCGTCCCGCACGCCGTCGGGGCCGATTTTGTCGAGCTTGTCAAAGCTGATGCAGACCGAATCGAGGGTATCCGGCGCAAAGCCCATCGCGGCGAGCATCGCGCGCAGGATGCGCCGGTCGTTGATATGCACGGTGAAATCGGTGAAGCCGATGCGCAGCAGCGCGCGGGCGGTCACGTCGATGAGTTCGACCTCGGCGTTCGGGCTCTCGTCGCCCAGAATATCGATGTCGCACTGTACAAATTCGCGCAGGCGGCCCTTCTGCGGGCGCTCGGCGCGGTAGACGCGGTCGGTCTGGATGACCTTGAACGGGTGGGGCAGCGCGGCGCGGTTGGCGGCGTAGTACCGCGAAAGCGGCAGCGTCAGGTCGTACCGCAGGCCCATATCGGCCAGGGCCTCGGGGTCGTTCGCGCGCAGCGCGGCGCTGAGCTTTTCGCCCCGCTTGAGCACCTTGAAGATCAGGTTGAGGTTATCGCCGCCGTCGCTCTTGTTGAGGTTTTCAAGATCTTCGAGGATCGGGGTCGAAATCCGCTGGAAACCGGCCGCGCGGTAGGTGGCGAGGATCTCGCCCTGGATGTAATCGCGCAGCGCCTGCTCCGCCGGCAGCAGGTCGCGCATACCTTTTAACGGTTGGGTTTTCATGAGGGGCTCCTTTTTTGTGTATAATCCAAGTTTTTATAATCTAATTTTTCATTTCCATGCCTACTTATCTTACCCCCATCCCGCCGGTTTTGTCAACCGGCGGGGCATACTAGGGGGAAAGGCGGCTATCCCGCCCACGAAAGGGGACAGGACGATGAAGGAGCAGGCGCGTGCGCCGAAGATTCTGGCGGCCGGGGCGGCCGTGCAGCTGCTGACCGGCATCCCGGCGGCCTGGGGTGTGTTCCAGCGCCCGATCATGGAGGCCTACGCCTTCACCCGCGCCGAGGCCACGATGGTTTTTGCGCTGCTTGTGGCCAGCTACGGCGTCGGCTGCGCGGTGGGCGGCTTTGTGCAGGATGCGCGCGGCCCGCGGTTTGCGGCGCTGTGGGGCACCGCACTGCTCGGAACCGGTTTTTTGCTGGCGGCTGTTGCGCCGGCGGGCAACGCGCCGCTGTTCCTGCTTGCTTATAGTCTGCCGGCCGGGGTGGGCAGCGCATTTCTGGCCCCGGCCGTGTTGGCCTGCGCTCAAAAATGGTACGCCGGGCGCAAGGGGCTCGCCACCGGCGTGACCGGCGCGGCAATGGGGCTTTCGGGCGCGTTTTTGACGGCGTTTGTGCGCGGCGTCGGCGGGGCGTTTGGCATCCGGGCCTGTCTCGGGCTGTTGGGGATGCTCGTGCTGCTGCTCTGCGGCGCGGGGGCGGCCGTGCTGCAAAACCCGCCTGCCCGGCCTGGCACAAAGCCGGCTGCCGGGCCGGATTGCCCGCCCCGGGTCATGGTGCAGTCCGCGGCCTACAAGCTCTGCCTGGCCGGGGTCGCGCTCTGCGCGCCGCCGGTGCTGCTCTTCAGCCCGGACATCCTCTCAATCGCGGCGGACCGCGGCCTGCAGGAAAACTTCGCCCCGCTCTGCGTTGTGGCGGGGTCGGCGGCTTCGGCGCTCGGAAGGCTCGTCTGCCCGGCGCTCAGCGACAAAGCCGGCCGCAAACCCGTGCTGCTTGGCATCTGCGCAGGGCTCGGGGCCGGGTCGGTATTGTTCGGCTTTGCCGGCGGGTGGTTGCTCGTCGCAGCTTATGCGGGGCTGACCTTCTGCTACAGCGGCGGCGCGGCCGTGCAGCCGGCTTTGAATACCGATCTGTTCGGCCTGCCGCACGCCGGGATCAACTACGGGCTGCTCGCCCTGGGCATGAGCGCCGGCAGTTTGCTGAGCTACGCCGGCAGCCAGCTGCTGCCGATGCCGGCCCGCCACCTGGCGGCCGTCGGATGCGCCGCCGGCGCGGCCGCCTGCTTCGCAGTTGTAAAACCTTTGTGTCAAAACGGTACACCGGTTGAAAACAAGAGGAAAGTTGGGTAGAATAGTGTCTGGCCGGGCACAGGCCCGGCGGAAAATGAAAAATTGCGGTGGATCGCCGGTCGGCGATCCACCACATTCAAAAAAAGGAGGTTCCCCTTTGTCCCCCTCATCCCGCACGGATCTTGCGCTCGCCCGGGTTACGGGCAACGTCGCCACGGTGTTTCTGGCGGCGGTCTTGTGCGTATTCCCTTTATATATCGACCATTTTTCGAACCTCGGTCTGACCAAGTTCACCGGGGGCTTCACGCTGCTGGTTGCCGGCTGCCTTGCGCTGCTGGCTTGCGCGGCGATCGGCGCCAAAGCGCCGGCCGGCCGGCTTTCAGCGCGGGACGGCGTGCTGCCCGCGCTTGGGGTGTTTGTGGCGGCGAACCTGCTCGCGACGGTTTTCTCGCTCTCGCCGGTTGCTTCGGCGTGGGGGCTCGGCAGTTATTACGGCGGGCTTATGCTTGTGCTGCTCACCGCCGGCGGGTACCTGGCCATGCGGGCGTTTGCCGTTTTGTCAGACCTGCCGTTTGTCTTTTTCGGCGTCGGGGTTACGGCGTCGATTGTTGCGGTGCTCTACCTGCTCAACATCTTTAATATTGACCTCATCGGCGCGTATGAAAACACCGCCGTGGTTGAGCGCGCACAGTTTTTCTCGACCCTCGGGCAGAAGGACTTCTGCGGCGGCTTTTTCGCGATTGCGCTGCCGCTTGTCTTTTATGCGTACTTACAGGCGCGCGGGGCGAAACAGACGCTTTTGTACGGCGTACCGATGATATTCGGCGCGCTGGCCATGGCGATTGTCGATGCCGAAGCGCTGACGCTGGGCATTGTCTGCGCCGCCATGATCCTTGTCTGCCACAAAGACTTTACAACCCGTGAAGTGCGCCGCGGCGCCTGGATCGGTGTGGCGTTTTTCCTGTGGGCCGGCTGGATGCACTGGATGCGGGCAAGCGTTTACACCCAGGGCGGAAAGTCTATCCTGGCCCACGCGGGGGACTGGCAGGTGGCGCTGCCCGGCACCGCTTTCTGCCTGGCCGTCTTCGGCTGGCTGCAGTGGCGGGCCGTGCGCGGCAAGCCGGAAATTGCGCTGTACAGGCTGGGCCGTGCGCTCACGGCGCTCACGATTGGGGTGACATTGGCCGCGGTGCTGCTTGCGAACTTCTGGCCCGGCTTCCCAAGCCTTGGCGCGCTCGATAACTTCCTTGTTTTCAACAAGGATTGGGGTACCTGGCGCGGTACGGCCTGGCAGGCCGCCTTCGGCGCCTGGTGGGACGCGCCGCTCTGGCGCAAGCTGGTCGGCTACGGCCCCGGCATGATGCACCAGGCGGTTGAAGCCTGGGCCGGCGATGCAATGACCGCGCGGCTTGCCACCTTCTATGCGGCGCACAATGAATTTTTGGAGCAACTGCTCACAACCGGCCTGCTCGGCCTGGCGGGGTGGGTGGCTTTTCTCACCGCGGCGCTGCGGCGCGGGTTTGCGGCATGGGGGCGGCCCGGCGCTGCGCCGGTGCTGCTGGCGCTGTGCAGCTACCTTGCACAGTCGGTGGTGTCGATCCGTGTGTCGATGCTGTTTCCGCTCGTCATGCTGCTGTTCGGCGTGCTGGCGGTCAGCGCTGCGCCCGAACCGCCGGCTATCGCTGCTGAAAGCGGCCCCAAGGCACGCCGCAGGCAGCAGGCCAAACCGGCCGCGCCGTCCAACCCGCTGCGCCGCTGGGGGGCGCTGGCGCTGGCAGCCGTGGCCACAATGGCGGTCTGCGCACCCTTGAGCCATGTGCTGCTGTGGTTCTTATTTTAAGCGGCCGGTCATGGCGGCGCTGCGGCGGTAGGCCGCCGGTGCGCAGCCATAAAGCTGGCGGAAGGTGCGGGCAAAATAGCCCGGGTCCTGAAATCCGCACTGCGCGGCGATCTCGGTTACTGGCAGCGCCGTTGCGCACAGCAGTTCGGCCGCGCGTTCTACCCGGTGGCGGCGCAGATACTGGTTGGGCGTTTCACCCAGCGCTTCATGGAAACAACGCAAACACTCGCTCACACTGACCGCTGCGCTCGCCGCAATATCGGCGACACGCAGCGGTTCGGCATAGTGGTCGTGAATGAATTGCAGCATCACCTTGGTACGCGCCGCCCCGCGCACCGCATGCGCCGGCGGCGCATCGCCGGCCGATGCATGGGCCGAAAGCGCGAACACTACCTCGGACAAAGCGGCCCGCACCCGGAACTCATATCCGGGCGCAGCCCGGTCCATCGCCTGCCAGCCGGCGGCAAAGGCGGCAAGGGCCTCGCTCTGCCACCCGCCGTCCGGTCGCAGCGGCACACAGGCACGGCGCGGGTCGGCCAGCAGCGGCTGCAGGTAGTTCTGCCAGAACACGCTGCCCGCCCCGCCGCCCACAAGCCGCGGCAAAAACACCAGATTTGGCACCACGCAGGCCCCGCCGCCCAGCCGGGCTACCCGGTGGGTGACGCCGCTGTTAAGGAAGGCCCCCTCGCCGGGGCCGAGCGTCAGCTGCAGCCCGGCGGCGCTGAGCTGCACGTTCCCTGTCTGCACCTGCAAAAGCTCCAGTTCCTCATGCCAGTGCCAGGGCACCGGCCCGGGGCTTAGATCATCCAGGTAACACCCCACGGGGAACGCATCGCTGCCGTGGCGGGCAAGTTCCCGCCCGGCTTCATCGGTGGGGGAAAAGCAGGGCTGTGGCTGCATGGCGGGCCTCCTTTTGGTGAAATTGTTCCAGTAATCCGGCAAAATCGTCCGATACAAGGCGGTAGATTGGTGATATAATTCTACTGCTTTGGCGCGGTGGCTGCAAGCCCCCCCAAAAAAGAAAAGGAGGAAATATCACGATGGCATCTCTTTTGCTGCCAATCATCTACCTGGCGTTTATCAGCCTCGGCCTGCCGGACGCCGTGCTCGGCTCGGCCTGGCCGAGCATGTATGAGGGCCTGGGCGCCGAACTTTCCTGGGCCGGCGTCGTCTCCATGATTATCTCGGCCTGCACCATTATCTCAAGCCTTTGCAGCGAGCGGCTCAACACCGCGCTCGGCACCGGCAAGGTCACGGCGCTCAGCGTACTGCTTACGGCAGTGGCGCTGCTCGGCTTTTCGTTTTCGGGGCAGTTCTGGCAGCTCTGCCTGCTGGCCGTGCCCTACGGCCTTGGCGCCGGCAGCGTGGATTCCGCGCTCAACAACTATGTCGCGCTGCACTATGAAAGCCGCCACATGAGCTGGCTGCACTGCATGTGGGGTGTGGGGGCCAGCGCCGGGCCGGTTATTATGGGTTGGGCGCTGGCCGGCGGGGGCTGGCACCTGGGGTACCGTGTGATCGCCGGGCTGCAGTTTGCGCTGACCGCGGTACTTATCCTCAGCCTGCCTCTTTGGAAGCGGCCGCAGGCCGGCCTTGCGGGTGAGGATTTCACCCCCGAACACCTGCCGTTGCCCCAGCTGCTGAAAAAGCCCGGCGTCAAACAGGTGCTGCTCTGCTTTTTCGGCTACTGTGCGCTGGAATCTACAGCCGGCATGTGGGCGGCAAGCTACTGCACACTGGTACGCGGCATTGACGCCCAGACCGCCGCAAGCTGGGCCAGCCTTTTCTATGTCGGCATCATGGTTGGCCGCGCGGTCAGCGGCTTTTTGACGATGCGACTGTCTGATCAGAACATGATCCGGCTGGGCCAGGTTCTGATTGCGGTCGGCGTGCTGCTTGTCCTGCTGCCGGCCGGGCAGGGGGTGCTGTTTGTCGGCCTTATCACAATCGGGCTTGGCTGCGCGCCGATCTACCCGAGTATCATCCACGAAACGCCTGCAAATTTCGGCCGCAGCCTGTCCATGTCGATGACCGGCCTGCAGATGGCCTTTGCCTATGTCGGCACCTGCCTGATGCCGCCGCTGTTCGGCTTGCTGGCCCAAAACATCACGGCCGCGCTGTATCCGTATTTTCTTGCCGTAATGCTTGTGCTGATGTTTACAATGGCCGAAAGCCTGCACCGGAAAACCCGCGCAAAGCGGGAAGCCGCGGAGGAAAACGGCTGAATCCGCCCCGCGGGCCTGCGCCGCAATTTTGTGCAGTTTTCCTGTTTGCGGGCTCATAAATCCCGCGCGGCTGGCCCATACTATCCCCAGCGGACAAAAAGCCCGCAAAGGGAGGTGAACCGTATGGAAAACCGCGGCGTTCTGTGCGATGTGCAGGCATGTGCCCACAACATCGACTGCAAAAAATGCGCCCTGAGCCAGATCATGATCACCCATCATTCGGACAATCCCCAGGTCGCAAACCCGCATTATTGCCAGAGCTTTGAAGAAAAGTAAGGCAGATGCAGCCGCCACCCCCGCTTTTGGCCCAAAAGCCAAAGGCGGGGGTGGCGGCATTTATACATCCTCGGCTATTGCGGCAAGCCCCAGGTATGCGGCGAGCAGCTGGGCCATGGCGGCGTCGCCGGCCGAAACCGGCCCCAAAACCACCCGCACGCCGTTGCTGCCGGCCTGTTCGGCCGAGAACCTGTTGCCAAGGCCCAGCCAGGCGGCAAATTGCGCGAAATACGCGGCGTCGCCCTCGCTCATCGGGCCGATGACCAGCGTCTGCTCGGCCGCCGCCGGTTCCTCCGGGCGGGCAACAGGGCCTTCGCCGGGACCGTAGGTATACACCCGGGCGGAAGCGGTGGTAAAATCGTCATCCAGCCAGACCAGCGGGTTTCGGCGCACGCCATCCCAGATCACTTCAAAGTGCAGGTGGGGCGCGGTGACATTGCCGCTGTCCCCGCTGTAACCGATCAGCTGCCCGGCCTGCACCCGGTCGCCCGGGTTGACCACCGTCTGTGAAAGGTGGGCATAGCGGGTTTGCAGCGTTTTGCCGTTGTAGTCGGCATGGCGGATGCGCACGGCGTTCCCGTAGCTCTGGGTGCCGGTGGTGGTATGGCCGTCCCAGCTTTGCACCCAGTCAACGGTGCCGTCCTCGGCGGCATAAACCGGCGTGCCCGTTGCCGCGCGCAGGTCAATCGCGTTGTGGGGGCTGCCGTCGTTATAAAAGTAGCCGGCGGTGACCACATGTTGCGCAAGCGGCCAGGCCAGCAATACCGTTCCGTCCAACAGTCGCATCGTAATCCCTCCCGCTATCAGGGTATGCGGGGGCGGCGTCCGGGGTGACCCTTGCCCAAACGGGCAAAAAGCATTACAATACAAGCGAACACAACCGAAAGGGAGACCCCGGATGAAACAGATTTTCTTTGTGGAGGACGACGCAAGCCTGCGCAACGGCGTAGGGTATGCGCTGACCAAACAGGGCTATGCGCTGACAACGGCCCGCACCAGCGCCGAGGCCCGGCAGCTGTGGAAGGCCGGCCGGTACGACCTTGTCATTCTGGATGTAGCGCTGCCGGACGGTTCGGGCTTTGACCTGTGCCGGGAGATCCGCGCCCAATCCAAGGTGCCGCTCCTGTTTTTGACCGCAGCCGATGAGGAGACGGATATCATCATGGGCCTGGATATGGGCGGCGACGATTACATCACCAAGCCGTTCAAACTTGCTGTGTTTCTGTCCCGGGTCAACGCCCTGCTGCGCCGCAGTGAAAACTTTGACCGTCCGCAGGCCGAACCGGTGCTGCAATCCAACGGCATCCTGGTGCAGCTTCTCCAGCAGGAGGTAACCAAAGACGGGGTCCCGCTGGACCTGACCGCCGGCGAATACAAGCTGCTCTGCCTGTTTATGGAAAACCCCGACCGCGTGCTTGCACCGGAGCAGATCCTGGGCAAGCTCTGGGATTGCAGCGAAAACTATGTGGACAACAACACCCTGACCGTCTATATCCGGCGGCTGCGCAGGAAAATTGAGGATGACCCCTCCGAACCCCGCAGGATTGTGACCGTTCGCCGTATGGGGTACAAGTGGAGCACGTCGGGGGCAGGCACGCCATGAAAATACTGGTCAACCGGAAGATCAAACGCCTTTTCCTCTGCATCCTGCTGGCGGTGTCGGCGTTCGCCCTGGCGTCGGCGCCCGCGCTCTGCCTGGGGGGCAGGCGGGCGGCCCTTTGGGTTGCGCTGGCTGCCGCGGCGATGACGCTGGTTGTTCTGGCGGCCCTGGCCTGGTATTTTTGGGACCAAAGCAAAACGCTGAACGCAGCCATCGCCCAAATTCGGGACTACACGGCCGGGAACCGAAACGCCCGCATTGAATGCGAGGAGGAAGGCGACCTGTACAGGCTGTTCCATGAGGTCAACACCCTGGCTGCCATCCTGAACGCCCATGCAGAAAACGAAGGGCGCGCCAAAGCGTTTATGAAGGACACCATCTCAGACATTTCGCACCAGCTGAAAACGCCGCTGGCCGCCCTGAATATCTACAACGGCCTGCTGCAGCAGGAGGCGGCCGGCAACCCGGACCTGCAGAAGTTCACCGCCCTTTCCGAGCAGGAACTGGACCGGATTGAAACACTGGTGCAGAACCTTTTGAAGATCACCCGGCTGGATGCCGGCGCGATCACGATGGAAAAAGCGCCCCACCTCATCGCGGACCTGATGGCTTGTATCGAGCGGCGTTTTGCCTGCCAGGCGCAGCAGCAGGGCAAGACGCTGCTGCTTTCCGGGCCGGAAGAACTCGGCCTTGTCTGTGACAAAACCTGGATGATCGAAGCGGTCAGCAACCTTGTAAAAAATGCGTTTGACCACACCGGGCCGGGTGCGGTGATCCATATACGCTGGCGCGCGTTTGCGTCGGTCGTCCAGATTGCAGTCAGTGATAACGGCAGCGGCATCCACCCGGAAGACCTGCCACACATCTTCAAACGGTTTTACCGCAGCCGTTTTTCCGGCGATGCGCAGGGGATCGGCCTCGGGCTGCCGCTGGCCAAAGCCGTTGTGGAAGCCCACAACGGTACGGTGGAGGTGGACAGCACGCTGGGGGCGGGCACAACCTTTACCCTCAGTTTTCTGATTCCTACAAAATTGTAGGCCCGGCGTCACCGGCCGGTAGGGTTGCCGTGCTACTCTTTCTTCAGGGCGGATCGAAAAGTGCCCCGGGCGTCATCCCGCCCGTTCTTCGGCAAACGCCCTGGCAATACAGAAAGGGGTGCCACAATGATGGAACTGTTGGAAGTTCAAAACATTTCAAAAACCTATGGCGCCGGCGAAGCTGCTGTCCATGCGCTGAAGCAGGCCAGCTTCACGGTGCCGAAGGGGGAGTTTGTCGCCATTGTCGGGGAATCCGGCTCCGGCAAAACCACGCTGCTGAACCTGATCGGCGCGCTGGATACCCCCACATCGGGCAAAATCTTGATTGGCGGTAAGGACGTCTTTGCAATGCGGGAGCGCAACCTGACTGTGTTCCGCCGCCGCAACATCGGCTTCATTTTCCAGAATTTCAACCTGATTCCTGAGCTGACGGTTGAGCAGAACATCGTCTTTCCCGTGCTGCTGGACTACCAGAAACCGGACAGCCGATATCTGGAAGAGCTGCTGACCGTGCTGGGGCTGCAGGCGCGCCGCCGCCATCTGCCAAGCCAGCTTTCAGGCGGGCAGCAGCAGCGGGTCGCCATCGGCCGCGCGCTGATGACCCGCCCGGCGCTGATCCTGGCTGACGAGCCGACAGGCAACCTTGATACGAAGAATTCAAGCGAGGTCATTGCCCTGCTCAAGGAGGCTTCCCGCCGGTATGAGCAGACCATCGTGATGATTACCCACAGCCAGAGCATCGCCCAGACGGCCGACCGCATCCTGCGTGTGTCGGACGGTGTGGTGACGGATTTCGGGAGGTGCCGGGAATGAAAAGCTACCTGAGCCTGATCCCGATTTCGGCCAGGGTGCGCCGGCGGCAGAACCGGCTCACGCGGCTCTGCATCGTCTTTGCGGTCTTTATGGTCACGGCTATCTTCAGCATGGCGGAGATGGGCGCCAGGATGGAACAGACGCGGCTGTATGAAAAACACGGCGCGCTTTCCTACGCGGCCCTGTTTGACACAAGCTTGGGCCAGACGCTGCTGCTGACCGCCGGCGTGATGTTTTTGCTGGTGCTGGCCGCCGGTGTGCTGATGATTGCAAGCAGCATCAACAGCAGCGTCGCGCAGCGTACCCAGTTCTTCGGCATGATGCGCTGCATTGGCATGAGCAAGCGGCAGATTATCCGGTTTGTGCGGCTGGAAGCGCTCAACTGGTGCAAAACCGCCGTACCGGCCGGCCTTGCGCTGGGCGTGCTTGCTTCCTGGGCGCTGTGTGCGGTGCTCCGCTTCCTGGTGGGGGAGGAATTCTCTCAGATGCCTCTGTTCGGCATCAGTGCGCTCGGGCTGGCCAGCGGGGCGCTGGTCGGGGTTGTGGCGGTGCTGCTGGCTGCCCGCACCCCGGCCCGGCGGGCGGCCAGGGTTTCGCCGGCAGCGGCGGTTTCCGGGCAGGTCGGGCCGGCTGTCTCAGGCAGCCGCGGCATGCGGCTGGGGGCTTTCCGGGTGGAAACGGCGCTTGGCATTCACCATGCGCTGGCCGCCCGCAAAAGCCTTGTTTTGACCGCGGGCTCCTTTGCGCTCAGCATTGTGCTGTTTCTGAGCTTTCTTGTGCTGATCGCCTTTGTTGACCACCTGATGCCGCAGTCGGTCGCGGCTGCGGATATAGAAATTGTCAGTGCCGACGCCGGCAATTCAATCGACAGCGCTTTGGCCGAAACACTCGGCGGGATGCAGGGGGTGCGCCGGGTATACGGCCGGCGCAGCTGCTTTTCGGTGCCGGCGGAGCTTTCCGGCGCCGCGGCAGGCCGGAAGGAGGTAGACCTTGTCGCGTTCGATGCATTTGACCTGCAGGCCTTGCGCCGGGACGGCATCCTGCGCGGCGGCAGCGAACTTGACAAGGTATATGGGGACAGCCGCTATGTGTTGGCCACCTGGGACAAGTACAGCCCCTGGGAAAAAGGGGATACCGTCCGGGTGGCGGGCGAGACCCTGACAATTGCCGGGCTGCTCAGCTATGATCCCTTCAATGCCGATGGCCTGACCGGCGGCAAAATGACGCTGATCACTTCGGGCGAGACCTTTGCCCGGCTGACAGGCGAGACCGGATATTCGCTGCTTATGATCCAGACAGAACCCGACGTCACCGATGCCGATGTGGCCGCCATCCGCACCGTTGCCGAGCAGTACGGACTTGAAGTGAACGACCGGCGCGGACAGCGCACCTCCGGTACTTACACGGCTTTTGTGGCTTGCGTCTATGCGTTTTTGGGCGTTCTGACGCTGGTAACGGTGCTGAACATTGTCAACGGCATCTCGATGAGCGTGACGGCGCGAACCAGGCAATACGGCGCCATGCGGGCCGTCGGCATGGATGGCCGGCAGCTTACCCGGATGATTCTGGCCGAATCCGGTACCTGTGCTTTCTGGGGGTGTGTGGTCGGCTGCGCAGTCGGCCTGCCGCTGCACCGCGCGCTCTACGGCTTTTTGATCCTTGCGCGCTTCCCGTATGCCACCTGGCGCTGGCCTGTCGGCGCGCTGGCCGTTATCCTGCTTGTCGTTGCCGCCTCGGCGGTGCTTGCCGCCTGGGCCCCGGCCAGACGGATGCGCACGGTTTCGGTGACCGAGACGATTAACGAACTCTGAGCCGGCACACTGTGGCCCGGGCGGCGAAAACAGGCGCGCCGCATGGCTGAGAAGGGCGCGGCCGGCAGAATGCAGCCGTGGAAATTTCTGAAAGAGCCGAATACAGGCAGACAAAAACAAGCGCACCGCTTTTGGCGGTGCGCTTGCTCATTCAGTTGGAGATTTCCTTTGCTCTATCGCAATTACTTGCGCGGTGCTTTAATAGCAGCCTGCGCTGTACATACCTTGTGTATATAACGATGTACATTTTGAATTAGAGTTGTCCGGGCAGCTCACCGACGCAGGCTGCCCGGAAAAGGGATGGTGTGCCCCTCCTCATCAGCAAAAGGACCAAAGTGTAATTTACTATCCATAGAGCAGGTCGTGTACTTCCTCTGACCGGCTAAATTCAGAAAGGCAACTGTGGGCTGCGGAGAAAAGTCCAAGCACCAGGCAAAGCGGGAATCAGACAGTGGTGTAACCTGTGAAACAAAGAGATCAATGAAATCCTCGCTTACCAGACCGTCATGCATTTCAACTGCTTCGCACAACGCTGCCTCAATGGCTTCCATATCCAGGCGTCCGGGATTGTAGTCCTCTGAAGCAATTTGAGCTTTGCTCTGACGAAGGGCCTCCATTTGCTGCTGAATTTCTATGGTCCGCTGGAGGAACTTATCCTGCTCAATCTCTCCACGGGCACGGACCACAACCAAGTCATCCAGCTGTTGTTGGAGCAACTGAATAGAATCATCTTTCGCTTTCATCAAATCTGCTCGACGATCTGCGTCTGGCTTGTAGCAAGCATCCAGCATTTTGCAGGTCTGGAGGACGATTTCTCTTTGGTCTCCCCATACCCTCTCAAATATTTTGGAGGCCATCAGTTCCAGCTTGCTTTGTCCAACCGGCTTGATCTCACAGATAGGTGTTGGATTGCCTTGTTCATTCTGAAGGCGGATGCGGGGCGTATCATGGTGTCGTTTGCATTCATATCCATAGATAGGCTTTCCTGCATTATTGGTTCTCCAACGATGTCGAAGCATGGGAGAACCGCAACGACACCTCATTTTTCTGCCCCATACATTCTGAGCCTGCTGAACACCAAAACTCCGCGTGCGGCCTTTTTCATCCGTCAGCCGTTTGGTCCTGCTGCGACGAATGGCGTTACACCGCTCGTACTGCTCCTCTGAAATGATCTGAGGAAAACCGCCTTTTACATAGACAAACTCACTCTCGTCGCGCTTGATCCGTTTTTGCTCCAAATAGTTGTTGGAATAGGACTGACAGTAAACTGTGTACCCCAAATAGTTTTTACGCTTGATGATTTTTGATACCTTCCCAGCATCCCATTTGACCTTACCCACCCCGTTTTTGCGTCCAAGGCGGGTCAGCTCTTTTGCTACCAAGGTTTCACCCATACCGGAATCATAGAGGTCAAAAATCATTTTTACGGTTTCCGCTTGATCGGGATCAATCTCGAACTGCTTGGTGAGTTTGTTCCTGGTATATCCGAAAATGTTCCCGTTTCCATAGAGGACGCCTTTTTCGCGGCTGACCCGTTGTCCTGCAAGAGAGCGTTCACTGATTTTGCGGCTTTCTTCCTGTGCCATAGTAGCCATAATGGTCAGCCTTAGTCTGCTTGGTTGTAGATACCAGAGCATTCCCCTTGTTGTTGCTGCCATTATATCATAGCTGGCTCAGTTTTTGTATATAGACGGACAATTATCACTGGTCAAAGTCCGGGAACAGCTCCAGGTCGGCGAACTCGGCATCGCTCATAGCCTGGAGCTTATCCAGGGCGCTGTCCGTCAGCTCCCGCAGCTCGGCTTCCTCCGGCGAAAGCTCACCGCGCATCTCCGTCAGAGCCTCGATCAGCCCGGTACGGCTGCCAGTGTTGTAGATACAAAGCAGGTTCGTTTCCTCAAAAGTGAAGTTTCCCATATCAAATCTCCCTTTCCGCGCTCTTTTTGGGCGCTGTCTTTTTGTGTTCCGCCTTGGGCTGGCTTTTCAGCTGCTCCATGACGGACTTTTTCTTTTCCCGGTCCTCCCGGTGGGCGGCGGCAGCCAAATCCATGAGGGAGATCGGCTGGCCGCTGCGGGCCTGCTGTTCCAACTGGGCCACTGTCGGCTCCTTGGGGCCGTTGTTGATGATCCCGTCGATCATGCCGTAATCATCTTCCACCGCCATTTCCGCGTTCTTCAGCGGATTGTCCGGCAGAAATCCGGGAATCTGCTCAAAGCCGAAGCTGTCGCAGTAATGACAGGATACCTTGCCATCCCGCTTAATGGCAATGATGTCGCTGACGCTCATGGACGGATGGCGGTAGTCGGCAGGATGTTCATTATTAAAGCGGTATTCGAGATTGTCCAGCACACTACCTTTCAGGTCGCCGGGAGCAAGCGGAGCAGTATAGACCAGATCATAGTTGTCCCGCTGAACTGTCCGTCCGATGGACTTGATCCACTCCAGCCCCTCATAGCGGATGTCCCGCAGTTCGTCGGTGTGCTTCACCTGATAAATGGCGTAGCAGTCCCCCTTGTGAGAGAGAAATGCCTGCTCCCGTTCCTCCTGATGATTCATTCGATTCTTGACCAGCTTATCAAACTCCGGGCTTTCCTCCCATTCCTCACGGGAAACGGCGAAGATGCCGTCATGGGCATCCAGATCAGCGGTGTCAAAAGCCATCGCCGGATTCTCACCCTCCTGGATAATGTAAACGGTCAGGTCCCGCTCCATCAGCTCATAGGCTCGTTCTTTGGAGAGCGGCAGAAGGTCGCTGTCCATGTAGCCGCACTTTTCCAAATCATCCTGGGTCAGTGCCGGGTCCGGCATGGGGTATTCGTCCAACGCCTGCTCCTGGGCATCCGGCAGCTGGGCGGCTGCGGCTTCTGCGGTCTGCTGGCTGGCCTGTTCCTGCAAGGTTTCAATCATAGACAGCGGAGCATACTTGATGGACTTGCCGCCCATCCCCAGGTCCTCGCAGATGCACTTGCCGCCGTCCATGACGGCCAACTCATCCTGGCTCATAAGCTCTTTGCCATAATGTCAAGTGATGAATTCAAAAAGGGCAAAAAAAGTAGCCCTCTTTTTGAAGAAGGCCTGAATGTCACAATAAATTGTTGGGTTTTGAGTGCATCTCATTCTTTTGTATGATACAATTTAGATTGGGAGGTGGTCACATGAGAATTATCCGCAGCCTTGAGTTTCAAATAGGCAGCAAAGAGGAAAAGCTCCCGTATGGTACGCCTGATTTTCCGTACCTTGCGTCACGGGCAGAACTGGATTTTTACCGTGAGCCTTTCGTGCCGTGGCACTGGCATAACGCTATTGAACTGTTCTATATGGAAAGCGGCGAACTGAAATATTATACTCCACACAAAAGTTTTGTGTTTCCTGCCGGTTCAGCCGGAGTGGTAAACGCTAATGTACTTCACAAAACACAAATTCAGACGCACACAGAGGACAACATTCAGCTATTGCATATTTTCGATCCGCAGCTATTGGCAGGAGTACATGGCAGTCTGATCGAGAAAAAGTATATTTCTCCTATCGTGAACGCCCCGCAGATTGAATTGATTGCACTGTCCCCCAGGGAACCGGCTCAGGCTACCATAATCGAGATGATTCGCGCGGCGTTTTCGTTGCCGGAAAACGAATTTGGCTATGAACTCAAAATCAGGGAGGCGCTGTCCAGGATATGGCTCGAACTATTTCCGATATGTGCCCCGCTTCTGAAAGAGAAACCGCAAGCCGCAGATGTAGCAACCGATAAGGTAAAGGCCATGATGGTATATATTCATGAACATTATGGTGAGAAAATTTCGATTTCAGAACTTGCCTCTGCTGCTTTCTTGAGTGAAAGAGAATGTTACAGGGTCTTTCAAAATCATTTGCACATGACACCGGTAGACTATATCAGAAGTTACCGCATCCAGATCGCCTGCCAGCTGTTGGCGGAAAGCCAGATACCGGTCACAGAAGTAGGAACTGCCTGCGGTATGGGCAATTCAAGCTACTTCGGGAAAGTTTTTCGGGAGTCTACAGGTTATACGCCACGCCAGTATCGGCAAATATGGCAGGATAAGAACATAATTTGACGGAATAAAGATATTATGTTTATCTCACCGGCATTATAATGATAGTAAAGAAAACGCACTATCAGGAGGTGTATGTGATGATAAAAGTGAACATTCTAAACTTATCCGGTTTTCTTGAAACAATCAATCAGTGCAAGGGGCGTGTGTCCATGCTTGCCCCTGACGGAGAAAAAGTCAACATCACCAGGCAGTATCCCGTCCAGCAGAAACTGGCAGAACAATATCAGCAGAACGGAAGATGCTTGCCTCTGTCCCTGATTTTTGAAGAACCGAAAGACTATATGGCGGTTGTAAGTTACTATGCTGGTGACTGCTGAACCACATACCGCTGGTTTATCTTTGAGAACCCGACTGCCTTTCGGTTGGGTTCTCTTATTTTACAAAAGGGGGATTCCTTTGACGTTTAATTGCAACATAGCAGAAGACTCGCTGGTATGGGCCGGACAGCAAAATCCGGGAAAATGGATTGAGCATTCCCGATATGTAGCCCTTGCCTGCAAAAATATAGCGGCCCAATGTGAGAATATGGACGCAGACCGAGCGTATTGCTTCGGCTTGCTTCACGATATAGGAAGATATGCCGGTGTGAGTTCTGAACGCCATCTGATTGACGGCTACCGTTTCTGTATGGAACGAGGGTGGGAAAAGGCAGCGCAAATCTGCATCTCTCACGCTTTTATGATTCAGGATATTCATACTTCTATCGGAACTTTTGATGTTACAGAAGAAGATTTTTGCTTTATGGAAAAATTCATTCAAAACGCTGTCTATGATGATTATGACCGTCTCGTGCAGCTATGTGACGCATTGGCACTGCCCACCGGCTTTTGCATCCTGGAAAAACGCTTTGTGGACGTGACAATCCGATATGGTGTCCATCCCTATACAGTTGACCGTTGGAAGAAAGTGCTGGAAATCAAGGCAGACTTTGAAAAGAAAATAAAATGTTCCATCTACGATCTGCTTCCCGGCGCAATCGAAAACAGTCTTTGAGGTGTGTGATGAGAAAAATACGAATTGCTTTTTTTGACATTGACGGTACATTGATCGATTTTCATAGAAAACAGATTTCCGCAAAAACAGTTGAAGCTCTGAAACGTCTGCGGGCAAGAGGCGTGATTCTTTGTCTTGCCACTGGAAGATCCCCATTGGAACTGCCGCATTTTTCTGGAATTGAATTTGATGTTTATCTGACATTCAACGGTTCCTATTGCTTTAATTCCAGTCAAGTATTGTTCAGTAATCCTATTCCTCATGGCGACGTTCGGAAATTGATTGCGAATGCTGCGGCCATTCAGCGCCCGGTTTGCATCGCAACGCACAATCGCATGGCTGCAAATGGCGCAGATAAAGATTTGGCAGAGTATTTGAGTATTGCAGGGTCTACGTTGGAGATTGCAGATGACTTTGATAATTTGCTGCAAGAAGAAATCTTTCAAGTCATGCTGGGATGTTATAAACAGGAGTATCCATTGGTCATGAAAGACGTTACCCATGCCAAAATAGCAGCATGGTGGGATCGGGCGGTCGATATTATTCCGGCAAATGGCGGAAAAGGGGCTGCAATCCAAAGAGTGCTGGGATATTACCACTTGGATCCGGAACAGGCAATCGCTTTTGGGGATGGCAACAATGACATCGAAATGCTGAAAGCAGTTGGAACGGGCGTCGCCATGGCCAATTCCTCTGAACATTTGAAAGAGGTCGCAGACGACGTATGCGGACACGCTGCACAGGATGGAATTTATTACTATTGTTTGGAGCATGGGTTAATATAGTGATTGACCATGAAGGAGGAAAATTAGAGCAATGGAGTACAGCAAACAAGACTTTTTAGAGACAGCAGGCCCGCAGACATTGAAGCAGATTGCCAAAACGCGGGGGCTGACACGAAAATATAATCAGATTGAACACAGTGATACCGAAGCCAGAAAGGCATTGTTGCAAGAGTTATTCGGTGCCATTGGGGAAAATGTAGAAATTGATACGCCGTTCTACTGCGATTACGGAAAAAATATTTTTATTGGCAGTGATGTGATTATCAACATAAACTGTACGTTTGTAGATAATCGTCCGATTTATATCGGGAATCAGGTGTTGATTGCATCCAATGTGCAAATCTATACCTCCAGTCATCCCGTATTACCCCAGGAACGGTTAGTCGCAGACTGGAAAAAGAAAGGAACAACTTTCTTCCGAACATTCGCTAAACCGGTTACGATTGAAGATGGAGTTTGGATTGGTGGCGGTGCAATTCTTCTTCCCGGTGTGACGATTGGTAAAAACAGCGTCATAGGGGCCGGGAGCGTTGTCACACGCTCCATACCAGAAAATTGTGTCGCAGTTGGAAATCCATGCCGTGTTATACGCCGGTTATGACAATAGACCTTCATTTGCCTTATATTTGAGTGCATGACGTTTTCCTGCGCTGTTTTCATAAAAATAGCCCTCCCCGGCATGGGGAGGGCCTCGCTGTCTTTATGCTACCATCTCCGGGATTTCCCCGACAAAGTTATAAACGATCCTGACTTCCTGCACCTTCT
>ERZ1643249.2125-NODE-2125-length-18917-cov-112.258456_pt1 | contig 18917 bp, 13 predicted proteins | sample MGYA00579263_ERZ1643249 | MGnify/ENA primary metagenome ERZ1643249 (study PRJEB29033, sample SAMEA4952264) | chicken gut metagenome | biome: Broiler Chicken; feature: Gastrointestinal Tract; material: Caecum | place: Ireland | collected 2018 | study: Broiler... | reverse complement strand
CACGCAAGACAAGAAGGAAGCCATCCGCGATCTGTTGCGCCAGCGGGGCATTGACCTGGAACAAATAAAGGAACAACAGGGGATGGCCGACGTGGATGACTTCGACTTCATCTGCCATGTGGCCTTTGACAGGAAGCCCCTGACCCGCAGGGAGCGGGCCAACAATGTGAAAAAGCGGGACTTCCTGAGCAAGTACAGCGGCGCGGCCCGCCAGGTGCTGGAAGCGCTGCTGGACAAATACTGCAACATCGGCATCTATGAGATTGAGAAAACGGAGGTCCTCAAGCTGGACCCCTTCCTCAAGATGGGCAAGCCCGCCAAGATCGCAAGCTACTTTGGCGGACGGGACGGCTACCGCCGGGCAGTCAAAGAATTGGAAAAAGAAATTTATGCTGAGCCAAAGGAGGTAGGATAAAAGATGAAGAAAATGACGCATTGGCACGTTGGTGTTTCGGCCGAAGCATTTGCGGCAGCGCAATTTGCAAGACTTTCCTATGATGTATCGGTCCAATATGGTGCGAACCAGCCCGAATACGACCTGATTGTAGTTTCGGGGGAGAAAATGCTGAAAATATCAGTCAAAGGCAGTCAGGATGGAGCTTGGAGTTTGACACAGACCTTCAAGAAGGGACGCAGTTATCACGAGGCAGCACAGGAATGGTTAAACAGACATCATAAAAAGACTATCTTCTGCTTTGTGCAATTCCAAAACACCGAGGCATTCGAGATGCCAAGAATGTATTTGGCCTCTCCAGAAGAAGTAGCAGAGATACTCTGTAAAGAAGCCGGAGGCCGCGGTGAAAGCATCCTCTACGAAAATCATACATGGGGGCCAAAAGCATCGGCCTACGGAACGGTGGACAAGTTGCCGGACGAATGGCGCTTTACTGAAGCGCGCGTAGAAGAAATGTTTGAACAATATGGACAATGATGAGGTTATTCGACGCATGAGCAACTTATCTGGATTTATCAAGCGGCTGCGGGATATTATGCGCAACGACGCCGGCATCAACGGCGACGCCCAGCGGATCGAACAGATCGCCTGGCTGCTGTTTTTGAAGGTATACGCCACCAAAGAGGCGGACTGGGAATGGGAGGACGAGAACTACCAGTCCATCATTCCCGAGCCCTGCCGCTGGGAAAACTGGGCCGCCCAGAAAAACGGAAAAGAGATGACCGGGGACAAGCTGCTGGATTTTGTCAACAATACCCTGTTCCCGACGTTGAAAAACCTGCCGGTGGATGCCGATACCCCCATCCGCAAGGCCATTGTCCAGACCACCTTTGCCGACGCCAACAACTACATGAAGGACGGCGTCCTGCTGCGGCAGGTCATCAATACCATTGACGAGCTGCACCTGGACGACTACGAGGAAAGCCACGCTTTCGGCGAGATTTACGAGACCATCCTGAAGGAGCTGCAAAGTGCCGGGACGGCTGGCGAATTCTATACGCCCCGTGCCGTCACCGACTTTATGGCCCGGATGATCCGCCCCAAAATCGGGGAGCGGATGGCGGACTTTGCTTGCGGTACCGGCGGCTTTCTGACCAGCTGGCTGAAGGAGCTGCACAAGCAGGTCAAGACCACCGAAGATGAGGCGGCTTTCAGCAATTCCATCTATGGCATCGAGAAAAAGCAGTTCCCCTATATGCTCTGCATCACCAACCTGCTGCTGCACAACCTGGACAACCCCCAGGTCTACCACGACAACACCCTGCTGCACGACGTGCTGGACTACACCCCGGAGGACTGCTTCGACGTGGTTCTGATGAACCCGCCCTACGGCGGCAGTGAAAAGGCCGACGTCAAAAACCACTTTCCCGCCGACCTGGCCAGCAGCGAGACCGCCGACCTGTTTATGTCGGTGATCATGTACCGGCTCAAGCCCGGCGGCCGGGCGGCCGTCATCCTGCCCGACGGCTTTTTGTTCGGCACCGACAACGCCAAGCTGAACATCAAAAAGAAACTGCTGCATGAATTCAACCTGCACACCATCATCCGTCTGCCGGGCAGCGTCTTTTCCCCCTATACCTCCATCACCACCAATATTTTGTTCTTTGACCGCACCGGCCCCACCCGCTCCACCTGGTTCTACCGGCTGGATATGCCCGAAGGCTACAAGCACTTCAGCAAGACCAAGCCCATGAAGCTCGAACACTTCGCCCCGGCGGAAGCGTGGTGGAACGACCGTCAGGAGCTGACGGAGGACGGCTTCGACAAGGCCTGGCAGTTCACCGTCCGGCAGCTGGAGGAAGAGCTGGGCTACAACCTGGACCAGTGCGGCTATCCCCACGAGGAAGAAGAGATCCTGGCCCCGCTGGACCTGATCCACCGCTATGAGGAGCAGCGGGCCTCGCTGAACGCCGAGATCGACCGCGTCCTGGCCGAGATCACCGCTGCCCTGGGAGGTGCCGCCGAATGACCCCGCAGGAACTCAAAAACAGCATTTTACAGCTTGCCATCCAGGGCAAACTGGTGGAGCAGCGCCCGGAGGAAGGCACCGCCCAGGAACTGTATGCCCAGATCCAGGCCGAAAAGCAGCGGCTGATAAAAGAGGGTAAACTCAAAAAAAAGCCCCTGCCGGAGATTACCGAGGAGGAGAAGCCCTTTGAGATACCTGAGGGGTGGATGTGGGTACATCTTAACTATATAGCGAATAGTAGTCTTGGAAAAACATTGGATAAGGTCAAAAACACTGGTGATTATAAGCCATATTTATGTAGTATTAATGTTTACTGGAATGGCATCAGCTTGGAAAAAGTAAAGGAAGCACGTTTTGAAGAAACTGAACTAGAAAAGTACTCTTTAAAGCACGGAGATTTGTTAATCTGTGAAGGTGGCGATGTTGGACGTTCTGCGGTTTGGGAAGAAGATATTCCTATGTGCTATCAAAATGCCTTGCATCGCGTGAGATTTTATCATGACATCAATCCGTATTTCTATAAGTATTTGATTGAGTGCTACAAAGGAATTGGCATCATCAATCAGTTTAGCAAGGGTGTCACAATCAAGCATCTTGTTCAAAGCTCCTTAAATGCTATGTGGCTTCCTCTCCCACCCCTCGCCGAACAAAAGCGCATCGTCGCCAAAATCGAAGAACTCCTGCCCCTGGTGGACCGCTATGAACAGGCCTGGACCAAACTGGAGGACTTCAACCACCGCTTCCCCGAGGACATGAAAAAATCCATCCTCCAGCAGGCCATCCAGGGCAAACTGGTCGAGCAGCGCCCCGAAGAAGGCACCGCGCAGGAGCTGTATGAGCAGATACAGACCGAGAAACAGCGGCTTATTAAGCAAGGCAAACTTAAAAAAGAAAAACCCCTGCCGGAGATCACAGAGGATGAGAAGGCCTTTGAGATACCCGAGGGGTGGATGTGGGTGAGGTTTGGCAATGTTGTAAACATTGTTTCAGCAAGAAGAGTGCATCAGTCAGATTGGAAGAAAGAGGGTGTTCCATTTTACCGTGCACGAGAAATTGCAAAGTTGGCATCTGACGGATTTGTGGATAATGAGTTATTTATTTCACCAGAATTATATGAAGAATTTTCAAAATCAGGTGTGCCTCAATCAGGTGATCTAATGGTGTCTGCGGTTGGAACCTTGGGTAAAACATATATAGTTAAAGATAAGGATAAGTTTTATTACAAAGATGCCAGTGTGATTTGTCTAGAAAACTATGGATATATTTTGCCAGAATATCTAAAGTATATTATGGCATCAGAGATGATGATGAGACAAATCCGCAGTAATTCGGGAGGGACAACCGTTGCAACTTTGACTATGGTACGTATGGCACAATATATTTTTCCACTTCCACCCCTTGCTGAACAAAAGCGAATTGTGGAGAGCCTGAAGGTGCTGCTGTCGATGTGTGAGAGGTTGAAATGAGGTTAAAGACCCAATGATTTTAAAGCTTTTGACATTTATGGGAACAAATGAAGTTATTCTTGGGATTTCCTCAATTGCGGGAATTGTAGGATTTGTATTAACAATTTTTGTTTCTATTAGAACCGAAAAAATAACAAAAATATTAAAATACAATCAAATCACAAGCCAATATAATAAAGAACGTGCAGGGTATAAAAAAGCTTTTCAGGGGCATATAGAAAGCATTATAAATGATGGAATTCAAACTGACGCGATATTAAAAAATATTCTTCAAAACGTAGAAGAATACCGTTTGAAATATGGCGAAATTCTTTCCATAAAAGAAAAAATCACTTTGTTCTTTTTCATCAGACAACTTAAGAAAAAAGCGTCAGATGTGGATTTTAATAAGATCGCTAATTATTTGGCAAAACTATCTGGCCGCTTATCAAAGAAAGAGGAGATAAAACATGGATAATAGCAAGTACACTATTTTCATTGACAAACTGTTTAGAAAAACTAAAGAAGGAACAGTTGAATGGAAATACCTCGATTCAAATTTACAATTATGCCAAGAAATGCATTGGACAGAAAATAATGCATTTACTACAATGGCATCAGTAGTGGCAGGAAAAGATGCACATTACTTTGATTTCAATGTAGAATCTAGCTTTTATTGTGAAATAAGTGGTTATTATGTGGTTTTATATGTTCAAGACAATAATCCGGCAGTAATGCTCATTATTCCGCCAACATTTAAGAGCATTCTTCAGTTGACTCCTGATGAATATGGCGATTATATAACTCGTTTGCTTAATTTGGTTCAAAGTAAATTTCCAACTGCTGATGCATTTATAGATCAATTTCTTCGTGATTACAAATAGGAATAAGAATTCTCGCTTTATCTGTTTGTATGTGTTTCCCAAAACAATGCCGTCAAGCCATTTGTGTGTGAATTGCTTCGGAGTTTCTAAAAACGCCCTGCACGGTTTTTGCACGGAATCTGCACGGTTTCAGAGCTGTACACTGGTTGCAACAGGTGCAAAATCTGCCTTTTGATGCAAAACAAAAAGTTGAATATCGTGCGTTGATACGTCATTAAATTGCGATAAATCGAGAAATCCAAGGTGGATGATTGACGCACGGGTTGCGCTTTTAATCAGAGGGCCTGGGATTCGAGTTCCCACGAGCGCACCAAAATCCCACGAGAAATCGTAAGATTTCTCGTGGGATTTTTCTGTTTTAAGCCGCCTGCACATTTTTGCACATTTTCTGCACATCGGCGGGAAAGGCGTGCATCCTCTGCACAGGCTGCATGGGGCGCGTTTGGAGCGTTTGCTCCATCTGGTCAAAAGGGCATCATGCAAACAGGAGCCGCGCGAATTCGCGCCGCTGCTCGGGAGCCATCTGGCGCACCAGGTCAAGAAGTCCGTCCACGGTCAGGTCTCCGCCTCCTGCGGAAGCAGGTTCTGCCGGAGGGGAGGCGTCTTTATAAAAGTTGGCCTCGATCTTCTCGGCCAGCTCCAGCCGGGGCTTGTCCTGGGTGTGGGCGTAGGTGTCCATCAGCATACCTGCGGTGGCGTGGCCGGTGTTGCCCTGGACGGCTTTGAAGTTGCCGCCGGACTGCAAGAGCTGATAGGTCGCGCTGGAATGCCGCAGCCCATGGAATACGATCTTCTCAAACTCCGGGTGCTGGGTGCGCCATTCCCGGTACCACTTGGAAAGGGCCTCGGGGGCGACTGGCAGCCCATTGGGCAGCCGGAACAGCTGGCCGCAGTTCCGGTATCGCCCGTCGGCGTCGGCTTCCTCTCGCTTGAGTTTTTCGAGCCAGGCCAGAAGTTCTTCCCGCAAGGGTTTCGTCAAATATAGGACGCGGTTGGACTTCCTGGTCTTGGGCTTTTTCAAAATCAAGGAAGAGGTGCTGCCTTCCCGCTGGTCCGGGAAGATATAATACACCTGGCTGGGGTCGGTCTTTTCCAGGGCTACCTTATCGGTGCGCTGCAAGGTTTTGTTGATCGAGATCGTCCCGCGGCCGTTGGCTGCACCGAAGTCGATATCCTCCGGCTGCAGGCCGAGGGTTTCACCGGCCCGCAGGGAAAGGATCATGCTCAGGTGTACCGCCAGATGCAAGGCGGGGTTCTCGATGGTCTGGAGCGCCGCCAGCATGGTGTGCTCGTCCCAAATAGCCCGTTCTTCCGGGGTGACTTTGGGTGCATCCCGAGGGACGGGAGACTTGTGGATGAGATCCCACTCCACTGCATAGGAAAACGCTGTTTTGAGAAGCGCATGGACTTCGCGGATGGAAGCCGCTGTCAAAAAACGCTTCTGCTGTGCAGCGCTCAGCTTTTGCTTTTTGCCCTGAATATAGAGCCCTTTCGGGGTGCGGCTCAGGGTGGCATAAAACTGTTCCAGATCATATGTGCGTACATTTTGTATGGGCAAATGCCCAATATACGGCACAATCAGATTCTGGATCATAGCAGTGGTATGGGTATAGGTTTTAGGTGCCCATTTGTGCTTGCTGGATTGGATCGGAACCCATTTTTCCAGCAGTTCGGCCACGGTGGTGGAATCTGGAATCAGAAAGGTGCCGTCCTGGAGTTCCTTTTCCACCGTAATTTTGCGCTCCTGATTTTCTGCGCGGAATGCAGAAATACGCGACCCAGCCGCCCTCCCGCCCCAATTTTATTCGAGGGCGCAATCAGGGCGGACATACACGCCCCGATAGCCCCGGTAGCCGCCCTCGATGTGCTTGGAAAAGCGGATATCATACCGGTCCGCGTTCTTGAAAAGATACTGACTGAACTTCTTTTGCGTCGCCGGCTTTTCCAGGTTGTCGGAGCACCACTTGTTGTAGGCACGGAACAGGTAGGTAGACCTGGCCGACTTCTCCGGGTCAAAGCGGACATACGAACTAGCCTGCATGAACTGGTCGAGGTGGCAGCCGTCCTCCATAGCAGCGGCAAGGTTCTGTTTGGCACGCTCGCTGAGGGTGAAGCGGTACTGATTCGTCAGAAGCCGCTTCAGCCCCTCCAGCGCCCAGAGCAGGATGCCAGGCAGTTCCTCCGACAGCTTGTCGATCAGGTAAGGGTCATCGGTCCGGCCTTCCGGCTTGTCCTTGACCGAAATCAAAATCTGCCGCCGCCAGAAACCGTCGCTGGTGTCGTGGGTGGCCACCAGATTGCCATTGCCGAAACAAAGCAGCCGGGCATAAAGTAAGCCTTGGGTGGCCTGCTTGCCTTTGCGTTCCACGCAGATGCGGTCCTCGGCGGTGACGATGGACTTGATATTCCGTGTCTCGGGGAGAGCAGTCATGTTCAGGTCGTCATCGATCATCACCAGTTTGTGTTCCAGATTGGCGCTGGCGAAACGGTTAGTTTCCAGCCGGAGGACGGCCTCCATGTGGGCGGCAGGCCCGAGCAGTTTCTTCAAAAGCAGCCCGATGCGGGATTTGCCCTCGCCACCCTTGCCGGTCAAGATCAGCATCTTCTGCGCTTTGGTGGAAGGGATGAGAAGGTAGCCGATATATTCCTGCAAAGTCAAAATATCCTCGGAAATCAGCAGCTCGTCCAGAAATTTCAGCCATTGCACGGGAGGTGCGGCATCCGCCTGGTATTCGACCGGGAGCCGGTTCAGGCAGAGTTCCTTATCCGAAACAAAACCACGCTCCTCCAAATAATAGGTGCCGTTCTTGAGGTGGATACGGTCGAGCTGCGGCTTCCACTCTTCGCGGTACGCTTCAATTTTGAGGGCCTCTACCAAACGCTTGACCTTTTTGGCAACGTCATTGCGGGCATGATAGCGTATCTCCTGGTGAATCTCGTAGATGAGCTTATCCTCGTCCACTTCGCCATTCAGGTCGAACAGGGTTTGCTTCAAACACATTAGGGGATGCTTTGCAAGGAAGTGTTCGCAGAAGGCGGCCTCCAAAATTTTGCCTCTGCCATCCACCCAGAATGGACTTTCGTCTTCCTCCTCATCCTGCTCGTAGATTTCATCGCGGACATCCTCATTATCTCGCGTCGCCCCTCTGCGCGGTGCAGGGCTCCAAGCTTTGCTGAACGGTGTGACAATATTCGATAGAAAGACAGCACAATAAACTTCCCGCCAACAAAGGCGCGTGTCCTTGCTGGCGGGAGTTTCTGTGTTTGATTATACCATCAAACGGTTATGCGGATTTGTCCTGTGATTTTTGGCGGTAGGTCGGGATGAGCCGGAAACATCCCAGCGCGGCAATGCAGACGAGAGCCAGAAAAAGCATAAAACCTGTAGTGCCTGTCCGGTCCAGAATGCCACCCAAAACAGAATAGCTCACGGCAGACATCAGTGACCGCAGCATGGACACCGCTGAGAGGATGGTAGCCCGGTATTCTGACGCAATGTACGTCTGGATAATGCTGTCCGCCAGGATATAGACGACTTCCGGTGTCAGGCAGCAGATGAAGGCGAACGCCACAAACAAAACGGGCTGCCGGGTGAACGCCAGCGAGGCAAACAACGCGCCCTGCAAAGCGATCATACAGGAAAGGATAATCCGTTTGGACAGCCATCTGGACAGCCAGGTCGCGAACAGATAGGCCGCTGATGCGGCAAAATAATTGGCAGAAAAGAAGATGCCAATGAGGGCGACCGGTATCTGCGCTTGCTGGAAAATGATTTGGTTATAGTTGTAATAGCTGCCGGAAATGCCGTCCATAAAGCTGAATCCAATGACGCAGAGCAGAAATGCCGTGAGATTAGGGTACAAAATCCGCTGTCGGAGACGGGAGAAAGCCCCCTTGCCGCCGACGGTTGGCAGCGGTTTTGAAATGGCAGGTTCCCTGAGTGGCGTCAGCACCAAAAGAGCGCTGCCCAGACAGAGGGCAGTGATACCGTATACAGCCTCCCAGGACCAGGAGACGATGAACGCGCCGGCGGAAATGGTGGCGCCGGTCAGGATGGACTGGGCCGACTTGAGCCTGGCGTTCAGCTGCAGATAGTCTTGCTCCTGATGGTTCTTTTTAAGAAGCTCATAGAACAGTGCATCGTCGCTGCCGCTGCTGAATGTATAGCCCATGCCCTCCAGAAAGCCCAGGGCGACCAGCGCCGCAGGCTGCTGCAGCGCCATCATGAGAACGCAATGGAGCAGCAGCAACAGTGTCCCGATTTGAAGGGAATGAACTTTTCCCACCTTGTCGCCGACTGAACCGGTGGGGACTTCCAGTAGGAACATGGAGAGCTGTACCAGCATTTGGTAGAGGCCCACCTGGGCAACAGTCAGCCCCTTGTGGGTCAGATACAGCATGAAAACACCGCGTGAAAACAGGCAGGACGTCAGCAGTGCATAACAGAAAAACCGGGCGATGTCCCACTTTGCCTTGATGTGATTCAATTTTGTCATGATGAATTCCTTTCTCAAACTATGGGTGGAATAGGCTCATCATTTACTTGCGGTATGCTTTTTTCACCACTCCTGTCTTAGGACATTGCGAGAGCGCCCTTTGGCTTTCTGTTTGCGCTGCCAGATACAATGTAATTATACCATACTGGGCTGCTGGACACAACTTGTAAACACCACATCCTCAGCGCTTGCGCATGAAACAACATATTGCACAAAGCAGTTTGAAGATTTCCCGGATTTTACTCGGAAATGGGACATACAAGTTCTAGTTGACTGCTCCGAAACGCTTAATAGACTCTGATTCTTTGTGTAAGATGACATTCATGTGTGGGTTCTGACCACGTCCCGGAATGATACTCATACAAACAGCGCGCAGCAAAAGCAGGATTTGGGGAAGGCACTCCCCAACAAGTACGACCGGTCAGTGAGACACGATTTCAAATTTTGAAATTGTGGCCACAGGTCGATACTTGCTTATCGCTTTTTCCGTCCAAAATGAAAATACAGATTTCAAACTGGATTTCGGTTTCCAAAGCTGGGAGTGCACAAGTTCCAATAGAAGTGTCTCTTGCTTGTGGTCGCCGCTTGCACCGAATCTGCGTTCCTGCCCCTGTGTTGCAGCGGCGTTGTCCGGCTCGCCCGCATTTGTGCGGGGTCGTGGCGCGGTATCCAGATCCAGACGGCTCATGTAATTTTCAAGGTGCGCAGTATGAAGAATTGCAGGATGGTAGTCCGGCTGCAAATTCTCTCGGAAAATAAAGAAAGCCGCCCCGCAAAGGACCAAAGGATTTTGTCGGAGGTGTACGGCGGCAAAATGGTTCGGTGTGGCTGCGGAGCGGCGGTTCATCATAGTAAAGTGATTGATGTGAGTTAGAGGATACCATGAGAGGGACAAAGTGTCAATGGACTACCTCGGATTTTGGACGATTTCACGAATACACCACGCCTGGTTTGTTGAATCACACAAAAGTGAAACGCCCCCTGACAAGCCGCCCGCGGCGTGCTATACTATAAAATGGATTGTGATCGAAAAAGACGGAGGTTTACACCATGGCAGAAAAAAACACCGCCGACATTGGATTTGAAAAGCAGATCTGGGACGCCGCCTGCGTTTTGCGCGGCAACCTGGACGCATCGGAATATAAGAGCGTGGTCTTGGGGCTGATTTTTCTGAAATACATCTCGGACCGCTTTGAGGATAAGTACAAGCAGTTGGTGGCTGAAGGAGACGGCTTTGAAAATGACCAGGACGAGTACCTCGCCGAGGGGATCTTCTACGTCCCGCAGGGGGCGCGGTGGGAGGAGATCGCCGCCAAAGCCCACAGCCCCGAGATCGGTCTGGTGATCGACAACGCCATGCGGGCCATCGAGAAGGAGAATCCCCGCCTGAAGGACATCCTGCCGAAAAATTTTGCCCGTCCCGAGCTGGACAAGCGCCGCCTGGGGGACGTGGTGGACCTGTTCACCAACATCAAGATGATCGACAGCGGCAGCGAGAAGGACATTCTGGGCCGCACTTACGAATACTGCCTGTCTATGTTTGCCGAGCAGGAGGGCAAGCGCGGCGGCGAGTTCTTTACGCCGTCCTGCGTGGTGCGCACCCTGGTGGAGGTGCTGCAGCCCTTCCGCGGGCGTGTCTACGACCCCTGTTGTGGCAGCGGCGGGATGTTTGTCCAGTCGGCCAAGTTCATCGAGAACCACAGCGGCAATATCAACGATATCTCGGTCTATGGCCAGGACTCCAACCCCACCACCTGGAAGCTGGCCCAGATGAACCTTGCCATCCGCGGCATCGAGCCGGACCTGGGCAAGTACGCCGCTGACACCTTCCTGAACGACCTGCACCCCACCCTGCGGGCCGATTATATCATGGCCAACCCACCCTTCAACCTCTCGGGCTGGGGCGCGGACCAGCTCAAGGACGACGTCCGCTGGCAGTACGGGATGCCGCCGGCCGGCAACGCCAACTTTGCCTGGATCCAGCACATGATCTACCACCTGGCCTCCGGCGGCCGGATGGGCATTGTACTGGCCAACGGCTCCCTGTCCTCCCAGTCGGGGGGCGAGGGCGACATCCGCAAAAACATCGTGGACGCCGACCTGGTGGACTGCATCGTCGCCCTGCCGGGGCAGCTGTTCTATACAACTCCCATCCCGGTATCCCTCTGGTTCATCACCAAAAACAAAAAGCAGCCGGGCAAGACCCTTTTCATCGACGCCCGCAAGATGGGCGCCATGGTCACCCGCAAGCTGCGGGAGCTGACCGATGCCGACATCCAGAAGATCGCCTCCACCTACCAGGCCTTTACATCCGGCGCCCTCGAGGACGTCAAGGGCTTCTGCGCGGTGGCCTCCACCGAGGAGATCGCCCGGCAGGACTACATCCTCACCCCGGGGCGGTATGTGGGCATCGAGGAGCAGGCCGACGACGGCGAGCCCTTTGAGGAAAAGATGGCCCGCCTCACCTCGGAGCTGTCCGATTTGTTCGCAAAGTCCCACCAGCTGGAGGACGAGATCAAAAAACAACTGGGGGCGATTGGGTATGAAATCTGAGTGGAAAACCGTTGAATTATCTGATGTAATTATAGATATTGCTGCCGGGCCGTTTGGTTCAAATTTAAAGGTTTCTTGTTTTGTGCCTTATGGGTTCCCGATCATTGATGGTGCAAATCTAAAGGGCTTTAAAGTGATAGATAATGTAACAAAGTTTGTGACAGAGGAAAAAGCCCGTTCTTTGGCGCGCTCGATAGCAAAAAGAGGCGATGTTGTTGTTACTATCAGCGGGACATTGGGACAAATTGCATATATACCGCAAGATTCAGAATTCCCGGAGTATTTGTGCTCTCAACGTCAATTCCGTGTTACATTTGATGAAAGCCGGGTATATGTTCCTTATTTGGTGTTTTATTTTCACACTTACGAGGGTCAAAATAAAATTCTTTCCTTTGCAAATCAAACCGGAGTTCCCGCACTTTCTCAGCCGTTGAAAAATTTTAAGAAGATTATTGTTAATTTGCCGGATTTGCAAACACAAAAGAAAATTGCAAAAGTAATAGAAGATCTCAACGATAAAATCACCCTCAACAACAAGATAAATGATAATTTGGAGCAGCAAGCACTTGAACTGTTTTCAAATTATCAGAAGGTAACCGACGAAAAAATTTGCTTTACAGACGTCATCCAAATCCTTGGAGGAGGAACACCAAAGACAAAAGAATCTGCCTATTGGGATGGAGATATACCATTCTTTACACCAAAAGATGTTGGTTGCCCGTATACGATATCAACGGAAAAAACAATTACAGAAGATGGGTTAAATCACTGCAATAGTCGGCTTTACCCTGTGAATACTGTTTTTGTTACTGCAAGGGGTACAGTGGGAAAAGTTTGTATGCCCGGTGTTCCTATGGCAATGAACCAATCTTGTTATGCACTGGTAGGCAAGAATTTACATCAATTAATGGTTTATTTCTACACATTGGCAACTGTGGAACGTTTAAAGCATAAGGCAAGCGGAGCGGTATTTGATGCAATCACGACAAGGGATTTCTCGTCGGAATATATTAACAGATTATCTGAACAGGATGAAAAGTCCTTTTTGAAGATTGTAGAACCAATGTTTCAAATGATGTTGTCAAATATCTTTGAGAATAAAAAGTTAGAAAATCTAAGAGATACGCTGCTTCCAAAGTTGATGGCTGGAGAGCTAGCAGTTTAATTGATATAGATGAAGGAGAAACCAAGATGAATGATAATGATTTGGCAAAATATAGGACTGTTTTTCAGGAGCTGAAACAATTATATAATAAGGTTACATGCCAAATGGAAGAATGTTCGGCGACCGATAGATACATATATTCATCTACCTATTCTGGATGGATACATGAATACAATGAAATTGTTAAGAAATACAATTCTTTAACAGGCTCAGACCTTTCTTTCAAGCATGTTCAAGAGTATGAGCTATCTTCTACGCAAAAAACTGTCCGTACAAACGTGGTTAGCGCGTTTGCTAGTTCTATCAAAGACTTTATGAATTCTGTACAAACTGAAATTCAATCCAAGCAAACTAAAGAGGAAGTCATTCCAGAGCATCAAATGCGAGTATGCTTTAAGCTGGGATTGAAAAAATGCCCGATAAATCCAGTCTTGAAACCGAATAAAATTTTTGTAGCTACGCCTTTCAGTGATGATTATAAAGATAGCTATGAATATGGGATTAAATTTGCCCTAGAACAACTTGGGCTGGAATATTATCGAGCAGACAATGAAGTTAGCAATCGAGATATAATGTGCAAGATTTGTCAAGAACTTCAAAGTTGCGGGAAAGTCATAGCTAACATTTCTGGATTGAACCCCAACGTGATGCTTGAACTTGGGCTTGCCTATGGATTGGGCAAAAAAGTGATTATTGTTAAGGATAAAAAAACAAATACGATAAGCGATCTTGGAAGTGTTGAATATATTGAATATGCCCATGCTGGTGAATTACAGAAAAAACTTTATGATAGCAAATTGCTAGTTAATTAACTATTAAATGAGGTGACCCACCATGCCCGCCATCTTTACCGAATCAACCTTTGAGCAGGCCATCATAGAGTTATTCGAGAATATAGGCTATACCCACGTCTATGCGCCTGATTTGAACCGCACCGACTACACCCGCCCGCTGCTGGATGAGCGCCTGCGGGACAGCCTTGTGCGGATCAATCGGGGGCTGCCGGGGGCGGCCATCGACGAGGCGGTGGGCAAGCTGAACGACCTGGACAGCGGGAGCCTGGTGCAGAAGAACCGGGTCTTTACCGACTGGCTGCAAAACGGCGTCACGGTGAAGTATGTGCAGGGCGGGGAAGAGCGGTCGGGGATCGTGCGGCTGGTGGACTATGACCGGCCGGAGAACAACGAGTTTCTGGTGGTGAACCAGTATACCTTCGTGGAAAACGGCAATACCCGCCGGCCGGATGTGATCTTGTTCATCAACGGGCTGCCCCTGGTGCTGATGGAGCTGAAAAGCCCCTCCCAGGAGGGGGCCGGCACCGAAAACGCCTACCGGCAGATCCGCAACTACATGCAGGACATCCCCTCGCTGTTCTATTACAACGCCATCTGCGTCATCAGCGACCTGTCCACCAATATGGCCGGCACCATCACCTCGGGGCTGGACCGCTTCATGCAGTGGAAGCGGAAAAGCGCCGACCAGGCCGAGGACACCGCCGTGGTGCAGTTCGAGACCTTTTACGAGGGGATGTTCCAGAAAGAGCGGTTGCTGGACATTTTGCAAAACTTCATCCTCTTTTCGGGGGACAACCAGAAGCCGGCCAAGATACTGGCGGGGTATCACCAGTATTTCGCGGTGCGCAAGGCGGTGGAGCGGGCCCGGCAGGCCGCCCGCACCGACGGCAAGGGCGGCGTGTTCTGGCATACCCAGGGCAGCGGCAAGTCGCTGTCCATGGTGTTCTACGCCCATCTGCTGCAGACCGCGCTGGACAGCCCCACCATCGTGGTGATGACCGACCGCATCGACCTGGACGACCAGCTCTACACCCAGTTTGCCCGCTGCGCGGAATTTCTGCGGCAGACCCCGGTGCAGGCCGAGAGCAAGGAGCACCTGAAAAAGCTGCTGGACGGCCGCCAGGCAAACGGCATTATTTTCACCACCATGTTCAAGTTCGAGCGGGGCGAAAAGCCGTTGTCCGAACGGCGGAACATCGTGGTGATGGCAGACGAGGCCCACCGCGGCCAGTACGGCTTTGAGGAAAAGCTGGTGCTGCAGGAGAACGCCCAGGGCGAAAAGGAGGCCCGCACCGTGGTGGGCAACGCCCGCATCATCCGGGAGGCGCTGCCCAATGCTACCTATGTGGGCTTTACCGGCACTCCCATCTCGGCCAGGGACCGCAACACCCGGGAGGTCTTTGGCGATTACATCGACATCTACGACATGACCCAGGCGGTGGCGGACGGCGCCACCCGCCCGGTCTACTATGAGAGCCGGGTCATCAAGCTGCACCTGGACAAGGAGACCCTGGCCCGGATCGACGAGACCTACGACGCGCTGGAACAGCAGTCGGACCCCGAGACCATCGAGAAAAGCAAGCGGATGCTGGGCCAGATGGAGAGCGTGCTGGGGGCGGACTCCACCATCCAGTCCCTCTGTGAGGACATCGTGGAGCACTACGAAAAATACCGGGCGGGCCTCCTCACCGGCAAGGCCATGATCGTGGCTTACTCCCGGCCCATCGCCATGAAGATCTACCGCAAGATACTACAGCTGCGCCCCGCCTGGCAGGAGAAGGTGGGTGTGGTCATGACCAGCGGCAACAGCGACCCCGAGGACTGGAAGGAGATCATCGGCACCAAAGCCCACAAGGAGGAGCTGGCCCGCAAGTTCAAGGACAACAGCGACCCCATGAAAATCGCCATCGTAGTGGATATGTGGCTGACCGGCTTTGACGTGCCCTCCCTGGCCACCATGTACATCTACAAGCCGATGCACGGCTATAACCTGATGCAGGCCATCGCCCGAGTCAACCGGGTCTTTCAGGACAAAGAGGGCGGCCTGATCGTGGACTATGTGGGCATCGCCTCGGCCCTCAAGGCCGCCATGAAGGAATACACCAAGCGGGACCAGTCCAACTATGGTGATATGGACATTGCCAAGGTAGCCTACCCCAAGTTCCAGGAGAAATTGCAGGTCTGCAAGGACCTGCTGCACGGCTTTGATTTCAGCGGGTTTGCGGGCGGCACGCCGCTGGAAATGGCTCGTCTGGTGACCGGCGGCGCGGATTTTGTACTGGATGCGCGCCAGCCCAAACGGAAAGACCTGTTCCTGAAGGAAGCGCTGCTGCTCAGGCAGGCGCATTCCCTCTGCGCCAGCATGACCACCGACCAGGAGATGCACGAGGCCGCCTATATGGAAGCAGTGCGGACCACCTGCGTCAAAATCACCTATGGCGGCGCCGGCGGCAAGACCCTGTCCCTCCGGGAGATCAATGCCCAAATCAACGAGCTGCTCAAGGCCAGCATCCAGAGCCAGGGGGTCATCAGCCTGTTCGACAGCAAAGAGGAGGACAAGAGTGTCAGCCTCTTTGACCCTGCCGTGCTGGACGAGATCGCCCACATGAAGGAAAAGAACATCGCGGTGGAGATCTTGAAAAAGCTGATGGCCGAGCAGGTGTCGGTGTATAAGCGGACCAACCTGGTGCAGTCGCAGAAGTTCTCGGAAAAGATCACCAAACTGATGAACTCCTATTACAATGGTCTCATCACCAACGAGGAGGTCATCCAGGAGCTGCTGAAAACGGCCCAGGAAATCGCCGAGCAGCACAACAACGGCGAAAGGCTGGGTCTCACCCAGGAGGAGCTGGCCTTTTACGACGCCCTCACCAAGCCCGAGCACATCCAGGACTTCTACCAAAACAACGAGCTGATCGACCTGACCCGGGAGCTGACCGAGATGCTCCGCAAAAACCGCACCATCGACTGGCAGAAGAAGGTTTCTGCCCGCGCCGCCATGCGCAAAATGGTCAAGCGCCTGCTGAAAAAACACCGCTACCCGCCCGAGGATTATGACACCGCGATCGATACGGTGATCGACCAGTGCGAGCTGTGGACGGATCACATGGTGGTTTGAACTTGAAAATGATAATAAGTATGATGGCAATAAAATTCCAATATAAAATAAGCTGGGTGATAGAATGACCTCTCAAAACATCCTCTACATCGAAGCCTCCAAAGCGGACTACAAGGAGCAGTTAGAAGAAAAGAAGCCCCGCAGCTGGCTAAAATCGGTCTCTGCCTTTGCCAACACCCACGGCGGGCATTTGATTTTTGGAGTAAAGAACGAGCCGCGGACTGTGGCAGGACTTGCGGACCCGCAGGCCGTCATCAGCAAGGCGACTGAATTGATCAAAGCCCGCATCGACCCGGCGCCCCGTTATATGGTGCAGGTGATCGAAATCGAAGGCAAAGTCTGTGTGGACCTGGAGGTCCAGAATGGCCCGGCCTACCCGTACTATTATGCGGCAGATGGAGTCCGGGTTGCCTACGTGCGGCACGGCGACCAGTCGGTGGAGGCGACCGCGCGGGAACTGAATGAACTGATCCTGAAGGGGATGAATCAGGCCTTTGACGCACTGCCCAGCCCCTACCGAGTGGGAGATGTCAGCTTCACGCTGCTGGCGGCGACTTTCAAAAACCTCAGGCACGAGGAGTTCGATCTTGCCAAGGAGCTGCCGTCGGCCGGGTTGGTGACGCTGGACGGGCAGATCACCAACGGCGGCCTGCTGCTCTGCGACCAGGGAGTGCTGAGGCAATCCCGGGTGTTCTGCACCCACTGGAAGGGAAACTGCAAGGGCAACATCGACGAGGATGCGCTGGATGATAAGGAGTTCCAGGGGGCGAGTCTTATTACGCTGCTGCAAAATGCGGAGGACTTCATCCGCAATAACAGCAAAAACCCCTGGAGTATCCGGGGAATGCGGCGGGAAGAGCGCAGCGACTACCCCTACAAGGCGGTCCGCGAGGTGCTGGTCAACGCGCTGATCCACCGGGACTACCAGATTTTGGGATCGGAGATCCATGTGGACATCTTCGATGACCGGCTGGAAATCTTTTCACCGGGCGGCATGATGAATGGCCAGCGCATCCAGGATATGGACCTGCACCACATCCCCTCCATGCGGCGCAATCAGGTGATCTCCGACGTGTTCTCACGGCTGGACCTGATGGAGCGCCGGGGGAGCGGCATCGACCGGATTCTCAATTCCTACGCCGAGGTCGCCCAAAAGCCTTCATTCTACTCGGATTCTGACATTTTCCTTGTCACCCTGCCCAACCGGAGTATGGCAAGCCCGGCGCAGATAGCATTGGGAGATGGTGCAACCTCCGGTGGAAGTGTAGCAACCTCGGCCCAAGATTTAGCGACTGACCCTGAAAATTTAGCAACCTCGGGCCCGAGTTTAGCAACCTCCCCTGAAGATTTAGCGACTGCACAGCCGCTGACCCCGAAGGAGGCAGAGCGGGAAGCGTTCAAAGCGATGCTGAAAGATCTGCCGATTTCCAATGGCACCCGAGATAAAGTGGCGGAATTGTTCCGGCGCTATGGCTATGGGTACACCTTCCATTCAAGCAATGTGGCTGATATTTTTGGGGTCAAGTCGGCTGCAGCTACGGCAGCGCTGCGAAAGCTCCGTAAGCTGGGCGTGGTAGAATCCCCTGAGTATAGCGTTTACCGGTTCATCAAAAAATAAAACAGCGGCCGCCTGCCACGCCATGTAGCGTGGTGGGCGGCCGTTCTGTGTGCCTTGACCTCTGCCGGAGAACCGGTGAACGATTTGTCCATATAGCCTCTCTGCACATTTTTGCACATCGGAATGCCTGTATTATGGATGCAAAGCGATACATGGAATGCAAACAATGCAAAGAGCAACAAAAATAAAATTACGATAATAAATAGAAAACTATGATATTTCGAGAATTGCTGATTTGACGAATGTTGCCTGGAAAGTCCTTTTAATCAGAGGGCCTGGGATTCGAGTTCCCACGAGCGCACCAAAATCCCACGAAGAATCGCAAGATTCTTCGTGGGGCTTTTCTAAACCGCATGCACAGTTCTGTTGCATTACGGCTGTCTTACGGCGAACTTTATTTGAAAATGGACGAATCGCAAAG
>ERZ1643249.2120-NODE-2120-length-18943-cov-290.709604_pt1 | contig 18943 bp, 23 predicted proteins | sample MGYA00579263_ERZ1643249 | MGnify/ENA primary metagenome ERZ1643249 (study PRJEB29033, sample SAMEA4952264) | chicken gut metagenome | biome: Broiler Chicken; feature: Gastrointestinal Tract; material: Caecum | place: Ireland | collected 2018 | study: Broiler... | reverse complement strand
ATAAAGATGGGGATTATGACTTTGTAAAATGGCAAATCCTCGACATCATCAGCAAAGTGAAAGGGGGAGAATTTTAAATGACTGTTTTCGGATATTTAAGAGTGTCAACAGATGAGCAGGATGCTCAAAACCAAAAGGTGGGAGTTTTAAACCTGGCAAAATCTCAAAATATACAGATAGATGAATGGATTGAAGATGGCGGTGTATCTGGCACTAAAGAGCCAGAGAAACGCAAACTTGGGTTATTACTTAAAAAAATAAAAAAAGATGATGTTATTCTAGCGTCTGAATTATCGCGCTTAGGCAGAAAATTGTTTATGATAATGCGCATTTTAGAGCATTGTATGAATGTTGGCGCAAAAGTTTTAACTGTGAAAGACGGTTACGAACTTGGAGACAATATTCAATCTAAAGTTTTAGCTTTTGCTTTTGGCATAGCCGCAGAAATTGAAAGAGATATGATTTCAATGAGAACCAAAGAAGCTTTAGCTAGAAAACGAAACGAAGGAGTTATTTTAGGCCGCCCTAAAGGGCGTAAATCTTCACATTATAAACTTGACAAAGACAAAGAACAAATTACAAATTTGTTCTTTGCCGGTTATTCCAAAAGTGCAATAGCTCGAGAATTAGGTGTTCATCGCATTACTGTTGCTAATTATTTAAAAGAAAGGAAGATACAAAAAATATGCTAAATATCGCTGATGTTGCGAAAAAACATATAGAATATTGTAATAATGAATTAAATAAAAATCGATTAAAAACTTTATCTACAGACGATGTAGGCTTGATTGTCGAAAAAACAATGTGCGAATATTACTTGACAAATTTTTGTAAAAACAAGGCGAAAGGGGGAGAATGAATAAAGATAAAAAACTAGAAGTCTTTAACGACAGCTATTTGAAGGATTTGTGCTATGAAACTATTGCAGAGCTGGCAAAAAAGTCTATCAGGCTGACAGCGGAGAACAGGCGGTTAGAAGAGGCACTCGAGGAGATAGAAGTAACCGCTAATGAAGGGTGTGACCTGCCTTGTTTAGATAACCATAATTGCAATAGTTGTAACGATAAACTAACTAATTACGGTAATACATGCATGCAGAATGCAATAAACAGAATCATTCAAAAAGCAAAACAGGTAAAAAATTAAGTTTTTGGGGAGCGAAAATAATGACGGAGTTACAACGACAGATAATTTTGCTTGTTTTAGCGGGCAAAAAAAATATCGAAATTGCTGAAGAGCTCGGCTATTGCGAAAATTGGGTCGCAAAGAATTTAAAAAAAATTTATGATTGTTTTAAAGTCAATAATCGGGCTTCTTTTATTCGAGAATTTTTAATAAATTATAAAAATTGTGATTTATAAAAAACGTAACATAGCATTTTATTTTGTAAAATAAAATGCTATTATAAAAAACATATCTGTTTTTTAATTCTGTGTCGTTCCCTTGCGGGAACGTGGATTGAAACAAAAAAGAACTTATGTTCAAATATTCTGTTTTTAAAGCCGCTAATTAAGCGGCTTTTTGCTTTTTTATTTTTTGTAATCATTAATTACAGCTTTTTGTATAACTTTTATTTCAGCATTGCTTAAGCTTTTGCCCTGTTTTTCTTTTTCTTCCGAGGCTGCGTTGATTTTTGCCCCCGCTATTTTAAAAATTTCAACCAAAGTATCCCAGCCAAAAGAGTATTTTTCTTCTTCGTATAACTCTAACAGTGCTGCTATTGTCTGTGTGCCAAGATGCACGCCTTTATTGACCGCATAAGCGATAAATAAATCTTTTTCTGTTGGTGTCGGCTCCATCGCTTCGGCTATTTTATCTTCGAGCCAATCGCTACTGAGATTCGCTTTGTAATAATCTTTATAAGGTTGTCTGATTCTGATTGATAACGGTTCTTTATTTTCTTTTTTCATTTTTTTTATTCCTTATTTTTTTTGTAACCGACGCCCTCAGGGCGTTTCGTCTTAATTCTCAAAGACTCATCAGGGTTATTAATACCATTGTCCGTAATGTATTGTATCTTTATCATTTTGGGTTAATTCAATATAACCATTTGAGCCATATAAAAATGTTTCAGTTTCGCTCAATGCATAATATTCTATTGAGTAGTCGTCATTTTCTTTTGTTAAAACTACGGGATTTGTAGAAATTCTTTTTGCTTGCGCTTCAGCTTTTTCAAAAGTTTTATAACCTTTTAAATTTTCAAGTTTTTCGATTTGTCTTTCTTTTGTCATTTTGTTGTCTCCTTTCGTATCTCTCAACCTTATATTATTATTGTATCACGTTTTTTATAAAATGCAAGACATTTTTATTAAATATGTATACATTATTAACAAAATGTAACAAAAACTGACACGATTAAAAAAAAGAAAATTGTCAACAAAAGTTGATTGTAAAATATGCTATAAATTAAGATGACGAGAGGTTTTGAGCCGTTCACCGCCCACCTCGTCCGAGCGAGCCCCCGGCGTGCGAATTTTGAGGAGATTAAGAAATCCGTGAAAGTCTGTTGCTGCGGCGTTTTGTATAGTACGACCGATTATGACACGTGGATGTGTTTTGAGAGGTACAAATTTAAAAAGCCTTTAAAACCTTATGTAGCGGGCGAAAAAATACAAAAAGAGATTGTATATGTCCTCAGTTGCTTTAAAAACAATTGTACAAAGGTTATAATTAACCGCTATGGCTGCAATAGCGGTAAAAAAATCATCGACACGGACGAGATAAGCGGTAAAGCGGGGATAAATTTTTTAAATAACTATCGTCAAAATTTAATTAAAATGCCGTTAAAGCCGCCTTACAAGAGGATTTACTCTTCAAAAAAAATTCCCGCCGTGTATGGTAAAGTTGTTGATTTTGAAACGCAAAAACGCCAGTATCTGGACGAATCCGGCTCGCCGGACAATAAAATATTAAAAGCGCCGTATATACGGAGATTTGAGGGTTAGTTTTATTTGTTTAACTTGTGTAATTAATAGGCATAAGAGCAGAGGGGAGCTCGCTCCCCGTTTTTTTTAAAGATTTTTTTGCCAACCGAAAGGAGCATCAAGATATGAGCAGATCCAAAAAATTTAAAACCGTCGAAGAGCTACAGAGGCTTATTGATGGGTATTTCAAAGAGTGCGAGGATTACGGAGAGCCTGTGACAATAACGGGGCTGGCGCTTTATTTGGACACAACAAGAGAGACGTTGATGGATTATCAACGTAAAGGCGGTTATTCAGAGGTGGTCAAAAGGGCTAAACAACGAGTTGAGTTCGCTTATGAAAAGAGGTTAATCAAGCGAGGTAATGCGGGCGATATTTTTGCTCTAAAGCAGTTCGGCTGGAAGGACAAGATTGAACAGGAGGTTTCAAGCCCGCAGGGAGTTCCTTTTACTGTAAAGGTGATAAGCTGATGATGATGTTTATTGCTTTTTGCTGTTGTTGTTTTATATTGACCGCCGGCGCTCTTATCGCAATGTTTTGCGGGGCTTTTTGTTTTTTATACAATTTCAAAATGTCAAAAATTCAGAAACCGAGCGAGTTTGAGCGTGAGTCCGTGCTGGATGAGATTTTGAGAATGGGGTAAAAAATGCAAGCTCTTGTACTCGGCGAGGATAAAATCGTTTTTAATAATACGCAACGTCAAATGATTGAGGCTGTATTTAATGACGATTTGAGTGTTAAAAATAATCTTTATAAAGAGTTTGCTATGTACGGCGGTTTTCGCTGCGGTAAGAGTTTTCTCTTTCAGCTGATAGCGTGGATTCTGGGGGCATATTACCGCAATTTAAATATATTGTACGTGAGAGATACATATAAACAGTTACAGGATTCTGTTATCAAGCAGTTTTTAAAGGATTTTGGCAAATACAACCAATTCGTTTATAAAAAAACCGACAGGATAGCGGAATTTGAAACAGGCTCCGTCATTAATTTCCGGGCTTTTGACCAAGACACAAACATTTTATCAAATGAGTATGACGCTGTTTTTATATGTCAGGGCGAGGACATTCCCGAAGAGCTGTTTTTACAGATACTCGGGAGGTTGAGCGGCGGAAAGTCTTTAGGCAAGGCGCTTTTGTTTAATGAGGGAAACCCCGCATCTACATATGTTAAAAAGCGCTATAAGGATTCGACTCGGGAGCAGAGAGAAAATCTGGGAATTTATTTTCTTGAGGCGGAAACTTTCGACAATAAAGACAATTTACCCGACGGATACATTGACAATCTTTTGAAAAACTATCCCGAAAGCTGGATAAACCGCTATGTTTACGGCGGTTGGGAACAGATAGACGAGATGGTCTTCTCCGAATTCAGAGAGTCACGGCACGTTATTGATATTGTTGACCCTGCGGGGATTACTGACTATCACAAGCGGGCTATCGGCGGCGATTACGGATATCGAAACCCGAGCGCTTTTTTGTGGGGGTATAAAGATTTTGACGGCACAATCATAATTTACGATGAATTTTACAAAACAGGTCAGCTCCCTGATGAGCTTGCAAAGGCTAATCTCAGGCACGGGCGGCAGATGACTTTTATGGATTTTTCAATTAAGAAACCTGACAGGGATGGAAAAAGTTTGTGGGGCGACCTCGAACAACTCGGGGTATGGCTGATTGAGAGCAACAAAGACGAGATAAATAATATTTTGTTGGTCAACAGTTTGTTGAAGACCGGCAAGCTGAAGATAACAAAAAACTGTGAAAACCTTTTGAGAGAAATTAAGGGATATAAGTGGAAACGATTGAAACTCGGAGAAGAGAAGAATTTTGACGAGACTCCCGTTGATAAGGACAATCACGGTATCGATGCGATGCTGTATCTGGTGAACGGCTTATCGCAACTGACGAGTGTATCAAAAGAAGAGTATGACGAGCGAAAGACAATCAGATACATTGTCGAAAACGGTGTGTATGATATGCCGATAACGGCGGATTTGGGGTGATTTATGCTGATAGGACAGATAATAAACTGCGAAAATTGCAAAAAGACCCGTTATTTTTCAGTTAATGACAATAAATGCGAATGCGGGTGGGAGTGGAGTCCCGAAGAGAAGAGGAAGGCTGAGAGGACGTTATATGTCACAACGGATTCGATAAAACCGTATTATGATGTCGGGGTGTCGTGCGAAATTGAGAGCCGCTCGCAAATAAAAAGGATTTGCACTGAGAACGGATATGTTTACGGCGGTGGCGAGCTTGAGCAGCAGGCGAGAGAGAACAGGAATTATCAAAGAGCGAATATGGCGAGGGGATTTGAAGAATTTAAAGACCGTATCAGGTACGAATTGAGTTGAGGGCTGAAATATAAATGTTACAAGTTGAGAATTTAAGCAAAAGTTTTTTGAGCGCTGGGGACGCTGAACCTCTTTTTTCGTCCGAACAGGATAAAGTCAAGGTATTGTTAAAACACCTTGAAGCGCTTAAGGAGAAGGCAAAAGCCCAGCACCCTACAAAAGAACTTGAGAAGCTCAAGAGGTATTATACGGGTGATTTTTCGAGAGAAAATGAGAACGCACGGGTAAAAGTAATGAAAAATCAGTACAATGTCATCAAAGGGATTGTTGATACTATATCTGATTTGATACTTGATTCTGAGATTGTGTCGACCGTTGTGAGCAGGGTCAAGAGTTTTTCGTCGATGGAAGAGCTTTTACATCAACAGGATATAGCCGATATCTTACAGGATATAAATGCTCACATCCTTAATGATAATAATTTCGACGTGGTCAAATCAGAAGTAATCCTCAATATGTTGACGCAAAAAGCCGGGATAACCGAAACAGTCTGGGAACAGACGGAAGGCGAGCTCGGAGAGGTCAAAATAAACTCCATTGACCCGCTCAATTTTTATCCGGACACATCAGCCAAAAGAGTTGAAGATTGCAACTATATTTTTATCAAAGAGAGTTACAGTCCGATAACGCTCAAAAAAAAGTACCCTGCTTATGCTAAAAAGATAAAAGGCGCCGTAAGCTCGGAATATATGACAAAGGGTTATGAGGGGCAGGAACCGACGGGGATTGTAACAACCAAAAACGGCGATAATGTATCTCAGAGCTACACTTACGGGTCAGATAATCTCAAGGAGGAGAAGCAGAAGAATATTACCGTCTGGAAGTGTTATTTGAAGGACGATTCGACGTTTATTGATAAAGAGGGGCAGGAAGAGGAAAAGTTACGTTTTATTTACCCGAACGGGCGTTTGATTGTGTTTGTTGAGGGGGCTAAAGATTATGTTCTCGAAGACAAGCCTATTGATTATCCTTTCGGGTTTCCGATTGATGTTTACAACAACACGACAAATTCAATTTTCGGGAACTGCGTTGTTGAGTATCTTCTTGAAATTCAGGACAGAATAAACAAAGCATTCTGGCGAATACAGTATCTTGTGGGGGCTTATCTTTCGGCGCTTGTAACAGATGGGCGGATGGGATTAAACAAACAGGATATAATCAATCAAACCTTCTGGGTTGTTGACCAGTACAACCCGAATTATTACGGGGTGATTACAAACAACACTTTATCGGAGATTGAGAGTCTGCTTGCGTATATCGACAAGCTCGAGAGTTACGCTTATAAGCTCTCGAGGGTCAATCCGTCGTTGATTAACGGCGAGCGCCAGAAGGGAGTAACAAGCGGGGCGCAGATTGCCGCTCTCAATGAAAGCCCGATGGCTGCAATAAGACAGTATCAGCGGAATTTTAAGAACTTTATAATCTCTCAGGGGAAGAAAAACATCATTTTAGCGCAGTTATTTTATAATACGCAGCGCATAATCAGGCTCAGTAAAGATAAAGAGTTTGCAAAAATCCCCGACAGGGTTGAGGGCGACCCGATGTTACAGCAGGGGAACATTGAAATTTACAAGCTGGCTCAGGCACCTGACGGTAACGAAATTTTTGAGCTTGTGAAAGAAATACGGGGGGATTTGAGCATCGGAGATTATGACATAGAAGTGATAGCGGGGACGCAAATGCCCCGTTCGAGAAGCGAAAAGGCTCAGATTACGCAATGGCTGTTTGAGAAGGGGATTATCCCTCAGAATGCTCAGGGGGTAAATGAGCTTTTGACCTCTCTTGATTTTCCGAACAAGAATGCGATTGTAGAAGAGTTACAGAAAGCGGAAGCGCAGCCGAAGCAGACACCGCCGCCGCCTCCTAAAGAAATAAGCGTTTCTTTTAAGGATATGCCCCTTGAGGCGCAAATTGAATTATTGAGACGTGATTACGGTTTGATGGTGCAGGGTGACGGTGAGATGATGGCAGCAACTACGGAAGGAGAAATTTGATATGACAGAAAAGAAAGAAATTAAAGAAATTGATGCGGAAGAAACTTTGAAAAACCTTGAACGTCTTGAGGAAGAGAACAAAACACTAAAAAAAGAGGTTGAAAGTGTTGAAGCTTTGAAAAAAGAAGTTGAACGTCTTGAAAAAGAGTTAAAAGAAAATCAAAGCATAAAACAAAAAGAGCATAAGCATTTTGAATTAATGGCGGGGGTTGAGCTTACGCCGAGAGAAAACGTGAAATTTACCGGAAAAATTATGGCGATATATCCGATGGGAGCAGATTCAAGATATCCTCACACAAGAGTTCAGCTTGATTTCGGCGGTTATTTTATTACGCTTGAAGAGCCGTTTTTAAGAGAAGTATTTACACAGAAATAAGGATTTTATTTTATGACGCTTGAAGAACAACTGAGAGAGAGTTTATCCTCGGATAAACCAACAATCGAAGATGAACAGAACGACACACCCGAAGCGGGTAATCAGGATTTGAACCCGCAGGAAGAGGAAGGACACAAAGCGGTTTATGAAACCGACAAGCGCTGGGGGCAATACTGGAAGACACCCGAAGACATTTATAATTCGCTGGTGTTTGAAGAGAAGAATAACAAGCCCCTGATTACGGCATTACAGCAGCGCAATATCAAGGACGTAAACGGGTTAACTCAATTGCTGCAAAAATTTGACGAATATGAGAACCCGAACAGCGAGCGAAATGTTGTGTATGATGCAATGCAAAAGATTTATGAAAACCCTGAGTTGTCGCAAAAGATGACGCAGTTTTTTCAAGGTCTGATGGAAGAGCAGGAGCAGGCAAGATTCGGCGCCGTGCTGCCTCCGGAGGTCAGACAAAAATTGAACAAGGTCGACGAGCTCGAAGCAAGAGAACAGCAGAGAGCACATCAAGAGGAAGTTTCAAATCTACAGAAGGTTGTATCGGATGAAGTGGACAAAATAAACAAGCTTTGCGAGCAGTACGGTATTAATCCCGATATTTCGCAGTATCTGGATTATTTCAAAAACACGGGACTGTCGGTGAAGAACATTTATGACCATTTTATCTCCATGCACCTTGAGGATATCAACAAAGCCGTACAGGAGAGAGCAAGTTCAAACACTCTCAAGAATGTAGAGGAAACAAAGAAATCTTCCATTGTTTCATCAGGTGAGAAGAAGCCGTCATCAGGGGGCGGCAGGATTGCTTCTCTTGACGACCTGAGAAGTAAAATTTCGGAAACTTTAACATAATAACATAAGGAGAAAGAATTATGGCATTAACAGGAGATAAACTTTCAAATGCGATGGCTATTGCTACGCAGTATATTTTTGACAATATTCCCGTTACATTTTCGATGACAAACCCTCTTTACAATGAGATGATGAAGAGAAAGACAAAGGCAGACGGTACACGTCTTCAGATTCCTTTGAACTTCAAAAAAATGTCAAACGTGGCGTCAATTACGGGTACATCAGCGGATACAATCGATGTAGGAGTTCAGCAGAACTTGACTTATGGTGAACTTGACTGGAAGTTCGTAGTGGAAGGTTTCTCGGTTGACCTCAAAGAGCTTGCACAGGCAAGCGGCGAGAACGCCGTTGTTGATATCATTACGGCAAAAGCACAGAACACTCTTGAGACTATGGCTGATTTGGTATCAACCCAGCTTTACGGCTCAGCAACAAGCGACGCAAAAGCCTTGAACGGTTTCGGGGATATTTTCGCCCCGAGCGGAACTGCTTACGCCGGCATTGTTGACACTGACATCGGGAATGACTCTGTAGGAGACCCGATGTGGCTCCCTTTGCTTGACACGACCACAACCGAAATCAGTTATGCGAGCATTTCGCCGAAAATTACAAAGCTGAAAGCAAAAAACAAGAAAGCGGCTGATTTAATGCTTTCAAATTCTGCTGTTTTCTCTGCGTTCAAAGCTTCCCAGCAGGCTCAGCAAAGATTTATTCAGACTGACAAGCTCGAAGCGGGCTTCACCGGTCTTATGGTTGACGGAGCATTCTGGTATGCGGACGAATATGCGAAAGCAAACAATTTGTATATCATAACCACTTCGACAATGGGTATCAAGTACAAATACGGACTCGGAGCCGGCTCACCGCTTGACGTCAAGACTCTCAAGCTGCCGACGGCGCCTGTCAATTCGCATCAAAAATATCACGTGTTCAATATCTATTGCAACAACAGAAGATTGAATGCGAATATGTCAAAACTGGGTACAGCTCAATCAACCTAGCAGACAAGCCCCCTTTTTAGGGGGCTTTAATTAAAACAAAGGGTTAGAAATGAAAGTCAGAGATTTATTGGACAGGATAAAGTTTGCGTGTGCTTCTCCGTCGGATTTGGCGGGGAAGAGCGTTCATCCGCTTTTTTCAAATAAAAATATCACGCAGCAGTTGAAATTTGCTCTCGATCGATACGCAAATTTTACGAAAGCGTTTGAAGATTATTATTCGTGGTGTGTTTCACCGACCACGCCGGCGGTTGAGGCGCCGAAGGATATTTTGAGAACGGGCGGTTTGCGTTTTCTGGTGTGGTACATTAACGGATATGCGTATCCTCTCAATGCTGCGAGTGTAAATACGACGTTCGGCAATTATCCCGTGAGTCTTCAGGGGCTGCCAAAGTGGTTTTTGTACTGGAAAGACCGTATAAATTTCTTTCCTCAGAATTCAAACGGGTTTCAAAAAACAGTGCTTACGGAGCCTTTGGATTTTCACGGGGATGTCATTAAAGTTGAGAGTACAAACGGATTCCCGCAGTTTCACGGGCGAATTCAAACAGACTGTGAGGTCATTGAGTATGAGAGAAAGACTGAAACGACTTTCGAGGGGTTGAAGAGAGGGCAGAACGATACAAAAAGGTGTCGTCACAATGCGGGCGCCATGCTCATTGAACATAATGTTGTCGCTTATTATTACCGTCTGCACTGGGGAATTGATGTTAATGAGGATGATGTCATTGATGATTTGACGCTCAACAGAGAAATGATGGTCAGTGATGACCACCTTGAGATAATTGCGGATTATACGACATTTCGGCTTTTACAGAAGATAGACGCTCAGAGGGCGGCGGCGTACAAGGTTAATTTTGATGAGTGGCTTCCTCAAGCAAAGTATGAAATATCAAAAGGAAGAAGCGACATCACGAACATGTCTGAGATAAGACCTGCTTATACATTTGAAAATTCTCTTGCTTTTTGGAGTGAGTTTTGATGGCTGAGATAATAAAAACGGAATTTCGGGGGCAGCGCAACGATACGGGCGCAAAGTTTGTCGGAGATGATTATTTTTATCTGACCGAGAACATCAATCAGGATGACATAGTCGGATTCAATAAAACCCTTGCTCCGATGGAGTTGAACAAGGCTTCTCTCGGTGAGAGCATTGACGGGCTGATTGAATATAACTATCTGAACGATGAAAACAGGCTCAACACGCTCAATTTGATTTTTTGCGACGGGAAAGTTTATCAAAATTTTGACAATCCGCAGTTAATTTATGAAGGAATGAGCAAGGGAATTGTTAAAACAGCCGTATTGAATGACAAGTTGTTCATCGTGAACGGGGTTGATTATCCGCTTGTTTTTAACGGCAGGACATTCCGCCAGATGGGAGCCCCCGAAGCGATTCAGACCATCGAAGCGGGAGTTCTGAACGGTGCTTATTATTACGCAGTGACGTATATCACAAATAATAACAATGAAGAAGTAATCGGCACGGTGTCAAACACACTGAGCGTAAACAACAGACAGATAAGACTGAACCTTCCCGTCGGTTATGCTTCGACAACAAAGAGAAAGATTTATCGAACGGCGGCGGGAGGGAACGAACTCAAGTTTGTAGCAGAGATAGAAGACAATACAACACTTGAATATGTCGACAATCTCGAAGATGAAGAACTGGGCGACCTTATACCGCCTGTCAACAATGAATGCCCCAGACCGAAGTTCATTGAGTCGAATTATTTCAGGCTTATAGGTGTCGGAGATGAGATGTTTCCGACTCAGGCGTATGTGTCAGATCCGAACGTTGAAATTCTCGACAAGGCGAATTATATAGACGTTACGAACAGGGCGGGCGATAACTCAAAAATTACGGGGCTTTCAAAGGATTATAACCTGATAATAATAGCTTCCGAAAAACAAATCTATACTCTTGATGTATCGGGAGAAACTCCGTCCGTCACGGCAACAAGAGCCAATGTCGGATGTAAGGACGGTTATTCGATGGTGGCGGTGCCTGCTGAGGGTAATTTCTCGGGAGGAGTGCTCTTTGTTTCTCCGGATAATACGGTCAGACTCCTGAACGGGAATTATGCGCAGCCCATTGCAACGAGTTTGGACAACATCAAAACGGAGAACTGGGCTCAGATAATAAGCGGCTCTCTTGCGGTCGATTTACAGAGTTATGTAAATTTATCCGCCGTATATTATGACTTCAAATATCATCTTGCTGTTGACAGATACATTTATGTATTTGACATAAGGCGTCTTGCATGGAGCATTCTCAAGTTTGAAACAGAGAACAATTTGTGCAACGTAAGAATTTTGTACACTCCCAATCCGACGCTTCTTCTTGTCGGGAGGGCAAACGGCGGATTTGTCGAGAGGATGTATCAAAAAATCAAATATAAAGATGAAGACCTCAAAGCAAGCGTTATTTTTCCTTTCTGGGCTGTTTCGAGCAAGCAGAAATATTTCAGAGATTTGATAATCTACTTTGAGCGGGCGACAAACCTTGATATTGACGTAACAATCAGAGTCGGAGAGCAGCAGAATGCGGAGTTTACCGTAAATATTTCAGACACCGGGGGCGAGGATTACGGCGACTTTGACAGAAAATATTATTCCGAGTTCTATTACGAAACGGGCTATGCTTCGGAGGATTTCAGGGAGATTCATATTAATCAATACGGTTTCTGGATACAGTTTGAAGTTACAATGCCTTCGAAATTAACTCTTATCAGAGGTATACAGCTTATTTATGATGAAATTACAAATAAGGAGATGAGATAGATGGTTGCAGGTTTAATCGGCGGCGTTGTCGCAAATATGGCGGTAAATGCATATAACAGCTACAGAGCGGATAAGCGGGACGAGAAAAACAGGAAAGCTTATTATGAAGCGATAACGAACTTTATAAAAGATATGGACGCCAAAAGAGCGCAGATGAGAGAGACTCTCGGGAATTATTATCAGTCAGCCGATGAGCAGTTTGAAAATGAAACAGGGCAGCCGCTCAAAGAGCTGCAAGCCGTTCAGGAGGATTTTGCAAATCAGAATCTTGAGGCACAGCAGCAGTATTCAAAACAGTTGAACTCGGAGCTTGCCAAACAGGGAGTGAGGGGCGGTCAGGCTGCTACCTTGCAGGCAAGAGGAATTGGACAGCTCAACACCGATTTACAGCGGCAAATCAATGAGCTTGCGTTGAATGAAGCAAATACAAGAAGAAATTTGAGAACAAATTATTATCAACAGAAAGCGTTAATGCCTTATTCAACGCTCACGACAAATACAAATGCTTACCTTCCTTCGTCGGCTGAAATTGCCTTATTTGGGCAGGGCACGGCATCACGCTACGGCGGGGCGTCTCTAAGTCCTCTGGCTTCGAACGACTCGAGTTGGAACACGCTCGGAAATAAAATAGGCACTTCTTTGTGGAACAGATATCAAAACAGATTCGGAAGCGGCAGCAACACCAGACTGTCAGGAGGCAGCGCCTCGGATGTTGCATAAAAAGTTATTCGTGGCGGGTGATTGATTTGTGAGTGTCAAGAGCAAATTTCAATACAACAGCACACAACCAGAACAGTATCAGGAGATGGAGAAAAATGAATTTTCTTTCAAAGACAATCGGAAAATTACCGGTGAAAAACATTGATTTTTCGCCCGTTGTTGAAAAGGAACTCGCAAACAGGGCGTTTGCTGAAACTCTGCAAAGAGAAAAAGAGGCGCTCGGGAATTATATCGAGTCTTCTCAGAATGCAAAAAAGGGAACACAGGAAGGAACGGCGCGGCCCGTGCAGATTGAAGCGGGTATTCAGACAACACCCGAACAGGACAGGCAAACAAGCTTTAAAGATGCGGTGTATGACCTTATACAATCAGAGTTGAGAAAAGAACAGGCTCCGACATACCGAAACCCTTCGGATGTGATTGCAGGTTTTTCAACAGGACAGACCGGCAAAGAGAAACTTGTGAACGGTTTAACGGCTCTGGCGGGATATTTGAATTCTTCAAGCGGCAGAAGTCTGATTTCCAATCTGACAGGGGCGGCGGCTTATGCGCCTTCACGCCATGCGGCTTATCAAAAGTCGCTTTATGAAATGGAGGAGGACAGACAAAGAGGGGCTTCAAATTCCGCACGTTTTGACACGCTTATCAAGCTCATGTCACATCTTGATGATGTTGATTTGAAAAACAGAAAATTTGACTTCGAAAAAGAAAGGGCAAAAGTCGGAGATGAGCAGTGGGAGAAAGAGTTTGGACTCAATATGAAAAAATTTGAGGAAGACGTAAGAGTCCACGGGCTGGATTATGCAATCAAACAACAGAAATTGGCGCTCGACAGAGCCGGGCTGGCTGAACAAATCAGGTCGAACAAGGCTCAGGAGGGTATTGCCAGAGAGAAGATGAGTGCAGATTTGTTGAAAGAAACAGAAGAAAAGAGAAAAGAACTGGAGAAACAAAAGAGCGGTCTGGAGAATATGGCTCAAGATTTGGCACGTTTTGAAAAACTTGGAGAAGCTGAGGGAATACATCAAATTACACCGTTAACACGTTTCTTTGAACCAATCAGAGCAGGAATGAGAACGGTAAATATGGGTAACGCTGATGAAGCGGCTTTTGACGCCCAGCGAGGAATGCTTTTCAGCAACATAGCACGTACTCTCGGAGGAGAAAAGGGAGTTTTAAGCGACCAGGATATAAAAAGAATAGAGAAGACAATCCCCTCTCTCGGAGACAGTCCAGAGCAAAGAACCGCAAAAATACAAATAATTAAAGATATTATAGATGATAGGCTGGTTTCTAAAGGTTTTGAACCTTATTTCTCAAAAGCACAACAGGGAGAGAAAAAAATAGGTAAATTCACAGCGAGGGTAATAGACTGATGGCAAGATTTGAAGTAACCTCCCCGAACGGGAAGAAGATAGAAATAGAGGGGGAGCAGTTCCCAACGGAAAAAGAACTTGATGAGATTTTCAAGTCGTTTGATAATTCCGATTCCGGTTTGTCAAATTCTCCTACTAAGCCAGCCACGCAAAAAAAAGAAGGAAAGTCGAAATTACCGAAAGAACTCTTCAATTTTGCCCCTTCTCATATGGCAAAAAATTATGCCTCAACAAAGGATGCGGAGCTAAAAACTCTTTTCAATCTGGCAAGGGGTAAATATGATTTTATAAAAAATCCCGACGCTCTGAGGGAATTTAGAAACGATTATAATGCGGTGTATGACAGCAGATATAAAAAGCTGACAAACCCGGTTACTGATACGGCGGTTGATATTGCCGGATATGCCCTTCTCCCTCAGGGTAAAGTTACGGCGGGCGCAAAAGGGCTTGCAAAACTGGGAGCTCTTGCAAAAACGGGGGCGATTCAGGGGGCGCCCGTTGCATTAATCGAAAGTTTGAAGGAAAAAGGACTAAACCCCGTTGAAAATATCAAAGATACGGCAACGGGAACAGCAATAGGCGCAGGGGCAAATCCTGTTGTAAGCGGGATTGTTTCGAAGACGGCAAAAGCCATAAACAATGACACAACAAAAAACGCCGTATCTTCACTTGTTGAGATACTAACATCCGTGCCGAAAAAATATACAAAGCTTGCTCTTGATAACGAAATTGCAGGAACAAGCATATTCAAAGACCCCAAAAAATTTGACGTTGACAGCGCATATATACCAATAGAGCGCAAACTTAAAGAAGCTAAGGCAACATTACCGGATGAAAAATATTATCGCAGCGAGTATCAAAAATTAGGGTCTAAGGCTGAAAGAGCCTTGAATAATCAGTTTCTCAGCGATGAAGAAATCGCACGCCGCCAGTATGACGCAGGGCAAAAAATTTTAAAAGGTTATGAAACGGCAAAAGCAGAAGCCGAAGAACATATTCAAAAAGCTTTAAATAGTTTACCAGAAAAAGCAATAGATAAAGCGCAATTGATGAAAGACCTTAATGATATTATTAATTCTTTCAAAAGAGGCGGAACCGTAAACATCCCCGCAATACGGGCGAAAAAAGATATCAATGAGCTTTATGATATTCTCGGACTTTCTGAAAAAAATAGTAATTTAAACCCTCGAAACCTGTTAGATTTACATAATATTAAAGAAGACATCTATGACCGTACAATTTATGACAATGAAGCCGGTACATCTGTTAATGAAGTAAGAAAGGCACTTGCAGGAAAGATAAACAAAACATTGAGAGACGTTTCGCCGGAATATGCAAAGGCTAATGACGCCTATGCAGCATTGAAAAAAGCGGAATATGCACTCGGGGGGATAAATGAAAGTACAATCGGGAAGAAAGTCAGCGATTATAACACAAAAGACCAGATTTTGAGCGGAAAAGACAGGGCGATGAGAGATTTTGAAAAATTGCTCCCCGATGAAAATAAATTTATAAGTGAAATAAAAAGTCTTCAGGACATCAAAAACAATCAGGAAAGAATAAAAGCCAATATACCTGCCGGAATATTCAAAAATTTATCGGCAATGGAAAAGAACCCCGCAGCGGCTGCCGAGTTAATCGGAATAGACGCTGCTGCACCGTCAAATCTGCAATTTATGGATGACTACAGAAAATTACTTTCACAGGAAGCAATCCAAAAAGAAATGATGAAGCGTATCGGGGCAAAAGCTTATGAGAGAAATCCCCGTTTGCTGGTAAACTTTAGCGATGAAGGCGGTGAGGAGGCTTTAAAATATTTGCAGGAAAAAAGCGGCGTGAACTTTATTGACGACCTTGAAAAAATAAGAGCAAGAGAAGCTCTTGAATACGGGATGCCCGGGCAGGGCGGCGGCAGCGGCTCCGGTCAGGGATTCGGCAACCTTGTTAGAACAAGCATAGCAGGGGCAGGCGCTCCCGTAACAAAAGGATTGTCAATTCTTGCCGTATCTCCCAAAATAGCAGGTCAGGGAACTGTTAAAAATTTGGGTAGAATTCATAATCTGGCTGAAAAAATAGTTTCCAATCCTGAAAGCATGGAAAGTAAAGCCGCAAACGTGATTCCGCTGGCGTCAATATTGAAACAGATAATCGCAAATGATACACAATCTCAAAGACGTAATGGTGAAATTAATGCAGATGTATACAGGTACAGGTATTAAGAGAATACAGGAGAACGAACAATGACAGAAATCAACGTCGCCGAACTGGCGATGTATCAGGGGCGTTTGATTAACGCCAATGACTGGGACAGCAATTTTGAAACAATTGTCAGATGGCTGACATCGGGGGATTATAACGCCAGTTTTGACGCTCTGGCGTGCGGCAACCAGCTCAATATGACGGGTAATAAAATAATCAATCTCTCGGACGGCAGCAACGAACAGGACGCCGTAAACTACGGACAATTGAGCAGCACAAACACCGCCTTGACGGAAGCAATAAACAAAAAATCAAACAATACGTTTGATGATGTTCTGCCCGAGGCAAAAGAAAGAGCCTGTCAATGGATGATGCCCGATTATTCGCAGGCAACGGGATTTCAAAGCGGTTATACGGCGCCCAAAATGGGATGGGTTTATATGGGAGGGATGAGCGACGGCACGTCATCTTTTACCATTAACGGCACGTATTTTGAGATTTGCTGGGATACCGCCGACGGGCAGTCGAGGGGGAATATGTTCTTGCCCGTATCAAAAGGCGATGTAATTTCATCTTTCAGCAGAATTAGAGAAGCGAGGTTTTTCCCTTGCAAGGGGGTTGAATGATAGCAGTCAAACAGGGAACTCAAGAACCAATCAATTTCACGCTCAAATATCAGGATGCGCCCGTTGATTTGAGCGGGAACACGATAGTTTTTCAGGTGAAAATTTATCCCGAACAAACAGAGAACTTTCTTGTTGAAAAAAACATCACGGAAACATCAGACCCTTATGAAGACGGAAACATATACAATGCTACGGGCGGGAAGTTCAATGTGTTTTTGAAAGAAGAAGATACTTTGAACCTATGCACGGAGCAGGTTTATTATTATGCGCTCTGGAGGGTGAGAAACATCGGAACAGAGGAAGAAACAAGAGAATGTATTTCATCAAATGCAAAAGATATAACGGAGTTTAGAGTATGCCCGGCATAAATGACAATGATTACACGCTCGACATTGATCGGGTTGAATATATTATCGAGATAGATAAACTCATAGGTATTCAGGGGGCTAAAGGTCCCAAAGGAGATACGGGAGACATTACTCCCGAACTCATCGAGATAGCCAAAGGAATTTATGAGGCTGCTGACAATGCTGCAAACTCGGCAGGACAGGCAAAGGAAGACGCAGACGAGGCGGAATTGTACGCTCAACAGGCAAAAGACGCCGCAGAATTTGCGCAGAGAACTTGTTTTTATGCGATTTATACGGATGAGTTCAACTCTTCAGGAGAAACGGAATATCAGCTTTCTCATCAGGTAGACACAAAAGACAACGTTATCGGGGTAAACATCAACAACCACAACATTCTTGACTCGAATTTTGAGCTTGTCGACAATCAAAAAATTGTACTTCTTGAAGCTCCGAGCGTAGGGAGCAGAATAGCAATCAAATATTTTGCGGGGAAGTTCATCCCCGTCGGAGCTGTTTTTACAAATGCTTTTCAGTTTGTGCAGAGCCAGCCGGCGACTCTCTGGGAAGTGCACCACAATCTCGGACGATACCCGCAGGTGACGGTTATTGACAATGATGAGGATGTATGCGAGGCGGAAGTTTCATATCTTGATGAATACAATCTGACAATAGAGTTCAATCAAGAGATGACCGGCAGAGCCTATATGATATAGGAGGAGAGATGGCAAGAAAGAAATTTTATACTGATATAGATTTGAAGGGCAACGAGCTTGAAAATGCCGTCCTTGACAATCTTTCCGCACCGCCCGAGAACCCGAAAGCAGGGCAGGTCTATTTTGATACGGGCGAAAAGAAAGAAAAATACTACAACGGTACGGAATGGATAGGGAGTGTTACTCCCGATGAGATGGACTCGGAGGTTGAGAAGAAAGTCGACAAGGTGGAAGGCAAAGGGCTTTCAGAGAATGACTTTACAAATGATTATAAATCACAGGTGGACTCAAACACCTCAGCCCGCCACACCCACTCGAACAAAGCTGTTTTAGACGGTACGCAGCAGAGTTTCACAACTGCGTTGAAATCAAAACTTGACGGTGTCGCCTCGGGTGCTCAGGTGAATGTCATTGAAACCATTGAAGTGAACGGAACGGCGCAGCCTGTCACATCAAAGACCGTTGATATAACTGTGCCAACAAAGACAAGTGAGTTGCAAAATGACAGCGACTTTGCAACAAACGCCGCTCTCTCCTCGGGGCTGAACACAAAGGTTGATAAGGTAACTGGGAAGCAGCTCTCGACGAATGATTTTTCGAATGACTATAAATCAAAAGTTGATTCGAACACCTCTGCAAGACATACCCACACGAATAAGA
>ERZ1643249.2119-NODE-2119-length-18954-cov-3.635166_pt1 | contig 18954 bp, 17 predicted proteins | sample MGYA00579263_ERZ1643249 | MGnify/ENA primary metagenome ERZ1643249 (study PRJEB29033, sample SAMEA4952264) | chicken gut metagenome | biome: Broiler Chicken; feature: Gastrointestinal Tract; material: Caecum | place: Ireland | collected 2018 | study: Broiler... | reverse complement strand
CCCGAAATATCCGGCCCTCCCTTCTTTTATTCGTTTTTCAGAAGTTCGTCGCTGAGCGACACGATCTCTTTTGCATATTTCTTCTTGCGCGAACGCAAGATCGCCCGATAGAGAAAATAATTGGCCGTGACCATCGCAATGCCCACAACGCCGATGACGATGCCGAGCGGCATCATGCTGCCGATCACCTCCATCGCAAGGCACATGCCGACCCCGAGCACGAGCGCCCCGACGATGCCGAACATATAGGCAAAGATCTCCGCGGGCCGGCGCGCGGCCCGGTCGAGCTTTTTGAGCTGTTCGAGCTTTCCCTCCTCCTCGCTCCCGGGCGCGTACTCCGCGCGCACCTGCTGTGCATACTGCTTTTCCTGTTCCATGTTCATGTTTTTGCCTCCTCTTTGTTTTGTGCCCCTATCATACAGCGGCGATGTTTCTGAAAGTTTGATGATTTGTAAAGAAAACGTTACTTGTTTGTAAAAGAAATGTAAACGCCCGCATGCAGCAACATGCGGGCGTTTCCGGGACAGGCCGTGTGCCTATCCGATCTGCATATCCAGTTTTCTGAGCCGGTCGAACAGCTCGTCGTCCTCGGAAGGAAGATCTTCCGCGGCCTCGATCCTCCGGCGCAGGGCGAGCATCTCCCGGTCGGTGCGGGCGATCACATCGGCACAGCCGCGGAGCCCTTCCGAGATCTCTTGCTGATCGGGAATGCTGCGCTTGTATTTCATCTGATGTTCAAGGCTGGCCCAGAAGTCCATGGCGATCGTGCGGATCTGCACCTCGGCGTTTACCTCCTTGCGTTTTTCCGCAAAGAATACGGGGACGCTGACGATCAGGTGCAGGCTTCTGTACCCGTTCGGCTTGGGCTCCTCGATATAGTCCTTTCTGGCGATCAGCCTGATGTCGTCCTGCCTTAAAAAGGCATCGGCGATCTGATAGATATCGTCAATATAGGAGCAGACGACGCGGACGCCGGCAATATCGAAGATGTTCTTTTCCATGCTGTCAAGCGTCAGCGGAAGATTTCTTCCGATGAGCTTTTTGGCAATGCTCTCCGTGCTCTTCAGCCGCGTCGTGATCGATGCGATGGGATTGCGGCTCTCCCTGACGTTGAATTCGGTGTTCAGGACATCGAACTTTGTCCGGATCTCTTTGAGCGCGCAGGCGTATTCCATGCGCATCTCCTTGTAGCGCACGGCAGACCACATCATCTTTTTCGTTCTGTCGTACAGATCGGCAGCCGAGAGCGCGCCGAGCGGCAGCGCGGCGCCCTGCAAAAATTCTTCGTCGTCTTCTTTCATCGTTTTCCCCTTTTCGCCCGGTTTGTTCCGGTCTCACTATGAAAATACCCGCCCGTCCGGGCGGATAATCGTGAAATGGGTAAAAATTGCGTGAAAAAGGGAGAAGCGTCACGCCTCTTCGCCGAGGAGTTCCTCTGAAAGGCGCACGATCTCCGGCCCGTATTTTTGCTTTTCGTGCCGCAGGACAAGATTATATGCGGGCGCGGCCCCCGCCATGGGCAAAGCCCCGACCGCCGCGACCGCAACCCCTCCGACAAGGATCCCCCATTCGAGGATCATCGCCATGCCGAGGCCGAACACGAGCAGCCCGGCAATGCCGAGCGTCAGCGCGACGCACATGGAGACGTTCTTCACGCGGGCATTCAGACGGCGCAGACGTTCGAGTTTTTCCGACCGTTCGTCGCGGCTGTATTCCGAGCGGATGCTCTCGATCTCCCGCCGCTCTTCCTCCGTCGGCGCACTGTACGTATAACTGAATTTTTTCTCACTCATCGGGAAACGCCTCCCTCTCCTTTTTCATGCCGGCGAGTTTTGTGCTCGCCCTGATGATCATATAGGCCCCGAGCGCGATCGTCAGCGCACAGACCGCAAACCCCGTGACGATATTCATCACGCGCATACTCTCGTCCGCCCCGCCGTTTGCGGCGACGAGCGAGATCTGCAGAGCGAACAGCGAAACGAGCGCGTTGGACAGGTTGATGTTCCGCAGCGACTGCAGGAGCGGATCCCCCATTCTGCGCACCCGGAACACCTGTACGACGGAAATAATGACGCGGTAGAACGTGTAGGCGGCCGAGGCGATCGACATGACGAGCGAAGAGACGAGCGGACGGCCGAAGAGGACGGTCTGCGTGACGAATACGGCGAGCGCGAATTCCAGCACGAGGAGCGCCGCTCCGCAGAGGCGGAAAATGCGCCATTTATAGGCAAGGAGTTTTTCCCGGTCGTCTCCGGCGCGCTTCAGAAGAAAGTAATAGCCCGCAAGCGCGCCGTACCACACCGACCGCCAGACGATCGCAAGCACCAGATGTACGATCGCATACCCTGCATTGATCGCAAAGGAGAGCACGGAAAACGTGATGGTGCGGAAGCCGTAATCGGAGAGCATGTTGTTTGTGAAGGCATGACGGCCCGCCCGTTCGACGATGCCCGCCTTCATGCGCGGTGCAAGTTTTACGGCGAGATACACGCCGTACCCGAGCAGCGCCGCGGCGAGCACATAGACCGCATACGCCCACGCCTGCGTGATTTCATGCACCACGATGACAAGACTCCCCGCGACCGCGCCCAGCGCACCCGCCCAGACGACGGCCGCAAACCAGAGGGGCGGCGCTTTCAGAAATTCCGGGAGCCTCTTCATATGCGCTCGGGAAGCGTCACGCGGAACGTGCTGCCCTTCCCCTCCTCGCTCTCCACCGCGATCTCGCCGCCGAGCACATCGATGACCTTTCTGACGAGCGCAAGCCCCAGGCCGTTGCCCTCCTTCGCGTGCGACGTATCGCCCTGATAGAACTGCTCGAAGATGTGTTTGCCCGTCTCGGCGGACATGCCGCAGCCCGTATCCGACACCGTGACGACCGCGCGGCCCTGTTCCCGCTTCCACGTGACGCCGATCTGACCTGCGTCCGTAAATTTGACGGCGTTGGACAAAAGATTGTTCCAGACCAGTTCCAGGCAGCCCTCGTCGGAACGGATCGTCACCTCGTCCAGATCGCAGACAAGTTCCAGCCCCTTCTGCGTGATGACGTCGTCGAACTGCAGAATGCACTGTGCGAGCTGCTCGTCAAGGCGCACATCGGAGAGCTCGGCAAGCAGCCTGCGATGTTCCAGCCTGTTCAGCCGCAGGACATTGTGCACCAGCGACGCGAGCCGCTCCGCCGTGTCGCTGAGCACGCCGAGATATTCCCTCTGCGTCGCTTCGTCGAGCCCGCCGCGCGCAAGCGTCCGCGCATAGCTCTGAATGACGGCGAGCGGCGTTTTTAGTTCGTGCGAGACGTTGGAAATAAAGGAAAGGCGCGTCTTTTCGGACTCCGCAAGTTCGGCCGCCGCACGGTTGAGATCGAGCAGGATACAGTCATATGCATCGTACCGCCCGTACGGGTGCGCCGGCTCCTGCCGCACGGTGAAATCGCCTGCGGCGATGCGGCGCGCGCTTTCGGCGATCCGGCCGACGGGCCGTTCGGTTGTGACGCGGTACAGAATGAGATCGAGCACGGTAACGGCAAGCGACAAAAAGACGATCGCCACCAACATGACCGCGCTCGTCCACGCAGAGCCCTCTCCGAACGCTTCGGCCGCCGTATGATACAGCAGCACTGCCGCCGTCACAATGAGCGCGACCGTGAGAAAGCGCAGCGTATAGGTGAAAAGGAGCAGCAGCGCATGCCTTTTTTTGGTGCGGGCGCCCCCCCTTGATCCCGCAGCCGCGCCGCTCATTTGAGCACCGCCTTGTATCCGAGGCCGTGCACGGTGACGATCTCAAACCCCGTGCAGTGCGCCGTCTTTTCGCGCAGTTTGGACATGTACACGTCCACCGTGCGCGACGTCGCGGAGGAATCGTAATCCCAGAATTCATCCATGAGCTGGGCGCGCGTGAAGGTGCGCCGCGGGAAAGAGAGGAGCTTGAACAGCAGATCGAACTCGCGCACGGTGAGCGGAAGCTCCTCGCCGCCGACGTAGGCCGTGTGCTCGTCCTGATTCATGACGAGATCCCCCGCCGTAAGCGTGCGGCTGCGCTCGATGTTGGCCCGCCGCAGAAGCGCCCCGACGCGCAGGAGCAGGATATCGGGATCAAACGGCTTGACGACATAGTCGTCCGCGCCGAGCGCATACCCGCGCAGTTTGGCGGGCTTGTCGTCGAGCGCGGTCATGAACAGAATGGGGATCTTTTTGTCGCTCTCGCGCACGCGCTCCGCCAGCCCGAATCCGTCGAGGCCGGGCATCATGATGTCGGTGACGAGCATATCCGCACCGTTTTCTTCAAACGCGGCAAGCGCCTGCAGACCGTCCGGACAGGAGACCGCCCGGTAGCCGCTCCCCTCCAGCGCCGTGCAGACAAGCTTATTCAGCGCCCTGTCGTCCTCCGCCACAAGAATCGTGATCATCCGCCTCTCCTCCCATATTCCGCGATCGGTATTTTACACCCGTCATGTTTGCGAAATGTTGAAAATTTGTTAAAAAAATGTAAAAGCGCGCTCCGCCCGCGGCGGAGCGCGCCGATCCTCAGTTCTTTTTGCCCGCGGTCAGCTCGCGAACGGCCTCGATATCGAATTTCGGCACGTGATCCTCGTCCAGAAGTCCGTTGACCTCCTGCTGCACGTCGGTGAGCTGCGTATAGCAGAACCCGTCGAAATCACACTGTGCGATGCCGCGCATCAGGCTCGCATAGCGCGCAAGGAATTCGTCCTCGTCCCGCGCGGCGTCGTTATAGCCCCAGTTGCCGCCGCCCGCGTCTTTTTTCATGGCGATGCCGCCGAACTCGGTGAACATCACGCTCTGCCCGCGGCGGACACACCCCTCCTGCATGAGCCGTCTGCCCCCGTTTGGAAACATCGTGTCATAGTATTCGGGACGGTACCTTTGCGCAAAGTCATCGCCGAATTTGGCGTAGTCGTGAATGGAGATGATGTCCGTCTCATCGGAATTTTCCCAGCCGTCGTTGGTCGACACGGGGCGGGAGGGATCGAGCGCCTTGGTCAGACGGTAGAGCGAACGCGCGAAATCCTGCTGCCGCGCATCGTTGAGGATCTTGCGCACGCCCCAGCTCTCGTTGAGCGGGACGTAGCAGACGACGCTCGTAAAGTTCTGCGCCTGTGCCACGATCTCCTGCCACTGCGCCGTGACGGCGGCGACCTCCTCCGCGCAGAAACAGTACGCCGAGGGCATTTCGCACCACGTCAGGAAGCCGAGTTCCTCCGCATAGTAGTAAAAATAGGGATCCTCGAACTTCTGGTGTTTGCGCGCGCCGTTGAAACCCATGGCCTTGGCAAGTTCGATGTCCTTTTTCAGGGCCTCGGCAGAGGGCGGCGTCAGGCCGCTCTCCTTCCAGTACCCCTGGTCGAGAATGAGCCGCTGATAACAGGGACGGTCGTTGAGCAAAATGTGCCCGTCCTGCAACGAGACTTTGCGCATGCCGAAGCGCGTGCGCACGCGGTCCGCCACCTTCCCGGCCGCATAGAGGGTGTATTCCACATAGAAGAGGTTGGGATGCTCGGGCGTCCAGTAGTGCGACTCGTCCACGAAATCCCCTTCCAGCATGCGCACCGTATAGGGCGTGAATTTCCCGTCCAGCGAGAAACGGACGCGCTTGACCTCCCTGTCACGATAGGTGACTGCGATCTCCGCCTCGTCCGCCCCGCCGTACATGGTGACGATCTCCCCCGAAAAAGAGCACGTCTTGGGATCGGGCGTCAGCGAGCGGCGCACGATGCAGTCCGCGCCGAAGAATTCCAGCCAGACGCTCTGCCAGATGCCCGTATTGGGAATATACCAGCAGCTGAAGCGCTCCCCCGTCCAGCTCTGCTTGCCGCGCGGGACGGCCGGATCGAGCGCATCGCGGCAGCGCACCACGACGACATTCTTGCCCGCCTTCAGAAAGTCGGTGACGTCCGCGGAAAAGGGTGCAAACGCGCCCCTGTGCGAGGCGGCGTGCTGCCCGTTCACCCACACGTCCGTATCGTAATCGCAGCCGTTGAAGCACAGAAGCGCGCGCCTGCCCGCAAGCCGCGCAAGCTCAAACGTGCGACGGTACCAGACGACCGCGTGCGGCGTGGGATCCCCGATCCCGCTCGCCGGATATTCATACGTGAACGGCACGTTGACGGACATTGCGAGCGGCGTTTTTCCGGACGCGAGTCCGCGCCGGACGCCGTCGTCGGCGTCGTCAAAGCAGAACTCCCATTCCCCGTTCAGGCTCAGCCACTGCTCCCGCGCAAACTGCGGGCGGGGGTACTCTCTTCTTTCAGGCAGCATCTTTTTTTCTCCTCGATGCGCCGCGTCTTGGCAAACGGCGCACCTCTATTTTACATGGTTGTTCCCCCTTCGTCAATCTGTTTTTTCGGCATTTTCACAGAATTTTATAAGACGGGCGGGCAGCGCCGTGCGCCGCCCGCCCGTCCGGCAGGATGGATATGAACGTTAAGAAAGAGCGCCAACGACTGCGTGCGGGACATAGAATTCGTCGATGGCCGCAATGTCCTCCGCCGTCAGCCGCACATCAAAGGCGCCCGCGGCGTCGTCAAGATACTTTTCTTTGGTCGCTCCGACGACGGGCGACGCGATGCCCTTTGCGAAGTGCCATGCAAGCGTGACCTGCGTCATCGTTGCGCCGTGTCTTTGCGCGACCGCGGCGATCGCCTGTGCGATGCGCCTGTCCCGATCCTCCGTGGAATCGTACTTGCCGTGCGCGACCTTGTCCGTGCGGCTGCGCAGGGTGTCCGCAGACCAGTCGGGGCGGGCGCACCTGCCCGCCGCGAGCGGGCTGTACGGCGTGAGCGCCACGTTCATCTGTCTGCAGATGGGAATCAGCTCCCGCTCGTCCTCGCGGTAGAGCGGATTGTAGTGGTTCTGCATGGAGACGAACGGCGTAAATCCGTTGTCCCGCGCGCAGAGCTGCATGTTGTAGAACTGGTACCCGTACATCGCCGAAGCACCCAGCGCGCGCACCTTTCCGGCCTTTACCAGCCTGTCGAGCGCCTCCATCGTCTCCCCGATGGGCGTCGAGGCATCAAAGCGGTGTATGATGTACAGATCGAGATAGTCCGTCCCCAGCCGACGGAGCGTGCCGTCGATCTCGCGGGCGATCGCCTCTTTGGAAAGATGTCCTTCGTTGAAATAGACCTTGGACGCAAGCACGACCTTGTCCCTTGCCACGCTGTTCCTGATCGCCCTTCCGAGGTATTCCTCGCTCGTGCCGGCGGAATAGGTGTTGGCCGTATCAAAAAAGTTGATCCCGAGATCGAGGGCGTGCCCGATGATCTCCGCGCTCCTGTCGGGATCGAGCGTCCAGGCGTGCATGTTGCTTGCGGGATCGCCGAAGCTCATGCATCCGAGGCAGAGACGGGACACCCTGATCCCGCTGTTTCCAAGCTGCGTATATTCCATAACGTCCCCTCGTTTTCAGGATTTTGCGACCGCGTTCCGCACGCAGGTCAGGGCGTTGAGCGAGCGCGGATAGCCAATCCACGGAAGCATCGCAAGCACCGTTTCACCCAGAATGTGCGCATCGTTTCCGACGCGGAAATTGCCCGCAACGTGACCGGCAAGCTGCGCCTCGCAACCGCCCTGTGCGGCAAGCAGGCAGAACGTGACGAGCTCGCGCTCGCGGAACGAGAGCCCTTCGCGCACATAGTAGTCACCGAAACAGTTCTCGGAAAGGAGCGCGTTGACGGGCCGCGCGAGCGCATCGCCCGATGCGTGGAACCCGCGCATGACGTCGCCGAAAATTTCGACCTGCGCCGCTTCGCCCCGCTCCGACCTGTCCCGCAAATCCTCCGTTTCGGGCGGAAGGCAGATCCCGTGCGCCGCAAAGACCTCCGCCGCGGCCTGCACAAAGGGAAGCGCCCGCCCCATTCCGAGGTACGCCGCAGACTGCATGACAGCCTCGCGCGCCGCGGCTGGGTCGAATCCGGCATCGAGCGCGTCGACGAGTTCTGCACGAAAGGCGTCCTGCCCGCCGCAGCCCATGAGCGCGGAGAGCACCGCAAGGCGGCGGTACTTTTCGCTGAGCTCTCCCCGGGACGAAACGTCCGAAACGAGGCGGGAAAAGATGTCTGCAAGCGCGCCGTCCGATGCGGCGAGAAGCTCATCGATCTTCATGTTCCGCCTCCGCATACTGTTCCGGAGTGACGGGCTCGCACCACTCCGTGTGTCCGCCCACGGCAGGGACCTCCACGGCAAGGTGTGCAAACCACGAGTCGCTTGCGGCGCCGTGCCAGTGTCTGACGCCCGCCGGAATGTTGACCACGTCCCCCGCTTTCAGAGCGCGGGCGGGCTTGCCCCACTCCTGGTACCAGCCGCGCCCCTGCGTGACGAGCAAAATCTGCCCGCCGCCCTCCTGCGCGTGATGGATATGCCAGAAATTGCGGCACCCCGGTTCAAACGTCACGTTGGCGACGGGGACCTGCTCTTTCGAGAGCGGGCAAAGATAGCTTGTGCCCGTAAAATACTTTGCATAGGCGACGTTTTCTTCGCCCAAAGGGAAAATTCCTTCCGGTCTATCTGTCATAAGTTTACTCCTTTGAAAATGTCATGAACCACTCGACCGTATCGGGGTCATAGTGCGAAAAGAACAGGCTGCTTCCGCTGTCCAGCGCGGAAATACGCGCCATTTCGTCCTGCGTCAGCTCAAACGAAAACACATCGAAATTTTGCGCCATGCGTTCCTTTTTCACCGACTTCGGAATGACGACGACGTCGCTCTGCAGCAAAAATCTGAGCGCGGTCTGCGCGACGGATCTTTCATGCGCCGCGGCGATCTCTGTCAGGACGGGATTGGTGAACAGGCCGTTCTTTCCCTCCGCAAAGGGTCCCCACGATTCGATCTGCACGCCGTGGCGCTTCATGACTTCGCGCGCGGCCTTCTGCTGACAGAACACATGCGTCTCCACCTGGTTGACGGCCGGTTTGACCTCGACGAAATTGCACAGATCGATGAGGCGGTCGGGATAGAAGTTGGACACGCCGATCGCGCGGACTTTCCCGGCGCGGTACGCCTTTTCCATGGCGCGGTAGGTGCCGTAATAGTCGCCGAAGGGCTGGTGAATGAGCAGCAGATCGATATAGTCCGTTCCGAGTTTTTTCAGCGAAGCATCGATGGACGCTTCCGCCCTGCGTTCGCCTGCGTTGCTGATCCAGACCTTGGTCGTCAGAAACAGTTCCCCGCGCGCGATGCCGCTCTTTTTCACGGCCCTTCCGACGCCCTCTTCGTTAAAGTATGCCTGCGCCGTGTCGATCGAGCGGTACCCGACGGACAGCGCGTCCGAAACGCACCGCTCGCACTCTTCGGGCGTGACCTGATAGACGCCGTACCCGAGCTTCGGCATTCTGACCCCGTTGTTCAATGTGACGTAATCCAAATGAAATTCCTCCTTTATCTCAACGGACAGCGGCCCGAATCGATCTCCCGCAGAAGGCAGTCAAGTTTATCGACGCGGCGCTGTTCCGCATGCGAGCGTTCAAGCGCATCGGCGCGCAGGCGCCGCAGAAGCGCGCGCTGCGTTCTTCCCCCGTCCCGCGTGAGGAAATAGGCCGCGACGTCCTCCGTGCCGAGCCCGCACTCGTGCAAAAAACATGCGACTGCCGCGCGGCAGACATCGCCGTCGCAGAAGCCGTCGGCACAAAAAACGCCCTTCTTTGCGAGCGCGGCGATCAATTCGCCGTCGAGCCGGTATTGTTCGCAGACCTTTTGCAATGTCATCGCGTTCCTTCCGCCTGAAAAATCAAAGACGCAGCGCCCTGCTGCGTCTCTATCATACTATACGGCCCGCACCCTGTCAAATACCTGTTTTTCATGCGTTGTCATGCCGCGCAAGCATGGCGACTTCCTCGATGAATGCCCGCACGGCGCGCGAAACGGGCTGATACTTTTTCCAGACGAGGAAGGTGGACTGCCGCAATTCGGGGGAAAACGGCCTGAAACAAAGATCGGGCGTGCCGAAGTGGCGGAGCGTCCCTTCGATGGTGAACACATACCCCACGTTCAGCCGCGCGAACCACGCCGCATTGTTGACGAGATTGAACGTTGCGATGAAGTTGAGCTGATCGAACGTCTCCCCCAGGGCGTTGCGGTAGAACTGCCGCACTCCCTCGCGCGCGGGGCCGACGACGGGAAGACCCAGAAGATCTTCTGCCGTGACGGACTGCTTTTGCGCGAGCGGCGCGGAGGCGTTCATGAGAATGCCGCACCTGTCGTCGATGCCCAGCCGCACGAAATCGTACTTTGCGATGTCGCCCGGTTCGATGAGCAGCCCCAGATCGAGCAGACCCGCATCGATGCGTTCCTTGACGCGGTCGGCGATCCCCGCGTCCAGTTCAAACGTGACATCGGGATATTTGCGGCGGAAGCTGTCCACGGCGCGGACGAGCAGCTCGGAGGCCACCGTCTCCGCCGCCCCGACGCTCACCACGCCCGCAAGCCGCTCTGTGCGCTCGCGCAGTTCGCGCTCCGTCTTGTCGGCAAGCTCGGTCATTTCCTCGGCACGGCGGCGCAGAAGAAGCCCGTCCTCGGTGAGTGTGATCTTGCGCTTGCCGCGCTCGAACAGCCTGACGCCGAGCTCTTCCTCCAGCTCCGCCAGCTGGCGGGAGAGGGTTGGCTGCGTGATATAGAGCGCCTCGGCCGCGCGGGAGATGCTCTCCTCGCGGGCGAGCGTCAGAAAATAGCGAAGTACCCGAAGTTCCACGGTCCCGATCCCCCCCCTGATTTGTATCGTATTCATTTTACCATACCTTGGAGGCATATGCAAGCGGTTCCGCGGAAATTTTCGTGCAAAAGCCCGCGCACCCTGCCGGAGAGCAGGGCGCGCGGGACGTTCGTCAGAGTTTGTATTTCGCCGTCAGTTTCAGCACGGAAGCGAGGCAGTCGTTGAGCGTTCCGCGCTCCGTCTCGGTGAGCGCGCGCCCCCTGAGCGCGGAGACGCTGCGGGACAGGACGTCCGCTTCCAGCCTGTCGGCGGCGGACAGTTTTTCCCTGCGGAGCTTGTCCAAGAGAGCGACCGCGTGCGAGAGTTCGGGCGGCTCCTGCGTGGGCGCCTCCTCTTCAAAACAGCACACCTTGGCGGGCGCGGGATCGGATGCGCCGTGTACGGACGGCACGAGCGGCTCCCCGCGGAAGCGTTCGTAGATGCGCTCCTCGCGGGCGGTGCGCCTGCCCCTTCTGCGCGGGCGGGGGATCAGGAACAGCAGCCGCAGGAGCGAGGCGAGCGCCGCGAACAGCCCTGCCCAGACAAAGGCCTCGTACAGTTCGCCGATGCAGCACATCAGCGCGAACCCCGCCGCACCGAGCGCGGCCGCGAGAAAGGCATAGGCCCGCCTGCCTCCGAGCAACGTAAACATGACCGCCGCAGCCACCGCAAGCGCGGGGATCAGAATGAGCGGCGCCCAGGCGGGCGTGTTCCCAAGGGCGCTGACAAGCTGTCTGAAAATTTCCATATCAATGACCTCCGTTCAAGAATAGACCTGTTCCGCGAAAAAAATACCTCGCATTGCGTCGGGTTTGCGCAGATTTCCTCACATCGGGATCTCGCGGCAGCGGGCAATGTTGACGATCCGGGCGCGTACGGCGTCCTCCCGGACGCCCATGACGTGCGCGACCGCCTTTTTGTACAGTGCGATCTGCACGCCGTACTTTTCCGCAAGCGCCCCGTCGGGCAGGACGGAATACTTATAGTCGATGACCTCGTATGTCTCGCCGCAGACGAGCAGGTCGATCGCGCCCTGGAACACGATCTCGTCGTCGGGCGCGCCCTCCGTCATCTCGCCGGCGGGAAGGCGCATGAGAAAGGTCTGTTCGCGCAGGATCCTCTTTCCCGGAAGGGCGGCAAGGCATGGAACGGACAGGATCTTCTGCAGCTCGCCCGGATCGAGCAACGCCCCCTGTTCCGCCGTCAGAAGCCCTTCGCGCAGCATGCGGGCAAGCTCCTCTTCCGGCTGCGCGCCGAAGCGTACATGCTGCAAAAAGGCATGATATGCGATGCCTGCCTCCACGCTCGTCCTGCCCCCGAACGGTTCCTCTTCGTCGAGAAATGTATCCTCCTCCCGCCCCGGAAGCAGCTCCCCCCTGCGTGCGCGCAGACGGCCGGTCGCCGAGCTCTTGACGCGCAGCCGCGTGCTGGCTTCAAACGCATAGGGCCGCCCGTAGACGGCAAGAACGGCGTCGCGGAGCGCCTCGTCGGGGCGGTAGACGAGCGCACGGCGGGCGGGCGCACGGCGCGCCGTCTCCTCCTCCGCCGCAAACAGATGCGCGCAGGCCTGAAAGTCAAAGAACTCCGCGCCGCGCGTGGCAAGCAGGGGCGAAAGCGCGCCGCCCTCGCGCTCGCGGAACACGATATGCAGGCGGTACTTTGCGCGCGTCATACCGACATACAGGAGGTTGCACTCCTCCTTGCGCCCCTCGGCCAGCGCATACAGGGCGCTTGCCCTGCGCACGACGGTGGTATACGACAGTTTGTTTTCCACGTCGTACGCCTTGGGCGCGGCGAGAAATTTATCTGTCCAGAGCACTTCGTCCTGTTCGCCGCCGCTGCGGAACCGGACGTCCGTGCCCGCGAGAATGACGACGGGATATTCAAGCCCCTTGGAGGCGTGCATCGTGACGATCTTCACCGAATCCTCGCCCCCGCTCTCTGCAAAGCCGAGGAAATAGCCGGTCGCTTTCAGGCGGGACAAAAATGCGTTCACGCTCACGTCCGCGCCCTCTGCCACGAGACGGCGCACGCGCGCAAGACGGCTCCCGCCCCCCGGCCGGGCAGCGATCTGCGCCTCCAGGCCGAGCGCGAGCAGCTCGTTCATGACTTCCGCCGCCGTCCGCACGCGGGAATGGGCGCGCAGCTCCTCCGCCATCCGGAAAAACGCCTGCAGTTTTTTTGCCGTCGGGTCGGCGGGGTGCGCGGAACAAAACGCCGCGCATGCCTCGCGGAAGGGTCCCGTCTTTCCCTCGGGGGCAAGGCGCACCCTGGTGAGGTCGGCCTCCGTCAGCCCCCCGACGGCGGACAGGAGCGCCGTGGCAAAGGGAATATCCTGCTGTCCGTTGTCGAGAAAGGAGAGCCAGTCGATGAGCAGACGCGCCTCGAAAAAGTCGCACACGTTGACTTCCGCCGCCGTGGTCACCGGGATCCCGCGCGAGAGAAGCGCCCGCGCGACGAGCTGCGCCTCGCCCCCTCTGCGGCGGGTCAGGACCGCGATATCGCCCAGCGTCACCTTCTTTTCACAGCCCGCGTCCGCGTCGTACCACGTCTTTCCGAGCTCCTCTTCCACAAGCCCGGCCACCCTTTCGCCGAGCGGATCGCTCTCCTCCTCGCCGGTATGCTCCATCACGGAGTATACCCTGTCCGGCGGCGTGCGCTCCGCCTTTTCCCTGGGCAGGAGCCAGAATTTCACCTCGCCGGCGTGCGTCCCGTAGCGTTCGCCGCCCCGCATGGGCACATATCCTTCGACCAGGGGCGCAAACACCAGATTGACCGCGTCCAGCACGGCGGGTGCCGAACGGAAGTTGACTGAAAGATCGAGCGAAACGGGCAGCTGATGCGTCTTTTCCGTGAAATAGCGCGAACGGCTGCCGCGGAACCCGTAGATCGCCTGCTTGGCGTCTCCGACCAGAAAGACTTCCTCGCCGGACAGCCTGGACAGAATGTCCTCCTGCACGGGGTTGACGTCCTGATACTCGTCCACAAACACGGCGCGGTACTTTTCCGCAAGTTCGGCGCGCACCGCCCCGTTGTCCAGAAGCCGGAGCGCTTCGTGCTCCAGGTCATCGTAGTCGAGCACGCCCGCCTCCGCCTTTTCCCGCGCATAATACCTGTCATAGGCGAGCACGAGCTTCCCGAGCGCCGCGGCGGTCTGCGAGGCGTTCCGGCAGCGCTGCGCCTCTTCCTCACGCGAGGAAAGCGCGCCGAGCTCCTCCGCGATCGCACCCACCGCCTTTTTCGCCCCCGAAAGGCAGGCGATCGCGGCGCGCTCCTCTTCCGAGGCGTTCCTCTTCACCGGCATGCGCGCAAACGGCGGAAGGGAGAGCGCTGCGTCGCGCATGGCGAACAGGTCGCCCTGCCCCTTCAGGAGAGCGCATGCCGAGGTCAGTTCCTGCGCCAGGGAAACAAACTTTTCCCCCAGCGCGGCATAGACATGTCCGTAACGGGCAAGCCCGCCTATGACCATGTCCGCGCGCATGATCATGTCGGACATGATCCCTTCGCACGCCTCGTCAAAGCGATCGGACGTACCCATGTCCGTAAGAAGCCGTTCATAGTCCGGAAGGCCGCGCGCCTTTTTGTGCAGTCCGAGCACGAGCTTTCTGAGCGCGGAATCTTTGCGGCGGCGGAAATAGACGGAAAGAAGCGCGGAAAATCCGCCGCTCTTTTCGCGGTACGCCTCCTCAAACGCCGCGTCCATCGCCCGGGCAGAGAGTTCCATGCCCTCGGCGTCCTCCGCGCCCGTGATGCGGAACGCGGGGTCGACGCCCGCCGCATAGAAATAGGTGCGCACAAGCCTGCCGCAGAATGCGTGAATGGTGCTGATCTCGGCCAGCGGAAGCGCGGCAAGCTGATCTTTGAGCCGTTCGCGCTCCGCGCCCTCCCGCTCGGCGATCCCTTTGAGCAGGGCGAGCCGCAGCCGTTCGCGCATCTGGGATGCCGCCTTGTTGGTGAACGTGACGGCAAGAATGCGGCGCACGTCCTCGCCCCCGAGAATGAGGGAGACAAGGCGCTCGATCATGACGAACGTCTTGCCGCTTCCCGCAGAGGCGGAGACGATGACCTTTCCGCGCGCCGCAACGGCCTTTTGCTGTTCGGGCGTCATCACTGCGCTCATGCTTGCTCCTCCCGGCGGGCGATCGCCGCAATTTCGGCACATTTTATGCCGCGCTCCTTTCTCGGAGCGCCCACAAAGCCGCACGCTCCCCTGAACGCGCAGTAGTCGCAGCTTCCCTCATAGGGCGAGGGAGTAAGATTCCCCGCGCGCAGCTCCTCCCGGGCGCGCATTGCGATCATGCGCGCATATCCGAGGAAGTCCGCGAACTGACCGCCGGGCATTCCGCGCGAAGCGGCGCCGTCCAAGAGCGCGCTCTTTGCGCCGTCCGCGTTGTCCAGCAGGGAGACGACCTCGTCGCCGCTGTCAAAGAACCCCTGCATGCGGAACTTGGCATCGTCGGGCGAAGTGAATTTATCCTCCGCGGGAAAATAGAATGCTCCGGCGGGCCTGCCGTCCCCAGATGCGGCGAGCAGGTACAGCTCCAGCTGCAGGCTCCTGCCCGTGTAATACGCCGCGGGCGACGCGTCGAATTTTCCCGTTTTATAGTCAATGACGCGCACGTACTCCCCTGCCGCGTCCACTCTGTCCGCCTTGCCGCGCAGGCCGAGTTCGGGGAGCCGCACGTTCTCTTCCCCCCTGCGGACGCGGAAGGACGAGCGCCTGAGCGCGCGGAAGGCCGCAAGCGAAACGGCGGTGCTCTCGGCGAGCAGCCGCCCGCCCGCATACGACCCCGCATCGGTGTCGCCGAGCGCCGCATAGCGCGCGTCCGCAAGCAGTTCCCTGCCGATGCGCTCGGCCTGCGCACGGCATTCCTCTTCCGTTGCGATCTCGTTGAACCGCGGAGCGAGCAGATCCAGCACTTTATGCACGAAATCGCCCGCGTCCCGCGCGAGCACGGCGCGCTCCTCCCGCTCCTGCAGGCGAAGCACGTTCTTCATGAATCCCGCATAGGGACAGGCAAAATAGCTTTCAAGAAGCGTCGGGGAGATGTCGCCCGAAAGCAGGATCTGCGACGCTTCGGGAACGGGCTCCTTTTCCCCGCCCTCCGTGAGCGCGCGGAGCGTACCCTCCTCCCCGCGGGCAGAGAGCGCCGCCCAGACGGAGGAAAACACCCGCTCGTCATGCGTTTTCCCCTCTTCAAAATCCGACTTTTCCGCAAGCAGGCGCATGAGCGCGGGCACGCGTTCACAGCAGTCGTAGGGAAAGAGATCGGGCACGGGCGCCGGGACGAAGAGATTGGCGCAGGAGGTAAACAGTTCGCCCGCCTGCCGCTCCTCCCCGTTCAGGCGCAGAGGCCGGCTGAGGAAGAGTTCGCCCGAAAAGGCGCACACGTTGAGCGCAAGGCTCTCGCGCGAGCGCGCGTTGACGACGGCGATGGCGGGCTCGATGTCCACGCCGCGCGCGGCAAGTTTCCCGATCTCCGAATCGGTGATGAGGGCGGTATCCTCGCCCGAGGCGGGCAGCGCGTCCGTCGCCCCCGTGACGAACAGCACCTTTGCGCGCGCAAAACGGCTGGAAGTCGCATCGCCCAGGAATACGGCATCGGACAGAACGGGGATCATCGCGCGTTTGAGCGCGTCGGCCGAGCTGAAAAACAGCGAGGCAAATTCCCGCGCGGAGAACGTGCGGTCCCCCGCGACCGCCTCTGTCTCCGCAAGCAGATTTTCAAGCGCGTCGAGGGACAGAAAGTCGCGCTCCGCGCCCGTAAAATGCGCGGCAAGCGCCTCGGACACGGCGTCTGCGCCGACGAGATCGCGCAGTTTCCGCACGCCCGACGTAAACACGCGGCCCTTCCCGCTGCGCGGGAAACAGTCGGCCACGGCGATCATGCGCTCGCGGCATTCCCTGAGCCCGGAGAGATCGCCCTCAAAGCCGCGCGCGTCCGCGCGGATCTCCCTGCGGAACGCCCCCCGCCAGCCGCCGTATTTCGCAAGATAGTTGCGGTATGTATCGCCCTCCCCGAAGCAGACGTTTGCGGCCACCGCGTCCACCGAGGCGGGAAGCCCGCCGTCCGCGACCGCGCGCAGAGCGGCGGCGACGAACGCGCAGAACGGGTGACGGGAAAAGGGCCGTTTCACGTCCGCAAAGTAGGGAATGCAGAAGGCAGCGAACGCCTTTTCAAATGCGGAGAGATCGGACGACGCCGGCACAAGCACCACGATATCGCGGTAGCGCAGGCCCTCGTCCGCATATCTGCGGATCAGCGCAGCGACGGCGCGCGCTTCCCCCGCCTCGTCCTGAGCGCGGAAAAGATGCACATGTTCCGCTTTTTCGGGGACAGACAGAAATGCCTCCGGCGAAAAGATCCCCCGCCGCAGACGCTCGGCGTCCCCCGCAAGGGAACTCGGCGCCATGACCGCCTGCACGGCGCCCGACTCCTCGCAGACTGCGCGGAACGTGCGCGCGCTCTCGTTGGTGTAGAGCGGCTCCTTCCCCGCGGGAAAGATCCCCGTCAGGCTTGCCGCATGCAGCGCCGCCGCGCGGATCCCCTCCGCCGCCTGCCGCGTGAAGGACGTGAATCCGAAGAAGATGACGTTGACGTCTTTCAACCCGCCCGCCGCAAGTTTCCCGGGCAGAAGGGCGAGATAGCCGCTCTCGTCCAGCAGCCCCTTTTCGCGCAGGAACGCCTCGTATTTTTCAAGAAGGAAGGCCAGATCGAGGAGCTTTGCGCGCAGCATGCCCTCCGATTTTTCCGCCCCTTCGCGCAGTTTTCGGGCATCGACGCGGGAAGCGGAGAGCTGTGCGATCGTCTCGTACACCGTCTGGGCGGCATTGGCAGAAAAGCAGGAAAGTTCCCCCGCACTCTCCGAAAGAATTGCGGAGACCGCCGCGACGGAGCCCTGCTTGGACAGGACGCGCCCGCCCGAAAGATAGCGCGCAAACGTGGTGACCTCGGTGAGGAACGTCGCCCGCCGCTCGGAGAGGATCGCGCGCTCGGCGAGAAGGGTGAGCGAATCCTCGCAAAAGACGAGCGTCCGCTCTCCGCGCTCCTCAAACACGGAGACGCGGCGGACAAGCGCCTTGAGTGCGTCGTCCGGCGTGGGTGCGCCGATCAGCTGCGTCATAGCGAAACCTCCCCGAAAGAATTTTTTCTATTATAGCATACTTTTCATGAAAATTTCCCCTAATTTCTGCGATTATTTTTTACAAACGAAAAAAATTATGCTATAATGAGCAAAAGTATTCTCTACGGAGCTTATCATGAAAAAAAGAAATCTTGCCTGCCTTGCACTTGCGGCGCCCTTCCTGGCGCTGACGGCGTGCTCGGGCGGAATGAGCAGCCTTGCTCTCTCGGCCAACTGGTATGCGCAGGTGGACAGCACGATCCAGCCGGATACAAACGAGACGCTTTCCTATGCCGTCTCCTTTGAAGCGGCGGCAGAAAACAGCTTCCTCTCCTACGGCGAGGGAACGTATACCATGCATCTGACGACGGAGACCACCGGACTTGCCGACGGAAGTTCGGAACTGTGCTACCATCTGCACGCCGAGCTCTCCATTCCCGTGACTTTCACGGTGAACGAAGAGACGGAAAGTTTCACCGACTCCGTCATCTCCGACGTGTACTTCCGCAGCGTCGACCGTTCACTGCAGCCCGTGCGCAGCGAAAAATACGTGCTGACGCATTCGCCCGTCTCCGAGTCGCCCTCTTCGCTGGAGGGCGCGTACAGCGCCTATGAGTACACCTATACGACCGTTTACGACGCATCGTGCGCCAACGCGGACATCACGGTCGAATATACCCAGCCGGAGAACATCGAAACCATTACGGACTCCGTGGAACTGACGGGCAGCGGCACCTATCTCGACAACGAAGAGATCATCTTTGCCATGCGCGGCGTAAATATGTCGTCGACGTCCGCTTTCCGCTCGATCAACCCCGTCAAGCGCGCCGTGGAGACCGTGACCATGTCTGAAGCGCCCGCTTCCGCTTCGGAACGCCTGACCTTCTCCCTCAACGGCGAATCGGCGGAGCGCGAGATCACGACTTACACGTTCTCCCTCGGGTACAGCGGGTCCAATCCCGGCCAGCCGCAGACGTATACCTACGCGGGCGTGACGAGCGCCAACGACAACCTCTATCGGAGCGTGCTCCTCAGAATGGAAGTCCCCGTTCTGTACTCCCTGGGCACGCTGCGCTATACCCTTGTAAGCGCCGTCTTCTGAGAAACAAAAACTCCGGGCCATGCCCGGA
>ERZ1643249.2115-NODE-2115-length-18973-cov-11.850037_pt1 | contig 18973 bp, 34 predicted proteins | sample MGYA00579263_ERZ1643249 | MGnify/ENA primary metagenome ERZ1643249 (study PRJEB29033, sample SAMEA4952264) | chicken gut metagenome | biome: Broiler Chicken; feature: Gastrointestinal Tract; material: Caecum | place: Ireland | collected 2018 | study: Broiler... | reverse complement strand
CCTTGTGGACCAGGTGTTAATTCTATTCCTTCTATTCCATCTTCAATTTTATTTAATTTTTCTTTGGTGATTACATCACCTGTATTCCATATTGTTTTTGAATATGCCATGTCTAACTCCTCCTATTATTAAGAAATTTTGGCTTCTCCTACTTTGGCTGTTCCAACTTTAGCATTTCCTTCAACTGTTTTAGGATAACACCTCAGCAATAACAATATAGTCAGCCATATCAAAAGAAGGTAATACTACTTCTGATACTTTTGTATGTACCGTTACTGGGTCTACATCTTCATAAGTTGTTACAGCTACACCTGTATCAACTATTGAAACATTAGCTTGATTTGAAGCTAATAAATCAGCCTCTTCTGGTGTTGTACCAAATACTGTTTCTCCTAAATTTCCTTCTGGAATTAATATAAATAAATCTTCTGGAATAAATCTTTTTACTGTTCCATCTAATCCTTTATATTTCTTTTCATAAACTTCTATTGTTACACCAGTTTGTTCTTGAATATAATTTTTTACCATATCTTCTGTTAAAGCTACTTTTCCTTGTCCAAATACATATAAAGCATTTTTGATTGCTTCGTTCTTTTGCATATTTCTCATAACTTTTCTTGAAGTTATAGCTCTTGTTGGTCTACCATATCCAGCATTTTCTCTATCATCTTGCCATGCTTGAATATCGCCTAGTATATCAGCAGTTGTTTGGTCCCATTTAGTTGCTGCTGTTACTTTTTGTTTAGTATCTAAACCATAATCATATAAATATTCTTGACCATTGTTAGCTAAAGAAATTGTTCCTGTTGAAAGTAATTGCATTCTTAAAATTTCTCTTGTTACAGCTGCATCATCAACAAGTGCTGTTTGGTCATCAAATATATTTCTAATTAATGGTTTTATGTATTCATCATTATTAGCTTGTAAAGCTATTAATAATTCTTGTCTTGTTGTTTCATCTATTGTCTTTTCATTTTTGAAGAAAGGCATTTTTGTTTTTACTTCGCTAACACCTACTCTATCTTTCTTAATTGTTTTTGCATCAAAAGCAGATACGTTCATTTCTGCTGGCATACCTTTTGCACCTTTGATGTATTTTAATTCTAATCCAGCTTGTTTTCTTGCTGGGAATAAAACTTCTCCTAAAAATGGTGGTTGTGCCATTTCAGCTTGTTTTGTATTCCAATATGCTGCTAAAGCAGCTGACTGAACATAATCAAATATTGTTGCCATAAATTTTTCCTCCTTTTAAAATTATAAATATTACTATTCTGAGTCTGTACCTAATGTTACATCTTTTGTCCCAGATATAAATGTTATTTTTGTTAATTTTGCAACTACTTCTTGAGTAATTAGTTTTTGAACATTTGCTTCTAGTTTGTCATAATCAACATAACCTGAAATTAAGATTGTTCCATTTGTATTTCCTGCTGTAACATCTAAATCATGTAGTAATATTGCTACTGCATTTGCTGATGTTCCTACTGTAAAAGCTGTATTTCTTTTTAATATATCACCTGTTAAAGGTGTTCCAGCTTTTATTATTTTCTTTCCATCTGTTCCTGCTGTTACTGATGTATTTCCTATTACTGCACCTACTGAAAAAGCTAACCTATCAGCAACTAAGATAGATTTTCCAGCTTGTGCATAATCTTGTTTTTGAACTGAATTAACTGCCATATTAATTTTCCTCCTTATTAATTAAAATAATAATTTTGTTTAGTTTTACTAGAGTTTCTTTTTGCTAAATCTTTAGCCCACTCTAAATCTTTTCCTTCTTGGTCGGTTTCACTATCTTTTTTAAATGAACCCATTTTTGCCATTTTTTCTTTTGTCATTTCAGCTTTTCCATTTTCGTAAGCTGCATTTACTATTTTTGCAATGTACTTGCTTATTTTTGCTGTTTGTTCTGAATTTTCACTTGATATTGAAGTTAAAAATTCATCAAACTCCTTATCATCATCTTTTATTTTTGCTTTTTCTTTTACACTAGCAGTTAAACCTTGAGCTTGATATTTATTTGAGTTTATTGTTTGCTCTCTATACTTTTGTTTTAATTCTTCAAACTCGGCTAATTGCTGTTTAATTTCTTCATTTTTCTTTTCATCATCAGTCATTTTTGCTTTTATTTGATTATCTTTATCTGATAATTCTTTTTTTAGTTTAGCTATTGATGCTTCTGATGCCTCCTTATTAACATAGTTTCCACTTTCTAATAAAGATTTTTTGAAGTACTCTTGTACTTCATTTGCTGTCATTCCCTCATGATAGTTTTCTCCCATTAATTGTTTTAATTCTTCTTCCATATTTTTTTCCTTTCTCCATGTGATTATAGGACTTCTCTGTCCAAATGGTTATTATGGTTATAGCCGCCATAATCGGCAATTTATACTGTGTGATTATAGGTTTTCTCTAACCTTGACAGTTTTATCATTTTAAGCCTCTTGAGGCTTATTTGATACTTGATTGTTGTTTTGAGCATTATCAGTTTGATTACTGCTTGCTCCATTATTATTTATGTTTTGACTTTCTTCTTTCTTACTCCAATAAGCTTCTCCTCTTGCGATAACTTCTGTTACATCCGTTGTCATGTCTGACATCTCAAGAGCATCTTCTGGAGCAATTGTCTTAGTTGAAATAATTGTCGAATAACTTTGTGATTTTGATTGTAAATTATCATTTTTATTTCTTGGTAATTTAACATCTAAATCGGTTGGCTTTATGTTGCTTGATATGTAATTTAATCTTTGTAATATATTAATAATTACTGCTAATTGCTTTTTCTTAGCTGCTTTGAAGTAACTTTCTTTGATTCTTGCTACAATTTCTATATCAGCCCAACCATCTCTTAACTTTACAGCATCGCCAGTATCTCCACCGCCTCCGCCTCTAGTCTTTCTATCAGGTATGCCAATTATAGTTTTGTAGGCTTCTTCAAAATATTCTCTTAAATTTTGTATTCCTAAGCTGTCTAATTGTTGATATATAAATTTAGCATCAACATTAGCTCCAACTTCTCCTACTAGTTCTAGTATTCTATTTTTCTTTACTTTATCTACATTTTCTTTGTTTAGCTCTGCATTTATAATTACTAATAAGCTTTGTATTACATTTTCTACATCATTAACACTATCAGATGCAATTAAGTTTAGAGCATTTAGAACACTAGTAGCTGTTTCAAAATCTCCCATTAAGAACTGATTGTTTTGTACCATCGTTATAGGATTTAATCCTATTGGGTTAATATCATAGTCTACTATCTTAGCATTACTATTTAGTGAGAATTTACCATCACATTCAATCTTGTAAATTTCAGTATCTGTAAAGCATAAAAAATATGTTTTGTGATTAAAACTATAATATGTACAACTTAGTATTACAGGATTTCCCATTATTGGACTTTGAACACAAAATGTTGTTAAATTATCCAAAGAATTTATTTTGACTGGTACGGCAGGCATATAGTCTGATAAAACTTCCTCAGTTGGTAGTGTACATAAATATCCTATACCAGTGATTGCTGTTAATGTTGCAGTTTCATGGTCAGCTAAAGAAGAATTTTCATATTCCAATATATCTGCTATCTTTTCCATGTCTTTTCTGTTTTTTACTTTTCTTTGAATTAATTGTGTTGGTTTACCAAAGGTATATCCAATAATGTCTCTTACACTAGAATAAGCATAATTTAAAGTAACTTTTTCATTTGTTCCAGATGTATATGAAGGTTGTCTTTCCTCTATGTCTTGAGTTCCTTTGTAATAATCTATTAGATATTTCATATCATTAACATTTAATAGATGTATAGCCCAAGCTTTTTGTAATACATCAAGAATAGTGTTTCTGTTTATTTCTGCATCTATTATTATTCTTCTTCTGCCTTTCCCTATTTTTTCTTTTAACATTTTTTCACCTCTATAAAAAAAATAGCCAATAAGTCTTATACTTATCGGCTACTAGAGCTCTTTATTTTTAATATTATCTTATAATAATTTTTTTGTTTTCTATTATCTCTAAATTTTTTTTACAACGTGGACACCATAATAATACTTTTTCTATTTTGTAATTAGGATATGCTTTCGCTATTAATTTACCACATTTTGGACATCTTATTTCTTGTAAGAGCATAATATACCTCTCTTCTATAATATCAATTTAATTTTCTGTTGTCAATAAAACGAAAAAAAAAGCCTATTTTTTTAGGCTTTTAAAAAAAAAGAAAGTTAGAAAAGTAAAATGATAAATAAAAAAACTATTCCTGTTTGGACAATTTAATTGTATCCTTTTTTATAGAAAATGTCAATATTATATTCCTAAATCTTGTCTGCTATAATGACTATATGCCCCTGCTCTATTATTTTTGTTCTTTAACACATTTGTAAACAAAGAAGCTAAACTATCAGGAACATCATCAGGTTGCTTTCCTTGCTTTTTTAAGTTTTGACTAAATCTAAATAATTCATTTAAGAAATCATTATACATTCTATTTCCTCTTATAACTTCTCTATATTTTATTAATAATCTATATTCACTTACCATTGAACCTTTTATAGCTCCTTGTTGTGCTAATATTCTATCAAGTTTAGATTTTGTTGTAGGTGCTTTACCATCATCTACAAAACAATCATTTACTCCTTTTTTCTTTAATTCTTCTTTTACTTTTTCTGCATACATATCTCCGCCATTATTAGCTTCAAAAAATATGTGAGTTATATGATGCTCTATTATTTTTGCTACTACTTGCGGTATAGTTTCTTCTTTTGGACCTTTGCTATAATATACATCAATTAAAGGACAATCTCCATTTTTATATTCATCAACTATCGGCATAGATAAACTGTCGCCTCCACCCCAAGCTACATCGACTGCTGCAACTGTTCTTTCATAATTTTCATTTCTTTTATATTCTCTAAACTTTTTGAATTCTTCTTCGTTAAATAATATTCCATCTCTTTCAATTGGATTTTGTTGTATTAAACATTCAAAGCTTACTGCATCCATTAAGTCTTTATCTTCTAAAAACATTTCTGTTGTTATTGCAAACCCATATCCATAATTGAAATTACTTTCCATATTTTCATTTAATCCGTGGTATTTTAATTATTTTTATTCTATTGCTATCTTTAGTTTTATAGTAATCAATTAATCTACTTAATGGGTCATTAATACTAAATATTGTTCCAACTAATAATAATTTACAATGTCCTTGCATACGCTTTTTAAGCGTACCTGTAAATTCAGTCCACTTTTTGTCCATTATATCTTTATTGCTTGCTTCTTCTATGTCCTTTACTAAGTCATCTATATAAAGGATATTATGAGCTCTTGTTCTACCAGTTATAGAACCATCAAATCCTGCACAGTATAATGTATATTCTGAATGAGTGTTTTTTTTGTCGTCATTTCTAAAATCTAATGATAATGTTTCAGCACTTTTATATATTAATTTTACTTCAGGAAATATTTTTTGAAAATTTCCCATTTCATCATAATACAATGATATAATACCATTGTAAAATTTATCTTTTGCTATACTTGCTGAATAACTTACCATCATATTGGGTAAATTAGGATTGTTTCCTATTGCAAATGCCATAAATCTTTTCCCTGTCTCAGTCTTTCCAGTTCCGCTGTGGCATGCTTATTGTCATCACTGCTCTGTCTTTATAATAGAATTTTGTTAATTCCCAATTAACATAGTTTAATACACACGTCCTAGGGGCTAAAAATTGCTTCGCTTTCTCAATTCCAAATTCCATTGCTACAGCAAAATAATTAAATAAATATTTCCCTAAATAATAATAATTCTCTTGTAGTATTTTATATAGTTTCTCTATTAATTTATAATCTTCTTTATTTAGCATTATTATTTGATTTAATCTTTCACTTAGTATTATTGCTATCTCTATACTTTCACTATATTTTAAATTATCTTTTTCTTCTACGTATTCTACTTTTGTTATTTTATTTTCATCTTCATCTTTACTTAAATAATATCTAAGTAAATTTAGCTTTTCTATTCTCATTATATCATCCATATCAAGCTCTAATTGGTTTTTTAAAGTATTTATTTGTTCTTCATACATTTTATACACCTCATATTAAATATATCAAAAAAAGACAGAACTTTCTACTGTTCCATCTTTTCTTCTATCATTTTTTCAATTATTTTATTCATACTCATATATTTTCCATCTTCTTTTGATTTATCACTTTTATTTTTTATAAAATTATAAGTTTTTTCATTAAGCCTTATTGTCGTTTTTATTCTCTTCATTATTCCTCTTTTCTGGCATTTCTATTATTAAGTCATTTCCTTTATTCGCTTTTATCACTTCAAGTATTTTATTAAATATTTCGTCTGCCTCTTCTTCATTGTTATATTTCCCTAAAGATATTGCACTTAAAGCATCTGTTCCTTCAATACAAATTATTTCACTAAGCCTTATTCTTATATCTCTATTTGTAGCATCAATTAATGCATTCTTTTTTTGATTTATTATTCTTATTTGCACTTTTTAATTCCTCTTCTCTATAACATTCTTTTATTCCTATATCTTCAAATTTTACCAAATAAAAATACTTAGTTTTCTCTATTATTTTTCCCTTAAACCATTTGTGTTTTCTTTCTACCTCTTCATTTCTCCTATATGTTCTTCTAGCATATACTTCATCGCCTATTTCCATGCTATTTTCTCCTTTTGGTAAAAATATACCATATTATAAACACTGAGCAAGATATGGCAGTCCTTTTATAGAGCTCTAGTGGAGGTATTCCCTAGAAAAATACCGCTGCCTATCTACCACCAAGGTTCTTATATCCTGCTTACTATTTATATTATATAGAATATACAGGCAGCTCAGCTCTGCCCTCGCTCCTAAGTTTTTTCTTTTGCAGGGGGAACATAAACCGTAATTTAATACGTTAAACCAGTAGTCTGATTGTTTTATATATTCTACATACTATTTATTATTTTAGCTAGAATAAATAATAAAAGATAATATGTTTTGTTGAGGGGTGTATATCTAGCATACTGGTTGCGGAGGTAAGACTCGAACTTACGACCTCTTGGTTATGAGCCAAGCGAGCTGCCAACTGCTACCACTCCGCTATATATGAGGAAAGTTTTGATTTTGTTTTCGGAGGAGTCCTTTACCTTCTATCATACTCAACTCTTATCTGGGAGCTACCCAGCCTCTGGCACATCCTCTAAGATTTGAACTCAGATACACCTCAGCGTCTACTATTACCATTCAGCAAATTCAGTTATGTTTAGAATAAGCCGTTTAGTTTTACCAACTCACGAATAAATCGCAAATTGTCTATTCCGCCACTACATTTAAAGAAAATTACAACCATTTCTAGTTGCTTAAAAGATATTTCTTTTTCTATCTATATTTACTTTATCATTTTTATTTTATTTTTTCAACTTTATTTTATTCTCCTGTACTTCCAAATCCTCCAGTACGCTCTCCTTCTGCTTCGTCTCCTTCTACTGTCTCATATTTTACAAATATTCCTTGCATTATTTTATCTCCTGCTTTAATCTCTACATCTTCTTCTCTCATATTGTAAAATAATCCAGCTATCTCTCCATCATTTTCTTCATTTCCATAGTAGTCGGCATCTACTACCCCTACTCCATTTAATATGATTAGCCCCTTCTTCTTTGGATTACTACTCCTATTAAACAATAGCAATGTTTCATTATCTTCCATTTTTGCTTTTATACCTGTCTTTACCATAGTTATCTCTCTTGGCTTGCATATTATATCTTCCATCGCATAAAAATCATATCCTGCACTATTCTTTGTACTTCTTTTTGGTAATTTCATGCATATAGCTACCTCATCTTCTCTCTCTTTAGTTACTCTATCTACAAATTCAAATCTTCTTCCCATTTTTTCCCTCTCTTTCTCTTATCTCTACTAATTGCTTGAAATTATTTGCAATTAAACTATCAATCGTTTTTCTCCCAATCTCACTATTTATATCTCCTCTTTTATCAATTAAATAGCTATTTACTTCTTCTAACATTTTCGCAAATTTCTCATCTATCGTTTTCTGTATCTCTATCATTTCTGGTAAATCTTTAAGTCCTTCATTTAATTGCTTAAATATTTTATTTAATTCTTCTCTCTTCTTTTCTTCTTCCATATTCTTCACTCTTTCTTTTTTTTATTCTAACATTGTGCCGTCACTTTGTCAACCCTTTTTGTAAAATCTATTCCTCTTTTCTTTTCAGTTGTTACAGCTTCTTCAAAACTCATTCCTTTCTTTATTCTATACTTAAACAATTGTTGACTTATTCCATATTTTCTTTCTATTTGCTTGCAATTTAATTCCTCATTAAATATATTATATCTTTTTGATTCTCTTTGTGGTCTCCTTTTATTTTTTGCTTGTTCTTGCATACTTATCCATCTACAATTAGATGGTTCATAATTTCCATCATTATTTATTCTATCTATTGTGCATTTTCCTTTTGGTGCTTCTCTATCATATCCATTTTCTATTGCCCATTCATAAAACTTTTCAAAACTGTTTTTCCACTCATTACATATTTTTATTCCTCTGCCTCCATAATTTTTATAAGATTCTATATTTTTATTATAACATCTTTCTTTCATTCCATGATATATTCCTCTTAGTCTTTTAGTTTTTATAGCTTTTTCTTTTATTTCTTTTGATAAACATCCACAACTTACTATATTTCCATATTTTATATATTTCCCTGTTCCTATATATTCATTCCCACAATCACACTTACATCTGAATTTTGTTTCCCCTTTATTTGGTCTTATTACTTCAATTACAGTTAATCTTTCGTATTTTTTTCCTATTTCTTCTCTATCTTTTTTTATGTTTTTTTCTTCTTTCTCTTTACTTTTTCTTATTCTCTCTTCTTCCTTTTTCTTTTCTCTTCTTCTTTTGCACTCTTTTAAATATTCTTTATATGTTCCATAAAATGTGTTCTCTTTACTCCAATCTTTATGATTATTTATTTTTAATTTTAATACCTTTTCTTTTTTTTCTTGCTTTTCTTTTTTCCTTAATTTGCTGCTACATTCTTTACACATTTTGCTTCTTCCACTTTTTACATTGTCTACTTTTTGCTTCTTTATTTTCCCACATTTGCACTTGCATATCCAGTCTACTCCTTTTTTTCCTTTTTCCCATCCAATTATTTCCCAATCATTTATTTTCTCTCCAACATAGTCTTTATTACTTTTCATTTTATCCTCCTTTTTTATTTTAATAATATCATAGTTGGTGTGCTTTTGTCAATAGGGGAAATTAAAAATTGCATGCGATTACTTGGGGGGATGACACCGCAAACCCTGGGGCTTGCTTCTAAAATAGGGGCGGGGCGGGGTACATTGTAATTATATTATATAATAATAAAATATTTTAATATTTTTTAATATTTTTTAATAAAAAGTATTGACAATTAATAATATATATTATATAATAACTATAGTAAAACGAAGGAGGTAAAAAACTATGAATAAGATTTTATTATTAATTAAAGATATGATTCTTGCAAGTGCTTTCATATGGTTACCACTTATCGGATCTTGTATATGTGAATATATCTTTAATTTATTGAATATATAATATAGTGAAAGAAAACACTTATAAAACTAGAAAGAAGGAAAGAAAAAATGAAAAATTTATTTGATTTATTACAAAAAATTAGAGAAGAGGAATTCGCAAATATAACATATTTTGCAGAAATGGACGAAAAAAACACAAAATTTAAAGACTTTGAATATTTTACAATAGAAAAAGATAATTTGTTATTTTATATAGAAAAAACATCTCCTACTTTATGGGCAAGCGGAATAATGGACACTTATTCTATAACGACTTATGAAAAAGTAAATTGCTATACAAAGCAACAAATATCTTACCCCAAAGGATTCAATACTTATGAAGAATTAAAAAGTATCGTAAATGAAGAAATAATAATTTTTGCTTTTAATCATCACTTAACAATTCCAAAAACAAATAAACAAAATATATATTATGAATTGAATCAATATGTAAAAACCTCTTTTGGGAATATTACTATTTTGAATTATTTAAAAAAAATAGCAGGTTTTAGAGAAAAAGAAATTTTGAAAAACTTAGATAAAATAACAATGAATTTAAATAATAATAAATATTTGATACTTGAGTTTCATAACAAAGAAGGGCAATCATTCGCAATTAATACAAAAAATATTGATAGATTAATTGTAGCTTAATTTTGAAAGGAGAGTAAAAAATGGCGGTTCGTGAATCTTTGCGAAATATGCAAAACTTACAAGCCGCTTCTTTAAAATTAAAAAAGCAAAAAGAAGCGGAACGACAAAAAGCAAAAGAGAAAAAAGAAATACAAGAACGAATAAAAAAAGAAATTGAAATCTTTTTACGTTCTGAATTTAGCGAAAATTTACAGCGTTACGGCTCAAATTATGTTATTGAATATTATAACATAAATAAAAAAAATGCCCTTTTAGGATCTATATGGGCTAATTATATTATAGAAAAAGAAATTATTTTGAATAATAAAATAAAATATAAAACAAAAATAATTCAATACAAGGAATTTATACAAGATTATTACAATAAAACTTATTATAAAATATTAAAACAAGAAGAAGAAATTCAAAAGAAAAACGAAGAATATATATATTACAATGCATTGCAGCAACAACCACAGTCACAGCCACAACAACAGCAGCAGCAACAGCCTAAAAAAAATATTGATATAGCAAAAATAAATAAAGCAATAAATACTATTATAATAATATTACTAGCTATAGTATGCTTTCCTGTTGCAATTGTAATTGCAGCGTGTAAAAATCAAAAATAAAAAAAAAATGGAGGTTTAGAAAGAAAATTAAAAAATAATTAAGAAGCGGAAAAAATACCGCTTCTTTTTTATGCTTTTTAACATACCTTTTATTTGCTTTTAAAATCGGTTTTGAGCGTTTTATTTTTTTAGATATATAATTATACTACTTTAATATTTAAAATGATTTTTACCCCAAAATGACGTTAAATTGTGCTATAATTTTTATAAATAACATAAAAACATTTTTTTCTAATTGCACAAAATTAGCATTTTGCGTAATTAACAAATTGACAAACTTGTTTTTTTCTGTTTATTTCTATTTCCAAAAAAAAATCCGCCGCCAGTACCCGCCAAAGTCGCCAAAGTCGCTGAAGTCGCCAAAGTCGCCAAAGTCGCTGAACTTTTTTAAAATTTTCTTTTCCAAAAGTCGTCAAAGTCGCTAGTGCCTGAAAGTCGCTAGTCTTTTTTTTGCTCTTCTTCTGAAGCGGAACTTATTGGTGTTTCTGGTAGTGCATTAAGTATATCAGTTGCATTAGTTGGCTTAGTTGCATCTTCAATTGGTCCAGCTTTAATTTCCTGCACATCTTTCATATCGTAAAAGTTCTTTGCTCTAAAACAATATACCGCTGCATTAACCTTATTCATAGTCGCCATAGTCGCGTCATAATTCTGAATATAGTCCTTTGCCCTTTTAATAGTGTTCGCTAGCTCAGGATGATGAAGCCCTTGGGCAATTTCCCAAAAAGTTGTACGAGCATAACCTGAAATAAGAACGAGCCCTTCAACAGTAGGAGGTAAACCATAATTAACACATTCCTCAAGGTAGTCATCAAATCTATCTTCAAGTTCTCTAGGAGTTTGAGGTTTAGTTTTACCCATATCACGAGCAACAAGACCTAAAGCTAAAACTTTAGCTGTAAGTTCTTTATCTTTAACAATATTATTGTGCAAAGCACCTATATTACGTCTCCCCATTTTAATTGGAGTATCGTTACTATTATAGTCATCATTAATTGATTCAATAATAGCCATAATATCACCTCTAAGAATAATTGTATCAAAAAAAACAGAAAAAAGCAATTAAAGGAAAAGAGAGTTTACAAAGATTTATGTAAACGACGCAAATCAAGGTAAAAAATCTTTAAAAGCCTTGCGTTTGTAAGAGAACAAGCAAAAGGTAGGATTAGTAGGCTAAAAAGTAGGCTTAAAACGAAGCTTGAAAGTATTGATATTACTATATTCTTATATATATATCCTACTTTTCCTACTTATCCTACTTTTATTTAGTATTCACGCGTGAAGAAAAAAAATACATTTATTTTTTTTTAAAATATTGCCCCCTCTCGAAAAAAAAAGTAGGACTTTTTTTTGTGCTCTAAAAGTATTGAAATCAGTAGGTTTCAGAAACGCACCTGTCCTACCATTGGTATTACTGGGTTTGCGGATTTTTCAAATCTGAAAGTCTTGCTACTCAAGGGTTTGACTTAGCCTACTTTTTTTAAAAAAAGAAAAATCTAAAATAAAAAAAATAAAAAAAGGAAAAAAAGCAAAAAACAAAAACCCACTTATCCTACCTTTTTTAAAAGGCGAAAACAAAAATAAAAAACAAAAAAATAAAAAATACAACAATCATTTTATGTAAATTAATAAAGGAAAAATAGAAGTAGTAAAGGAAAGGAAGATTGCAATTTTACAATATAAAAAAAGTTTTTATTTTTTTAAGAAAAGTATTGACATAGTAAAATGTTAATGATAATATAAGTGCATAAAAGAAAGGAGAGGTGGAGAAAATGCAAATAAAGGTAATGAATTTAGAGACAAAAAAGACATGGGTAGAGAAATTTACAAGTTACTATTATATGCAAGAAAGAATAAGAAAGCTAAAATGGAGCAAGAGACTAATAGTAATAGGAACAGAGAATTAGGAGGAAAAATGAATTTTAAATGCAAAAGATGTGGAAAATGTTGTTCTAATTATTTACCGCTAACAGAAAATGAAATACAAGAAATGAAAAAAAGAGCAAAAAAAGAGAATAAACATTTATTAGATAAAGATTGGTATAATACATGTCCATTTTTAAATTATAAAAATGAATGTGATATATATGAAAATAGACCAATGATATGTAGAGAATATGATTGTTATAAATTTAAAAATTGTTTAATATCTAAAAATATGATAGATAGTACTAGAAAAGAAAAATATAGACTAGTAGATATAAGAAAAGAAATTTTTAATAATAAAAGAAAGGAGGAAGAATGAAGAATGAAGGAGGAAGAAGAAGCAGAAGAATATAGAGAAAGACTTAAAACATATTATGATTTAATGGATTTAGCAAAAGAATTAAATGCAGGAGAAGAGATTGATTGGAATAATGACATTCAAGTAAAATTTTTTCTATTCTATAATTTTATAGATAATAAAATTTTTTATAGTGGAACATGTAATTTTAAAAATTTAGGGCAAATATATTGTTTAGATGAAAATTTTTTAGAAATAGCAAAAGAAAAAATAGGAGAAGAAAGATTAGTAAAGTTGTTTAAGGAGGAAAGATAATGAGTAAATTTAAAGTTGGAGATAAAGTAAAATTAAATAAATTAATTGGAAATTTTAAATATGGAAGAGGAGGAGTAAATTTTAAATCAATAGGAAAAATAATTGGAATAACAGAAGATAATGAATACTATGTAGATTTTCCTTTATGTGGTTGTTGGCATGGAAGAGAAAAAGAATTAATATTAGTAAAGGAAAAATACACTTATGAAGATTTAAAGAAATCACCTGTTGGAACAAAAATAACTTTTAAGTATGGAATTACATTAATTAAGATTAACAATGATACTTTTGAAGAACATTCATTTACTAGGTCTATTTATTCATTAAAAGAATTACAAGATAATGAATATAATATATTGGGTAAAATAATAAAAATAGAAGAACCTGAATATAAAACAGTATATGAAATTGAAGATGAAATATTAGATAAAGCAGAAAAAAGATATTTAAGAGGTATTATTATACCATTTAAAGATAAAGTAACATGTATTAGAAAGTTAAGAAATTTAATGGAACCATTAGAATATATTTCTATAGAATTAAGCGGAGAATCTAGTATATGTTTACCATGTTTTGAGCCAAATACAATGTATAAAGGAATGAAACTTCAAAAAGAATATACATTAAAAGAATTAGGATTATAAGGAGAAAATTATGAATTATAATTTAAAATTAAAATATAAAGGTAAAAGAGAATATTGGAACACGACGATATATGCAGAAAATGATAAAGAGGCAATTGAAAAAACTATGTTATATGTAAATGGAAAATATAATATAGAAAAAATAAAATTAGAAAAACTTGAATATAAATATAAAGAAATATATAAAGAAAATTTTGGAGGTAAAAATGAAAAAACTAATGAAAAGTGAGATAGATATAAAAGTAATAGGAAAATATTATGGTTTATTTAAAAGAGAAAAAGATGTTGAAGCAACATCATATATTTTAAGAAGTATTATATGTGAAGATACAAATAAAGAAAAAATAGCGGTAAAAATATTAAAAAAATATAAAAGTGAGTTAGAAGAAAGATTAAAGATAGATAAAAAAGTAGAATTAGTAGATTACGAAAGTCCACTTTTAATTAAAAAAACTTTTAATAAAATAACAAATATAGAAATTTTAAGATATAATATAAGAGAAGCAACTATAAAAGAAGTAATAGAAGAATTAAGTGTAAGTGAATATGCAAAAGTCTATGGAAATATATTAAAAATAGAAGGAGAGGTGTAAGTAAATGGGAGAAAACAGTAAAAATATTGAAAATGAATATATAAAAAAATTACAAGATTATGCAAAAAAATACAAAAATGATAATGAAGAATTACATATTTATTGTGATGAAACTTTGTTAAGTTTTTTAGAACAAATAGGATATAATAAAATAGTAGAAGAATATAAACAAATAAAAAATGAAAATTTATTTTGGTATGCTTAAAAAAATATATGAAAGAGGTGTAAACAAATGGAAGAAAGTATAAAGAGAGTAAAAGAATATTTAAAGAATTTTGAAGGAGACAAGAAAGATTTTGAGGCTATATTAGATGTATTAACAGAGCTAAAAGAAGATAAAAAGAGAATACAAGAGCTAGAAGAAGAGTTAGAAAAAGCTAACAAGCAATTAGATTTAGATTATGTCGATGAAAATTATATACCAAAACAAGTAATAATAGATAAAGTTAATGAAATAAATAAAAAATATGAAGACAGTAAAGATGAAAATGGAGAAAGCCCATATTTCTATCCAGATTTTACTATAAGAATATTACAAAAACTTTTAGAAGGAGAAAAATAGAAATGTATCAAGATTGGTTTGAAGAGTTCGAAAAAGTAAAAGAAGAAGGGCAAAAGAAGATGTGTAAATGCTGTAAAGAAATAGAAGAATTGCAAGAATTACAAAGAAATAAAGAAAAAATACCAGGAATAAAAGATATTTTAAAAGTCAGGTTAACGATGATAACAAGAAAAAAAGGAATAAAAAAAGATAAAGGAACAATAAATTATAAAGCATTTGATTTAAACTACTGCCCAATGTGTGGAAGGAGGCTAGAAGAGTGAGAGTAATGATAAGTCAACCTATGGCAAATAGAATAGAGGAAGATATTAGACAAGAAAGAAAAGCAATAATAGAAAAATTTAAGAATATGCATATAGAAGTAATTGATACAATTTTTACAGAAGAACCACCAGAAAATAATAATACAGGTGTTTATTATTTAGGAAAATCAATACAAGAAATGTCAAAAGTAGATGCGTTGTTTATGTGTAATGGTTGGAGAGAAGCAAGAGGTTGTAGAATTGAAAGACAAGTTGCACAAGAATATGGAATTAAAGTACTATACGAAGATTTTTTTGTTAATAAACCAGAGTTAGGAACAAGAACAATGTATTATGAGGAGGACTAGCAATGACAGATGAAGAGATAGCATTGAATTTAACGAAAATCATTAATGATAATATGAACGAGAATTCAAGTCATTACTTAAACGAAAAAGGAGTAATAGAAACATACAAAAGAGTATTAAAAGAAATTAGAAAAGATGAGAAGAAGGAGTGAGTATATGACAAAAGAACAAAAGCTAGATGAATTAATAAAAGAAATTGAAAAAAAAGATAAAGCTCGAGGATTATCAGATGAATATTTAAGAGAACATCACTATATGACAAGAGAAGAATTAGGAATAGGAGAATACTCTTATGGAGTTATAATGATACCTACAGATTTTGTGTTAGATTATTTAAAGGAATTACAAGAACAGCAAGAAGAAAATAAAAAGAAAGATAAGATAATAGAAGAAATGGCAAGATTTATGACAAATAAAGATATTGACGAAGATATATGCAGATATCAAGTAGTAGAGCATTGTAAAGATGAAAAATATGGAGTAACTACAAATGTATGTATTAATTGCATAAAACAATATTTTGAAAGGAAAGCAGAGTGAATATTATGAGTAATATATATCAAATATTTGATAAAATATTTATAGACGGAAAAGAAATAAAGCAGCCTAAGAGTATCTTTTTTAGAAATACAATATGTCAAGCTGATAATAAATTATATATAAATGGAAAAGAATTTAAAGATGGTAAATGGAAATATACTATAAAATCTGTAATAAATACAATATTTTAATAGGAGGAAAATATTAAATGAATATAAAACAAATAGTAAAAGCATTAGATAATACAAGTAAGGCAAAAGGAATAGATTGTATAGTAGACTTTAATCACGAATTAGGATATAGAGGAAAATATATTAATGATTATTTAGCTGTAGGAGTATTAAGTGAATTAATAGATAAAAAAATAATAGAATTAAAATTTAATGAACCAGAAACTGAAAAAGACAAAGAAAGATTAGAATATTTAAAAAGATTATTAAAGGAGAAATAATATGCTATCAGAAAGTGAAAAGAGAGCTATTAAGAAAGTTGAAGAGATAAAAAATATGAAATTTATAATTACTTCTTCATTTTATAGTAGGGGAGCAATAAGTTTAAGTATAGTAGAAAAAGAAGCAATAGATATAGTTTTAAATCTTATAACTAAATTACAAAAAGAAAATGCAGAAAAAGATAAACAAATAGATTTAATGGCTAAAAAAATATATGATGCTTATTTTGAACAAGTTGATTTTTGGATATGGTTTGAAACAGCTATTGAAAAAAACTTAGAAAAAGATTATTGTGAATCAATTAAGCAATATGTCAAAAAACAAGTAAAAGAGGAGGGAAATTAATATGGAAGAAATATTTTTTCAAGATGAATGCACACTTATACCAAAAGCAATTTGGTGGTATGCTATAACAACTAATTATAAAGGTGCTGTAAATGCAGAATACTGTAATAATTTATTAAATAATCAATTAAATAATTTTTTTAATAAATATCCAAACGAATTAAATAATCCTGTTTCAATTTATGGAAATTGGCAAACAAATATAACAGAACAAGATAAGGAATTTTATAGCCAAGAAATAAAAATAAAGGAGGATATATAATGGAAGAAATACAAGTTGGAGAATATTGCAGAACAGATAAAGGAATTATATTTAAAGTTGATAAAGAAAAGAAAAATTTAGATATAGCAAATTTTTTAGATGTAGAATATGGCAAAATAGTAAAACATTCTAAAAATATAATAGATTTAATAGAATTAGGAGATTTTATAAATGGAAATAAAGTATATAAAGTAACAAATACTTGTATTTATTGTATAGGAAAAGCAGTTCAAAATAAACTTACTGTAAATATACAAACAATATTAACTCACGAACAATATGAAAGCAATTGTTATAGAATAGGAGAAATAATATGATACCAAAGATATTAAATAAAAATGGAAAAGAATATAAATTAATTAAAGAATATCCAACATATGGGATATATGAAGAAACAAAATTTAAATATAAGGAATGTTTTTCTAAACAAGAATTAGGAGTAATAAAAGCAAAAGCAAAATCAAGAAATATAAATCCAGAAAAAGTAATGTATTTATAAATTATATGATTATTAGTAATAGGGAGGTATAGATAATATGGATTTATTAGCAGCATTTTTTAGAAGCTATAAAAATAGTTTTAATAAGTATTATTTTATATTCTTTAATAATATTTGGAATAGAAAGAGCGCCTAAAATTACTTTTATATCAACTATTATAATAATAATTTTAGTGCTTACAATAATAATTTATATTTAGAGGAGAAAATAAAATGGAATATAGATATATGATATGGAATAATGTACAAAAAGAATATCAGTTTCCAAGTATCTGCGAAGTAACAGAAAAAGGAGCAAATACTTTATTATTTAAATTTATAGGAAATGATGCAAGAAAATGGAGATTTGAAATTAAAAAAGTAGAAAAAGAAAAAACAAAAGAAATAGTTAAAGAATTAAAAAGAAAATATAAAGTACAAAGATTGCATAGAGAATTACCTAATATAGACTATAAAATATTATATAATTTAGTAATTAAAAATGAGGAGGTATAAATAATATGAATATAAAAAAAAGTTTAAAAATAAGATTAGATATAATAAATCCAAAAATAGAAGAATATAAAAAGAAAGTTATAGAAGATGTAGAAAAAGAAGAAATGATACCAGCAACAAGTGATTTATCACTTTTGAGAGATTTAAAAGAAGAACAATTATTAATTTGTAAAATTTTAGATGAGGAGATATAGATAATATGGATAAAAAAACAATAGTATTTGACTTTGATGGTGTAATTCATAGATATAGTAAAGGTTGGCAAAATGGAAGTATTTATGATGAATATAACAAAAATGTATTAGATTTAATGCTGTTTTTACAAAAGTCAGGAATACCAATTTTTATTTGTTCAACTAGAGAGCCATATCAAATTATAAACTGGTGGAACAAACAAGGTTTTTGGTGTGATGCTGTAAGAGTAAACGATAATGAAACATTTTGGAAAGAAACAAATTTAATAGGAGTGACTAACAGAAAACTACCAGCACAAATGTATATTGATGATAGAGCCTATAAGTATACTGGACAGACAGTTAAAGAATTTATATTAGAAAATTCAGAAGAGGAGTA
>ERZ1643249.2111-NODE-2111-length-18979-cov-5.877616_pt1 | contig 18979 bp, 18 predicted proteins | sample MGYA00579263_ERZ1643249 | MGnify/ENA primary metagenome ERZ1643249 (study PRJEB29033, sample SAMEA4952264) | chicken gut metagenome | biome: Broiler Chicken; feature: Gastrointestinal Tract; material: Caecum | place: Ireland | collected 2018 | study: Broiler... | reverse complement strand
TTTATAAAACTATGGAAACAAAACCTATGATTATAACAGTTATACAAGAAGTATAGAAAGTAAAAGAGCAAATTTTTGAAATGAAGCTCTTTTTTTGATGAATTTTAAAATTTAGTTTTTTGCATTAATTTTCTATGTATGTTAGAGTTAAAACAATTAACTTTTAAGGAGGTACTTATTATTAATAATTTAATAGAAAAGGAAGATGCAAAAATAGAAAATATGATATATGAAGTTAGAGGTAAGCAAGTGATGCTTGTTAGTGATGTTGCAAAATTATATCATGTAGAAACTAGAATAGTTAACCAAACAATTAAAAGAAATATAAATAGATTTCCAGAAGAATTTTGTTTTCAATTGACGAGCTTAGAATGGGAAAGTTTGAGATCACAATTTGTGATCTCAAACAATAAAACTAGTGAATTAACACGAGGTGGAGTAAGATATTTACCATATGTTTTAACAGAACACGGTATTATAATGCTATCTGGTCTTTTAAAAAGTGATATTGCAGTAAAAATGAATATTAGGATTGTTAATGCATTTGTAGCGATGAGAAAATATATTTCAAGTGATCTTATTGAATATAGTAAAATATTAATAAATCACGAAAATAGACTTAGTTTATTAGAAAGTACTTTTGATAATTTTAAAGAAGAAACTAATCATATATTTTTTGAAGGACAAATTTATGATGCATATTCTCTTATGATAAAGATATTTGAAAGTGCTAAAGAAAATATTGTAATAATAGATAATTATATTAATAAAAATATTTTAGATATATTATCTAAAACTTATAATCAGGAGCAAGTTTTAAAGATTTAGGAAAGAAATGCTTTGCTATCACAAAAATAGAAAGTAAAGAGATTTTAGATAATTTATTAAGTAAGTTAGATGATATTTTAGTTAAATAAGGTTATGTCAAGACCTTTTTTCTTTTTGTTTACATTTTCTTTGTCAAATAATTTATTTGTCTAATTAAATATTCCTTATTTCATTTACATTTTTATTAATTTTGTGTAATATATAGTTAAGCAGTGGTAGACTGTGGGGAAAAGTGGGGGATAAATATGTTTATAGGAGAGTATCATCATAATATTGATGAAAAAGGAAGAATTGCTATACCTTCTAAATATCGTGAAATACTTGGTAATAATTTTGTTATTACTCGTGGTATAGAGCATTGTATATATGTTTATCCTACTAGTACTTTTGAAAATATTGTTACAAAATTAGAAACTTTACCATTTACTAAAAAAGATGCTAGATCTTTTACAAGATTTTTTATGTCCGGTGCTACTGCTATAGAACTTGATAAACAAGGAAGAGCTAATATTCCAAGTCCTCTTGTAAATTATGCTAATCTATCTAAAAAATGTGTAATTGTTGGAACGGGAGATAGATTAGAAATTTGGAATGAAGATGACTTTGAAGAGTTTATGAGTTCTGCTACTATGGAAATGTCTGATATCGCAGAGAATTTATTTGAGGAGAAAATATGATACATAAACCAGTTTTACTAGATGAAGTTATAGAAGTTTTAAATTTAAAAGATAATAGTGTTGTTGTTGATATGACATTAGGATTTGCAGGACATAGTAGTGAAATGTTAAAAAGAATTAAAAATGGGTATTTATTCGCCTTTGACCAAGATGAGGAAGCACTTACCTTTAGTAAAGATAAACTATCTACTATTAGTGATAACTTCCAAGTCATTGACTCTAACTTTGTCTATGCTAAAGAAAAGTTAAATGAATTAGGCGTAGAAAAAGTAGATGCTATTCTTTATGATCTTGGAGTGTCAAGTCTTCAATTAGACGAGGATTATCGAGGCTTTTCTTATAGATTTGATGCTCCACTTGATATGAGAATGGATCAGGATAATAAACTTGATGCAAAAATAGTTGTTAATACTTATAGTTATGATGCATTAAAAAAAATATTTAAAGAATATGGAGAAAGTAAGTTTTCTTCTTCTGTTGCAAGAAATATTGTTAGATATAGAGAAACTAAAAAAATAGATTCTACTTTAGAATTAGTAGATATTATTAAAGAATCTGTTCCTTATAAAGAGAGGATTAAGAAACATCCTGCTAAACAAATATTTCAAGCATTGAGAATAGAAGTTAATAAAGAATTAGAAGTTTTAGAAAAGTCCCTTGATGATAGTTTATCTATTCTTAATGTTGGGGGAAGAATTGCTGTTATTACTTTTCATTCTTTAGAAGATAGAATTGTTAAACGTAAATTTAATAAAGTATGTGAAATTGATCCTTTAGTAAAAGGATTACCTAATATAAGTGAAGATAAATTACCTGATTTTAGATTAATTACTAGAAAAGGTATTAAAGCAAGTGAAGAGGAACTTCAATATAATAATAGAAGCCATAGTGCTGTTTTAAGAGTTATAGAAAGAATAAAATAAGAAAGTTGGGGTGATAATATGGCTAAAAGAAAACTTAAGAAACGTGTTAAAATGAGTAAATTTGAACGTTTAATTTATACATTTGCTATTGTTTTAGCCGTTAGTGCACCTCTTACTATTGTTTTTTCTAAAGCGACACTATCTAAGATAAATTTTGAAGTTGAAAAGACTAAAAAAGAAATAGAAGAACAAACTAAAACTAATGAGAGTTTATCTATGAAAATAAATGAACTAGCTTCACTAGATAAGATAGAAGAAGTTGCTAAAGAACAAGGATTAAGTTATAATAATGATAACATTAAAAATATCGATGAATAATAGGAAGTGAGATTAGTGAAGAAGAAAAAGAGAACAAGAAATAATATTAAATATAGTAAATTAGTTATTTTAGCTTCTCTTTTTTTGTTTGCTCTAATGTTAGTTAGAGTTACACAACTTGCTTTATCAGAGGAAATTGATGATACTAATCTACAAGCATTAGCAAAAAAACGTACTACAAAAACAGATATTGTAAAAGCAGAACGTGGTAATATTTATAGTAGTGATGGTGAGGCTTTAGCTCAAAATGTTTCATCATATAAATTAATTGCATATCTTTCTCCATCTAGGACAACTGATCCTGATAACCCACAACACGTTGTAGATAAAGAAATGACTGCTAGTAAACTTGCTCCCATTTTAGGAACAACAGAAGATGTTATACTTTCTTATTTAAATAAAGAAAATATTTATCAAACAGAGTTTGGTACTATTGGTAGTGGACTTACTGAACTTACTAAAGAAAAAATAGAAGAGTTAAATTTACCAGGAATAGATTTTATTGAAAGCTTAAAAAGATATTATCCAAAAGGAGATTTCGCTTCTTATGTACTTGGATATGCTAAAGAAGAGACTAGTGTTGATGAAGATGGTAATGAAGTTACAGATATGACTGGAGAAATGGGAATTGAAGAATATTATGATTCAACATTAAAAGGAGAAGATGGTTATACTACTTATCAAAAAGATTTAAGAGGTTATAAAATAGCAGGTACTAATGAAATTACTAAAGAAGCAGAAGATGGTAAAGATATATATTTAACTATTAATAGTAGTATACAGTTTTTTGTAGAACAAGCATTAAGTGAAGCCGAAGCTAATTATAATTATGACTGGTTTACTATTATGATTGCAGATGCTAATACAGGGGCAATACTAGCATCAAGTACTTCACCTTCTTTTGATCCTAATAAAAGAGATATTACTAATTACTTAGATATGAATGTATCTAGTCCTTATGAACCTGGTTCTACTATGAAAATATTTACTTATATGGCAGCGATGGAACAAGGTGTTTATAATGGTAATGAAACATATCATTCTGGTACTTATGTAACAACAGATGGAACAGAAATAGGTGATTGGAATAGAGCAGGTTGGGGAGATATTTCATTTGATCAAGGTTTCGCTCTATCTAGTAACGTTGGTGTTATTAATTTGATTGATAGGCATTTATCGGCTGATATTTTAAGAAGTTATTTTAAAAAATTAGGTTTTAGTAAGAAAACTGGTATTGAACTTCCTAATGAAAGTGCTGGTACTTTAAACTTTAAATATGAAACAGAGATATTTAATGCAGGATTTGGTCAAGGTATTACCACAACACCTATTCAAAATATTCAAGCTTTAACTTCTCTTACTAATAAAGGAGTTATGTTAAAACCTTATTTAGTTGAAAAAATAGTTGATTCTGATACTGGAGAAGTTACTTATGAAGGGAAAAGAGAAGAAGTAGATACAGTTGCTAGTGAAGCGACAGTTAATAAAATAAAAGACTTAATGTGGAATACTGTTAATACTCCTGGTATGACAGGTGCTGGTTATCGCCTTGATGGTTATGATTTAATTGGTAAGACTGGTACTGCTCAAATAGCAGATGAAAATGGGGGAGGTTATTTAACTGGAGAGTCTGATATTATATCATCATTTGCAGGAATATATCCTAAAAATGATCCTAAAGTAATTATTTATGCCTCTGTAAAAAGACCAGATGGTGGTAATCAAAGAGTTATATGGACGGTAATTAAAGATATAGTTGTTAATATCAGTAAATATTATGGAACAGATCCTGTTACAACTAGTGAAGAAGAATTATTAGAATATAGTTTAACATCTTATAAAAATAAAGATACTGCTAGTAGTAAGAGTGAACTTGAAAATATGAAGATGAATGTTAAAGTTATTGGAAATGGTAATAAAGTTATTAAACAATATCCTACTAAAGGTGAGAAAATTACAGAAGGAACTAATGTATTTCTTATTACTAATGATAGTAATTTAACTGTTCCAGATGTTACAGGACTTTCTAGTAAACAAGCGGAAGACTTATTAAGACTACTCAATATAAGCGTTAAACTAGAAGGTAATGGTTATGTTACTAGTCAAAGTATTGCAGTAGGTACTCCGATTACTCCTGGAATGGAGATAACTCTTAGTTTAAATCCTAAATTTTAGATATTTGAAAATTCAAATATCTTTTATTTGGACTTGTTAAATTAAGATTAGTTAGTGTATAATTATTTTATAGAATAGAGGTGCGAATTTATGGCTCATATCTATACAGGTCTTGATATTGGTAATGGCTATATAAAGATAGTAGTTGTGAACGCTAATTTAGATAAGTATTACGTTCTTGCTACTACTTCAGTTAAGACTAATGGACTTAAAAAGAATGTTATATATGATGAGAAAAAATTAAAAAATTCTTTAGTAAATGCTATTAAAACCACGGAAGAAAAAATAGGTATGAAAATAAAAGAAGTTATTTTGTGTCTTCCTGCTAATAGAGCTAGTATGACTATTGAACACGGTTTAGTTAATATAAAAGGAGAAAGAGTAAGAGGAAGAGATATTAATAATGTAGTTGAAGATACTGTTTTAAATAGTTATGATGATTCACGAGAACTTGTTAGTTGTTTACCTATATCTTTTACAGTTGATGATGAAGCTAGTGTTAGTAATCCTATAGATGAGCAAGGGGAAAAGTTATTTTTAAAAGCAGTTGTAGCTACTTCTCCTAAAAATGAAATATATCCTTTTATAAATATAGTTAGAAGTATAGGTATTAATATTACTGATATTGTTCATAATATTCAAGCTGATTACTATACAGTAGCTAATAAAGCTAGTAAAGATTTAGATAGGAAAATGGGTGCTGTTATTAATATAGGTACTGATATTACTAGTATAGGTGTATTTAATAAAGGAATTATGATTAAAAACTCTTATATTCCTGTTGGTAGTAGTAGTGTTGATAAAGATATATCTTTTGTATATAAAGTAGATTTATCTAAAGCAAAGGAACTAAAAGAGACTTTTGCACTTACTTCCTCAAGATATGCTGATAGTAATGATTTAAAGACAGTTACTGATAATGAAGGTAAAAAAATTACAATTAATCAAGTACAAATTTCAGAAGTTATAGAATCTAGAATAAAAGAAATATTAAAACTTTCAAAAAATGAAATAAATCGCTTAACAAAAAGAGAAATAAGTTATATAATTGTAGTAGGTGGTATTAGTGAACTAGCAGGATTTAACTATATTGTTGAAGATGTTTTAGGTAGATATGCTAGTTGTATGAATATGACGGAAATCGGTGCTAGACATAATAAATATTCAAGTGCTTTTGGAAGTTGTATATATTATGATAAGAAGTGTACATTAAGAGAAAAAAATGGTAATATGTTTGATGAAGTGGATATAGATAATTTTGTATCACCTAAAAAGAGAAATGGTAATAATGATATATCTAATAAATTTTTTGGTCACTTTTTTGATAACTAATTAAGGAGGAAACATAGTATGGGAAACGGACTAGAAATGGATCAATTAGCGAAAATTAAAGTAATCGGATGCGGTGGAGGCGGTGGTAATGCCGTTAATAGAATGGTTGAGTCTGGTGTTAAAGGAGTAGAATTTATTGTTGCTAACACAGACTTACAAGTTTTAAATAATTCTAAAGCAGATGTAAAAATTCAATTAGGAGCTAATCTAACTGATGGACTTGGAGCAGGATCTCGTCCTGATATTGGAAAAGAAGCAGCACTTGAATCTAAAAAAGAAATAGAAGATGCCTTAACTGGTGCAGATATGGTTTTCATTACTTGTGGAATGGGTGGTGGAACTGGAACAGGAGCTGCTCCTGTAGTAGCAGAAATTGCCCAAGCACTTGGAGCATTAACTGTTGCAATTGTTACTAAGCCTTTTACTTTTGAAGGTAGAAAGAGAATGGAAAATGCTTTAAAAGGTTTAGAGGAACTAGAAAAACACGTTGATACTTTAATAGTAATACCAAATGATAGATTAAGAGAAATTATTGATAAAACAACACCTATGTTAGAAGCATTTAAAGAAGTTGATAATGTATTACGTCGTGGTGTTCAATCTATATCAGATTTAATCGCTGTAGTTGGACTTGTTAACCTTGATTTTGCAGATGTTCAATCAGTTATGAAAGATTCAGGTCGTGCTATTATAGGTATAGGTATAGGTATGGGTGAAGATAGAGCGATAGAAGCTGCTAAACAAGCTGTTTCTAGTCCTTTACTTGAAACTAGTATAACAGGTGCTACAGATGCAATTATTAATATAACTGGTGGTGTTAATTTAACATTATTTGAAGCAGAACAAGCTGCAGAAGTTGTTAGAGCAGCTTCTGGTAATGATATTAATACAATCTTTGGTTCTGTTATTAATGAAAACTTATCAGATGAAGTTATTGTTACTGTAATTGCTACAGGATTTGATAGAAAAGAAGAAGAAGAGGTTAAACAACCAATATTCTCTAATAATCAACAAACAAGAAGAAGTAGAGAAGATAACCCTTATGTTGTAGCAATGAGTACTAATAATGATAGTGATGATGATGATGGAGAAGTATTAGATGATACAGATTATGATTTTCCTCCATTCTTAAGAGATAAAAATTTTTAGAGATGTAATATAACTAAAAATATGATAATATAGTAACTGATGTTACTATATTTTTTAAGTAGGTGTGTATAATGAAACAAGAAAACATTCGTAATTTTTCTATAATAGCGCATATAGATCACGGTAAAAGTACACTAGCAGATAGAATTTTAGAAGAAACTAAAGCAGTTACAGAAAGAGAAATGAAAGATCAATTATTAGATTCTATGGATATAGAAAGAGAACGTGGTATTACTATCAAATTAAATGCTGTATCTATCAATTATAAATATAATAACGAAACATATTTATTAAACTTAATAGATACTCCAGGACACGTTGATTTTTCTTATGAAGTTAATCGTTCTCTTGCTTCTTGTGAAGGTGCTATTCTAATAGTAGATGCAACTCAAGGAATTGAAGCCCAAACCCTTGCAAATCTTTATCTTGCTATTGATAATAACTTAACTGTTATTCCTGTTATCAATAAAATAGATTTACCTAGCGCTGATATTCCTAGAGTAACAGAAGAACTTACTAATTTAGGCTTTCTTGAAGAAGAAATTATTTTAACTAGTGCCAAAACAGGTGAGGGTATAAAAGACTTATTAGATGCCATTATTACTAAAATACCTGCACCAACTGGAGAAGTATCTAAACCTTTACAAGCTTTAATATTTGATAGCATCTATGATTCTTATAGAGGAGTATTAACCGCTGTTCGTATTTTTAATGGTAGTGTTAAAAAAGGTGATATTATCTATATGTTAGATAGTAAAGCTAGTTATGAGGTCTTATCTATTTTAAAAAATACCCCTAAAGAAGTAGAAGTAAATACTCTAAATACAGGAGAAGTAGGCTATATCTATGCATCCATTAAAAGTATTAGTGATGTTCACGTTGGAGATACTATTACTCTAAACTCCACTAAAGATGAAATAAAGCCTCTACCAGGATATAAAAAATTAAAAAGTGTTGTTTACTGTGGACTTTATCCTCTTGAAACTAATAAATTTGAAGACTTAAGAGAAGCTTTAGAAAAACTTAAATTAAATGATGCTGCCCTTATTTATGAACCAGAGACATCAGTCGCTTTAGGATTTGGTTTTAGAACTGGATTTTTAGGACTTCTACATATGGAAGTAACAATAGAACGTATAAAAAGAGAATTTAATATTGATGTAGTTGCAACCACTCCCTCAGTAATTTATGAAGTAACCCTTACTGATGGTAGTATTATCCAAGTAGATGCACCTAATAAGATGCCTCCTAAAGTTAAAATAAAAGAAATAAAAGAACCATTTGTAAAAACATCTATTTATACTCCAAAAGATTATATAGGTCCTTTAATGGAATTATGTCAAGATAAACGAGGAACATTTATTAATATGGACTATTTAGATGAAAAACGTGTATGTCTTATCTATAAATTGCCCCTATCAGAAATAGTTTATGATTTCTTTGATAAACTAAAATCTATAACAAAAGGCTATGCTTCATTCGATTATGAAGTAATAGGTTATGAACCTAGTGATTTAGTAAAATTAGATATCTTATTAAATGGAGAAGTAGTAGATGCTCTAAGTATGATCGTTCATAAAGACTTCGCTTACAATAGAGGTAAACTAATAGTTCATAGACTAAAAGACGTAATACCAAGACAACTATTTGAAGTACCTGTTCAAGCTTCTATTGGTAATAAAGTAATAGCAAGGACTGATATTAAAGCTTTAAGAAAAGATGTACTTGCAAAATGTTATGGAGGAGATATTACTCGTAAGAAAAAACTCTTAGAAAAACAAAAAGAAGGTAAAAAGAAAATGAAACAAATAGGTAGTGTTGAAGTACCTAGTGATGCCTTTTTAGCAATCCTTAGTACTAAAGAATAAAAAACTACACATTAAGTTATGACTATGCTATAATAACATTAATTTAAAAAAGAGGTAATTTATGAATTTTAAAGAAGGAACTAAAGCATATTTATTTGAACAATTAGCATCTCCTGATCAAAAAGGAGTAAGTAGATGGGTTAATAGTAGTGAATTTAAAGGCGCCTATAAAAGCCTAAGTTTAGGAAATGGAGCTTCTTGGTGCCGAAAAGAATCATCACTTGCTAAAAAATATTATATTGAATTTGATAAAACTTGTACAAAAGGACCAAGTATAGATAGAATAAGGTTAAATGGCTTTAAAAAAGAAGAAGATAAAATTGGTAATCAATCTATTAGAAAAGATATTAAACTCTATTATCAATCAAAAAGATGTGTAATACTAGGAACATCTAATCCTGAAGTTGATCATAAAAATGGTTTAAAAAATAATAAAAGAGTAATGAATATCAAGACTCAACAACTAGATGATTTTCAACCCTTAAGTAAAGCTGCTAATGATGCTAAAAGACAATTTTGTAAAGAATGTAAAAAAACAGGTATAAGGTATGATGCTAAAAAACTAGGCTATCCTATCTCTTATTACTATGGATGTAAATATCACGATAAGACAGAAAATGGCTGTATAGGATGTTTTTGGTATGATCCTATTGAGTTTAGAAAACATTTAGAATTTAAGGAGTAGTTATGTTAAAAGAAAGAATTAATGAACAAGAAATAAAAACAATTTTTAATAGTATTAGTTCTAAAAAAATGTATTTAAAAAAAATGTATTTAAGTAAAAATATAACTTTAAAGATACCTAATAAAAATAAAGATTTAGATAATGCTATTATAAATACTTGGGATTATGATATTTCTAAGGAAATTATTCGTTCTCTTTATAAGAATACTGATAAATATATACACAGTAAAAGAAGTTATAACTTATTAAAAAAACGTATAAAAGAATGGAATGATTTAAAGCTTGGAAAAATAGAGTGGCCCTTTAGTCCAATGGCTTTTGATAGTCATATTAGATCTATTAATTCTATGACAATAAGTTCTAAAGAGAAAGATCAACTAATTATAGATGAAGTTATTAGATTTAGAAGAATAAAAGAAATAAATACTTTAAGAAATGATTATATAGAATACTTAATAGTTGAAAATAATGATAATATTATTCCTACCCTTAAACATAATAAGGGAATAGATTTTTATATAGAAGGTATTCCTTATGATCAAAAAGTTAGTAGAAGTCCTACTAAAAAGTTTATTGAAGACTTTAAAGATATTAATTATAAAACATATGCTATAAAAAATAAAAATAAAGTAGCAGAATACTTATATAAATATCAAGACAGTGAGAGATTTGGCTATAATAATAGATTATTAGTTGTCTATTTAGATCAAGATGTAACTGATAAAGATATTGAAAGATGTTTTAAGGAAGTGGATTTTTCTAAACCAATACACTTAAACTTTACTTATGATTTAAAAGGTAGTAAAAAAGAATATCAAACAAATTGTTATGTTATTTTACTATACACAAGAGAGAAGGTGGAGTGATATATTCACGTACTTATGAATTATATAGGTTCAAAAATATCAATTCTATCATTTATAGATGAAACTATAGAAGATGTTTTAAAGAAAAATAATTATAAAAAAAAGAATATCTGCTTTTGTGATCTTTTTTCTGGTACTAGTTCTGTAGGACAATACTTTAAACGCAAAGGTTATAAAATTATCTCTAATGATATTCAATCTTATAGTTATATAATTACTAATCATTTTATAAAAAATAATAAAAAAATAAAATTTACTAAATTAAAAGAAAAAAATATAGAACCATTTAGTTATTTAAATAATTTAGATTATTATAAAGGCTTTATTTATAATAACTATTCTTTGGGTGGTACTAAAGGAAAAGAATATGAACGTTCTTACTTTAAAGATACTAATGCAATGAAAATAGATGCTATTAGGATTCAAATAGAAAATTGGAAAAAAGAAAATCTCTTATCTGAAAATGAATATGACTATTTAATTACTTGTCTTTTAGAAGCAGCTGATAAAGTCGCTAATACAGCTTCTGTTTATGAAGCATTTCTGAAGAAAATAAAAAACTCTGCTTTAAAAGATTTAGTTATAGAACCATTAGAAATAATTACTTCTACTAAAAATAATATAGTATATAATGAAGATGCTAATACTTTGATAAAAAAAATAAAAGGAGATATTCTTTATTTAGATCCCCCTTATAATACTAGAAAATATGATACTAACTATCATATTCTAGAAACAATAGCATTATATGATAATCCTTTAATAAAAGGTAAAACAGGGGTAAGAGCAGATACTAGTAAAAGATCTAGATTTTGTATGAAAAAAGAAGCTTTAAATGCTTTAGAAGAAATAATAAAAGATGCTAATTTTAAATATATCTTATTAAGTTATAATAATGAGGGAATTATTTCTACTAAAGATATAGAAAACATTATGAAAAAATATGGTAGATATGAAAAATATACTAAACGTCATAAGAGATTTAAAGCTGATAACAATCGTAATTATACAACTAATTATACTATAGAATATATTCACTGTTTAATAAAAGATAGGAGTGAAACTACAATGGATATTAAAACAACTGATATTAAAAAATATATCCCAGCCTTTACAAATTTTTTTGAAGATGGGTATAAATTTGAAGAATTTTTAAAACTATATCTTGAAAAAATAGGTCTTGATGAAGTAAGTGTTACTAAAAGATCAAAAGATGGAGGAATAGATTTAAAAGCTATTAGACCAGGTATAGGTAATTTTAGTACTGAAGATATAGTAGAGTATTATATACAAGCGAAAAGATATAAACCAAATACAACTATACCTGTAACTAAAATTAGAGAATTAAAAGGAGTAATGCCAATAGGATCAAAAGGAATGTTTATTACTACTTCTAAATTTTCTAAACCTGCTATAAGTGAAGCTTGTAATGATGAAAGAAAAGTAATTTTAATTGATGGAAAAAAACTAATAGAAAGTTGTATGGATAATAAGATAGGATTTGTCTTTACTCCTATTTTTAGTGAAGAAAAACTAGAAGAATTTATTAATAAAAATACTATTAAAAATGAAAAGATGTCAAAAGACAAAGAAAAGTATTTAATCGTTAATAAACAAATTACTAAAAATGATATAAGAGCAAAAATATTATCAATACCAGGAGATATATTTAAAATGATTGATAATAATAAAAAAATAGAACTATTAATAAATAATAAAAAAATAGATCTAAATCTTGTCAAAGATCGTAAATGTTTTTCAGGTGTTACTAAAATATATAAAGAATTAGGTTTAATAACAGAGAATAATATTTACAATCCTAAAATGGCTATATGGAAATATTTAGATAATAAAATAGAAGTAACTATAATTTAAGACTTTAAAAAAAAGTCTTTTTCTTATATACTATTATAGAGGGATATAAATGAATAGTAGAATAGAATTAAATAAAGACAAACAAAAAAATATAGATAAAGAAAAACAAAATGAAAAGATGAAAAAAATAGTTAAAAGAATAGTCTTAGCGATTATTATAATCTTTTTAGTTGCTTTTCTTTCAATATTATATGTAATTAAAATAGGAACAACTAGTATTATAGTTAATGAAGAAGTAATTACAAATTCAAAAATAACAGATGATCTTAAAGGACTTAAAATAATTCAATTTGGTGATTTACATTATAAAGATAATGATCTTTTAAAAGATACAGTTAATACAATTAATAAAAGAAAACCAGATTTAATTTTATTTACAGGTGATTTATTAGGAGAAGAAGAATTAACTACTGATAGTAGAAAAAAATTAGTTAGTGAGTTAAAAAAATTAAGTTCTACTTTAGGTAAATATGCTGTTTTAGGAGAATATGATAATGAAGAAGCATTATCAATATTAATAGACTGTGGTTTTACTATCTTAGATGATAGTAATGAACTTATTTATTATAATGGTAATACTCCTTTAATGTTAGTAGGAATAAATACTAATAATGAAGTAATTAATTATACTAATGCTTTTACTAACTATAATCCTAATATTTATACTATTACTATGTTTCATAAACCTGATTATATAGATGATTTTATAGATAATTATCCTATTGATTTAGCTTTATCAGGACACTCTCATTTAGGAGAGATAAGAATACCTTATTTAATTAATTTAGCTAATAAAGATAATGCCTCTAAATATATAAATTCATATTATGAAATTAATAATACTAAATTTTATATTACATCAGGTATTGGTACTACAGAATATGATATAAGAATTAATGCAAGACCAACAATTAACTTCTTTAGACTTAGGAAAATATCCTAGTAAAGAAGTTTTCTTTTTTCACATCTTCTTTTATATAAATTGGTATTTTCTTTAAAGTTTTATTATTAAGACTAACAGTAAGATTACCAACTTTACCCTTAGTTATATCATCATCTATACTAGCTAGAACTTTTACATTATCTTTCTCTTCATTAGTCAAAGGATAAGAGAAAGATTTTTTTATATAATACTTATTATCATCAATTAGAAGATCAAAATCATTTTTATCGACTATATTATAATTAGAATAATTATTAAAAGTGTACTCTGCTAAAGCCTCGTGATTATTATATTCATCACCATCATCTAAACTAACAACAGTAATTTCTAAATCATTCTTCTTATGAGTAGTAACAAGAGTTTTACCAGCACTAGGAGTATATCCATTTTTACCACCTGTGCAATATTTATAATTACCTAGTAGTTTCATTCTATTATACCAAAGATAACTCTTACTATCTGTTTGTACCCTATATTCATCAGTTCCTATTATTTTTCTATAAACCTTATTTTTATAAGCATATCTTGATAACTTAGCCATATCCCTTGCTGTAGAGTAATTTTTAGTCTCTTCATCTAGTCCGTGAGGATTACTAAAAGTAGTATTAGTCATACCAATCTCTTTCGCTTTATCATTCATCATACTAACAAATTTCTCTTCACTTCCTGCAACATTTTTAGCGATTACAACAGAAGCATCATTACCACTTCTAAGCATTAAACCATATAATAAATCAATTAGTTTCATCTTTTCTCCAACTTCCAAATAAATACTCGTTCCATACATTTTTAATACCTCATCAGAAACTTTTATTTGTTTTTCTAAATCTCCATTTTCTAAAGCTACTATACAAGTCATTATCTTTGTAATAGATGCAATTAAACGTCTTTCGTCAGCATTATTTTCATATAAAACTCGACCACTATCTAAATCCATAACAATACTACTTCTAGCAGTATCACTACTAAATACATTTAAAGGAATTAAAAGAAGAATAACAAAAAGTAGCATTTTTTTCATAAGGCACCACCTAATAAAACTTATTCCAAAAAAATAAAAGTATAACTTTCTTTATTAGTTTAATAATATTAATAGTGAAAGATGCACTGCATAATTTAAGAAAACTGCACAATAAAGTTGTAGAAAATCGCACAACAAAGCTAAAGAAAATTGCACAATGATATAAGCAGTTTTAGAGTCAGATATCTCTAAAGATGGAGTTTTAAGAGACAAAAATAAAATGCGAATGTTACTAAAATCCCTTGCTAGAAATGAAAGTACAGTTGTAAGTAATAATACCTTAATAAGAGATATAGAAGAAGTAACAACAGAATTTAGAGAATGATATAAAAACTTTTGGTTTAATGTTTGAAGCATTAGTAGAAAGAGATTTAAGAATATATATAGAAAGTTTAGATGGAAAATTATACCATTACAGAAATAATAATGGTGTAGAAGTTGATGCAATTGTTGAACTCCTTACTGGCGAGTATGGAGATGAAGAAACAGGTATTTACATTATTCCTATAACAGCTTTAAAGCCTTAATTAAAAGGACTATATTTTGGAAAAGTGGGTATTAGTTTTTCTGAAAAGTGTCCATTAAAATTCTTGAAAAAATTTTAAATATATTATATAATCTTAATTAAGAAAGGTGATAATATGAGCTTAACTAAAGAAAATTATAAAGAAAGACTAATAGATGAAAAGATAACTAAATATTTAAATGTTTTTGGTGCAGTATCTATTGAGGGACCTAAATGGTGTGGTAAAACCTGGACTTCCCTAAATCACGCTAACAGTGTAGTTTATATGACTGAAAAAGATAAAAAGGATCTAGCCAATGCTAATCCAAAATATATTTTTGAAGATTTAAGACCACAACTTATCGACGAATGGCAGATAGTTCCTAGTATTTGGGATGCTGTACGACACGAATGTGATAGTGATCACAATAAAGGAAAATTCATTTTAACTGGATCTACCACTCTTACTAAAGAAGAAAAAGAAGAAGAAGTCTTTCACTCTGGAGTAGGAAGAATTGCAACTTTAAAAATGTATCCGATGAGCCTTTATGAATCAGGAGATTCAAATGGTGAAATAAGTCTTTTGGATATGTTAAACAATAAAGATGTTGGAAAGTCAGTAAAAAAATATGAACTTAATGAAATAGCTGAATTAATTATTAGAGGTGGTTGGCCAGAGAATTTAGAAGTTAGTAAAGAAAATATTGATTTAATACCAAGCAATTATATTGAGAATGTAATAAATAAAGATATACACGAGAGAAAAGATCATAAAAGAGATTCTAATAAAATGAGAATGATATTAAAATCTTTAGCAAGAAATGAAGCATCACCTATTGGTTATGATACTATAGTAAAAGATATCGCTGAATATGAAAATGAAAGTGATTTGGTAGAAAATAGAAAAACAGTTGCAGATTATATTAAAGTGCTAGACTCTTTATATTTAACATTAAACCAAGAAGCTTATAGTATTAATTATAGATCATCAAAAAGAATTGGTAAGTCTGCTAAAAGACATCTAGTAGATCCATCATTATCCTGTGCACTACTAGATTTATCAGTAGACAAATTAATGCATGATTTTAATACTTTTGGCTTAATGTTTGAAGCTTTAGTAGAAAGAGATTTAAGAATATATATGGATTATTTAGATGGACATTTATATCATTTTAGAGATAATACAAGTGGTGATGAAGTAGATGCTATTTTAGAATTTAAAAGTGGGGAATATGCTGCAGTTGAAATAAAACTAAACTATAGGAGCATAGATGAAGCAAAAGAAAGTCTCTTAAAATTTTATAATAATGTGTCAAAAAAACCAAAATTTATGTGTATAATAGTTGGTAATTTTAGTGCTATAGTAAAAGATAAAGATACAGGTATTTACATTATTCCTATAACAGCATTAAAACCATAAAAATATTTCTTGCATTTTTTTCCTATATAACATATCCTAGAATTAGGAAGGAGGATAATGGTGAGAGCTTTAAAATTATTTGGTTGTCTAAGTATAGCAGTACTTTGTTTAACAGGATGTAGTAGTGAAGAAACACTAACTTGTAGTATGGAAGATGAAAGTAGTGGTGTTTCTATGGAACAAATAGTAGAAATGACTTTTAAAGATGATAAAATCAATAAAGTTAAAATGACTGTAAATACTAAAGCTACTGATGATACTATGAAAGAAAATTGGGATTTAATCGCTTCTAGTATGGATGAACAATTTGATGAAAAAAGTTCTGATGGTGTATCTTTAAATAAAGATAATGATGCTGATAATCATACTTATAAAGTAGAATTATCTGTTGATTTAGATAAAGCTACTGAAGATTCTTTATCTGAATATGGTCTTGATGGTATAACTGATGATGATTCAACTTTAGAAGAAACTAAAAAAGAAGCAGAAGATTCTGGTTTTACTTGTAAATAAAAAAAAGAAAAGTCTTTCTCTTTTCTTTTTTTTATGTTATATTATTTTTATAAGAATAGGAGGAGTTATAATGACAAAAGGAAGTGCTAGAAGGCAAGTAGTAAAAACTGAAGAAGTATCTAGTTGGATTTATATTCTTTTACTAACTGCCGTTGCTATTTTAGGGTGGGTATTAGGTAAATTTGAATTTAACATAGGTAAAGCTAGCTTAACTTTAGCAATATTTGCATATCCATTTAGATACTTTATAGCAAATATTATTACTAAAAAATATGGCTATAAAGAGACAATGAATGGAATTAGTTATTCAGCTTGTCTTATGTTATTATTTATGATAACAGCAAGTATATTAGGTGAACATAATGTAGATTATGTTCCTGTAACAGGAGAAGTATTTGCATACTTAGCAAGTCAAATGATTAACTTAACTATTTATTATTACTTATTTATGAATACAGATGGTAATAAACTAGCAATACTTGCAACTTATATATTTGCAATGTTAGTAGATAATTTAATTAGTATGTTATTTATAAGTAGAATGACTATGGTTACAGCATTCTGGAGAACATACTTTGTTACTATAATGATAGAGGCAATTATTTCTATTATCTTAATTAATTTTGATGAAAAGAAAGTCTCTCCTGTAACAAAAAGAAGAAGAAAATGAGTAAAAAATCAAAAATATTAATAGTTCTAATAGTATTGGGATTATTAATATTTATTCTATTTGTTAGTATTAATAAATATAGTGAAGCTAAAAATAATTCTTATTATTATAAACAAGAAGAGAAAATGTTAAATGCAACTAAAAAGTATTTTAGTAATTATAAAGCTTATTTACCTAAAGAAATAAATAAGAGTACTAGAGTAGTATTAAATGCTTTAGTAAAAGAGAAATATTTAAAGCAAATAAAAGATATTAATAATTATAATTGTGATAATTATAAGAGTTATGTAGAAGTAACTAAAATAGATGATGAAGAGTACTTATATAAAGCCCATTTAGAGTGTGATAAAGCAGGTTATATAACAAAGGAGAAAGAGTAGTTATGGATAAGACAAAAAAGAAATATATAATAATATCAGTAAGTATAGTTTTAGTAAGTATAATAGCATTAATAGGAACAACATATGCTTTACTTACAATGACTATAGAAGGTGATAAAGAAATTACTTTAACAGCAGGTATATTAAAGGTTGATTTTACAGAAGGAGATAATATTAGTTTAGATAATACCGCTCCAATGACAGATGCTAAGGGTCAAAAGACTACCCCTTATACATTTACTGTAACTAATACTGGTAATATAAATGCTTATTATCACGTATCATTAGAAGAAGATATAAATAACACTTTAACAAATAATTATTTAAAAATGAGATTAACTAATGATCAAGGATATGATAGTGGAGTAGTTAGTGTTAGTAGTTATGGAACAGGAGAATTTGATATAAAGAGTGAAGAAACATTAGAACCAAGTGATAAAGTAACTTATCAATTATGGATGTGGTTAGATGAAACGGCCGATAACTCTGCTCAAGGAAAAGTATATCAAAGTAAGATAGTTGTTACTAGTTATGATAGAAGTGCTTATGAGCCAGTAAGTGATGTAGTATTATCTAATCCAGGACCAAATGGAGATACCTATGATGATGGAACAGATACCTTTATCACAGGAACTGATCCAAATAACTATATTTGGTATAGTGGTAAATTATGGAGAGCAGTAAGTGTTAATAATGAAGCAAAGACAACTAAGTTAGTAACACAGTGGAATATAAGTTCAATTAATTATTCAAGTGGAAGTACAGACTTTGAAGGAAGTTATATGGAAGACTGGTTAAATGATACAACAGTAGATGGCTTCTTAGGTAATT
>ERZ1643249.2110-NODE-2110-length-18983-cov-4.848901_pt1 | contig 18983 bp, 15 predicted proteins | sample MGYA00579263_ERZ1643249 | MGnify/ENA primary metagenome ERZ1643249 (study PRJEB29033, sample SAMEA4952264) | chicken gut metagenome | biome: Broiler Chicken; feature: Gastrointestinal Tract; material: Caecum | place: Ireland | collected 2018 | study: Broiler... | reverse complement strand
CAGCCATTGGGCGGCGTCGATGGGAGATCTGTATGCAACAGCAAAAGAGATCCATATGGTTTTAACAGACCCTGAATCGGATGCGGCCAAAGACGCTGCAAGGTACAAAATGCGGCCCTCAAGTCTTCGAATTCCACCAGAGGAAATTATAGCTGAAAATTTAAAAGACATCAGATTTACGCTGCCGAAGTATTCAGATAAGAATAATATACGGGTGTATCTGACAGATATAGCACTGCCGTGTGCATATTTCCAATGTGAGTTTAAAGATCACAGACGTGATAATATTAAAATCGATCTTTATCTCCCGTCTTTTGCCGAATACGAGAAATCGGGAGAGGATGACTACAAAATAAAGGACGAAAAGCAGTCTGATGGAAGCCAGAGACAGAGCTTTGTTATATGAGGTTTTCAGTAATAATATTCGTGAGATTGTCAATCATTCTAATAAAATATATGGGGAGTGAAAAAATGAAAGTGTATAGTGAAAAAGAATTGTTTATATTACGTGGAAATACAATTGAGAACGCAGGAGAACAGGAGTACAGACAGTATTTTTGCGGAAACTTACAGCGTCCTCAGATTCTTGATTTTATCCGGACGGAGAATATTGAAATAGGAATAAGTAATTATTCCTGTTTCACTGCGGATACGCCCCATATGCATATGACAACAGCGGATATGATTTACCTTCTACAGGGAGAGTACCATATTAAGATTATAGAGCAGGACAAGGAGATTGTCCTGCATGAAGGCGACTTTGTCAGTATACCGATACAGACGCCCTATGCATCTAAGGCTGCCGCAGGAACGAGGACGCTTTTTGTCAAGGTGTGCCATGGCAATGACAAGGTAAATGTCGAGGTGACTCCGAAATTGGCTGAATGGCTTGCGAAAGAGGTATAAGAATCAGGTGTAATCTCTTGTATTTTGGTATATATATTCGTTGCGTTTTTTCTGTATATCATAAGGAGGATGATTAAGCCATGAACGATATTTAGATTGCAAAACGCCTATATATTTCAGCATTCCTGAAATGGAGACTTGGTGATTCTGAAAGAGGATACTTGTTGAGTTTTGTTGAATATGCTATATTTTATAATGTGACATTGAGATTTATTGATGGAATTGCTGGGAAATTTCATTTTTGTTTTAAGAAATGGCTTACGCATTGTACAGTGTATTGCACTGGCAAGGGGATGGTGGGCTTTTAGGAAGGAGACGGTGATATGGGCGAATTAAAAATTTCGGATATGTATTTAGGAAAAATTGATGGATATAATGAATTTTTAGAATATGGTCAAGATACCTGTAAAGATCTTTTCTTTGAATTCCCTAATGTTTCAATTTCTAAACTTTTGAACGGCTCTTTGTATTACATATTTGGTAATAAAGGCACGGGAAAGACTATGCTTCTAAAATATCTTGAAAGTCGTGTATCAGAAAATCCGGAGACTAATTTTACAGAATTTATTCGTTTTAAAAAAGATGTTGATGCAGAACAAAGAAATCAGATAAAACGTGTAGCAGTTCCAGATAATGGCTTTGAAGAAGTGATTGAAAAAGATATTCCTACTGATGTGTCATTGGATTGCTCGTTAGCATGGCAAGTTTATTTTATTAAAGTAATATTGAATAGGTTGGCTAAGACTGAGTATGGGGTATTTAACAGGGATGAAGAAAATTGGCTGAAGTTATCAACTCTTATAGAAGCTGTGTATGGGGATAATGAATCCGAAAATCAAATTAAGAAAATAATGCCTCAAATGAAACGAGGAAATATAAAGTTGAACATACCAGTATTAGGAAAAGCCAGTATTGATTTTGAGTGGCTGGGGGTAGACGAAGATACAGTATCCTTTTCAACAATTGCGAAAAAAATATTATTTCTGTACAGTAAATTGGAACCTGTAGATAATAATATTTATATTTTAGTTGATGAACTGGAGTTGTCTTTGAAGAAAAATAAAGAATATCAGAGAGATATTACTTTAATTCGAGATTTGATTTTAGCAATTGAAAGTTTGAATGAAATTAGCCGTAAAAATCATTATAACGTATATATCATTGCGGCAATAAGAAATGAAGTATATAAGAATATTATTTCTAAAGGCTTAGAAATGAACAAAACAGTGCTGGATTTTGGCGTTACTATATCATGGGAACAAAAAGGGGGAAACATACGTAACCATCCGCTGCTGAGAATGTTAGAAAAAAGAATTCATTACAGTGAGACAAAAAAGGGTTTACCGGAATCTCCGGATATATGGAAAAAATATTTTTCACCAACTATCGGAGAGAGCAAATTGTCTATAGAAAATTATATTCTGGATCAGACATGGTATAAGCCACGTGATATAATCCGTTTGTTTTCAATTATACAAAAACAGCATGGAGAGAAATTTTTCTTCGATCAAGAGATTTTTGATTCAGTTAGAAAGCAATATTCTGAAGAATCCTGGATTGAATTTGAAGAAGTATTGACTGTGAAATATTCAGATGTTGAGGTAGAGGGAATAAAGAAAGCATTAACAGGATTAGACCTGCCGTTTGTACCAAAGCAGTTTCAGGCGAGCATTGACGGGAAAAAGGACTTTTTTGAAGAGGTTGAAGAATTATCCCAAAAAAGAAAGACATTTCAAATTTTAAAGGATTTATATGAAATTGGCGTGATTGGGAATTATGGGAAGAATCCGAGATTTTCTTTCAAAGGTGAGACAGATATTGATCCGCTAATGCCAATTACAATTCATTACCCTCTTATAAGATTTTTTAAGGCCTCAATTCCTAATAAACGAAAAGCAGATATGTGAAGCAAGAAAAGTTTTATTGGCAATGAAAATGGCTAAAATTCAGAGAAATTCTATAAGAGGGATCTCTTTGTCGGATTAATATTCAGCGAAAGGAGTCATACGATTATTCGTTATAGTACAGTATATGGATAAATCAAGAAAATATATAACTCTCATTGAGATCGGTAAAAAGCAGACGTATATATTCAGCTCCAATCGTCTTGCAGAGAACGTAGGAGCATCTATTATCATACGAAAAGCGACGGAAGATGACCCGGAGAAGTTCTATCGCCAATATTCTCCGGACGTTATTTATGAGGGCGGAGGAAACGCGCTGTATGTTTTTCGTTCCAAAGCGGATGGTATAGAGTTTGCAAAAGCATACTCAAGATATGTTATGGAAGAATATCCGGGGCTGGTACTCTATCTTGTCGGCTGCGAATTAACTGATGACATGACAGTAAAAGAGGGAACAGCGGAATGTCATCGACTCCTGGAGCAGAAAAAGAATGAGGCACAGCATATGGTACATATGATCGATTTCGGCAGCACCCGCAGATGTTCTGAGACAAATCTCCCGTCCGTACCGTGTGATGAAAGGATTCTTCCAGATGACAGAAGAGGCAAACCTATCTCAGCGGAGTCCGTCAGAAAATATAAGTATAGTTTTGAGCATAAATCTTACTTTAAAGAATTGCTTCCTGAAGATTATGACTTCCCATCTAAATTGGGAGAGCTCGGGCAGACAGAAGATGAGAGCAGTTATATTGCAGTGGTACATATCGACGGGAATCGAATGAGCAACAAAATAGCTTCGTTTAATAATAAAATGAAGCGGCAAGAGGGCGAAACTGGGGAAGAATTTGACGCTCGGTATATTCAGGGGCTGCGTGAGCTGAGCAGTGAGATTGATCAGAAATATAAAGAAGCCTTCAGAGAACTTATCGGAATGATTATAAAAAATATGGATAAATTGAAGGAAACACTGGATTTGTCCGGAAATTGTCTTCCGATCCGCCCGCTGATCATGGCGGGGGATGATATCTGTTTTGTTACAGAAGGAAGGATTGGCGTAGAATGCGCAAGAATTTTTCTGGAGAATATACAGAAAAAGCAGGTGCAGGGAATACCTTTGAATGCCTGCGGAGGAGCAGCGATCGTTAAGACTCATTTCCCTTTTTCCAGAGCGTATGATCTGGCCGAGGCGTTGTGCCGGAATGCAAAGAATTCTATTTCTGCTGAAGAAGATGCGTCTTACCTGGACTGGCATATCGAACAGGGAGAACTTAAGGATAATCTTCAGAAGATCCGCAGTCAGTACAGGGCAGCGGATGGTGCAATTTTGACGTATAAGCCATATCGCATAATTGATATTATGGAAAAGGACAGTTTCCTGCATTTTAAAGATGCATTCCATATACTTACAAATTCAGAAATCCCGCGTTCTAAGATCCTTGGTATGCGGGAGGCGGCTTACAGGGGAAAAACGGCAACGGAGTATTATTTAAAATCAAATCAGATTGATGATGAGCTTGAGCGTACAAATTGGAAACGAGGCGAGTCTGGTTTCGAGGAAGTCAACGGGAAAATGAAATATCTATTTTTTGACGCAATGGAGATGTTGGACATGTATGTTGAGCTCGAATAGAACAGAAGGTGAAAGAAAGTGATACAATACGTTTTAGAGATAGAGCTGAAGTCAGAAACAGTTTTTGGAAGTGGTCATTCGGTTCCCGGGATGGTTGATCAGGAAGTACTGTATGATGATTATGGATTCCCATATATGAAGGGGAAGACAGTGAAAGGAAAACTGAAAGAAGAAGTTGCGCATGTCCTTTGGTGCCTGAGTAAAGGAAAGAGGGGGATGGCAAATCCTTTGATCGACGATTTATTCGGCGCTCCCGCTTCGGATACAGCGGCGGTTCTCCGATTTTCTGATCTTTGTATGGATGAAACAGTGAGACAGATGTTTGTCAAGAAAATACAGGCAGGAGATTTTGAGGCAAAAGATATTTTGAATGCATCAACAGAGATCAGAAGCTTTACAGGGATTGATTACGAAAAAGGTGTGGCAAAAAAAGGTTCCCTGCGTCGGGTTAGGGTGATCAGGAAGGGGCTTTATTTTTACAGCCATATTTTTCCGGGAAGAGATTTGAGCAGTTTGGAAGAAGATATAATGGGAATCGCGGCGGCATCGCTTAAGCATCTGGGAACAATGGAAACAAGAGGTATGGGATATGTAAGCTGCCGTCTGATGAAAGGACAAGAGAATCTGACAGATCAAAGTATGATAAGGCTTAGAGAGGGCATATTAGATGGAATATCTGTTTTATAAAATTGATACTGTAGAACCGGTTAAGATGAGCGGGCAGAACAAGGCGGAAGAGACGCAGGGGTCTTTGGATTATATAACAGGTTCTTCTGTACGCGGGGCGATGATCGGACAATATGAGCGCATATTTAAAATAAGCTTAAGTGAGAATGCGGATGTCAAAAGAAAATTACTGAAAGACGTTTTTTTCCTCAACGCGTATCCGATGAGTGCGGATCCTCTGACTGGAAAAGCTATCAGAACGCTGCCTGCACCGTTTTGTTTTTATACGGATAAAAAAAATCTGGATGCATATGAGGGGACGGCGATTCCGATACGATGTGGATGTGACAAAACTGCTGTTGCTAAGCCGGAGGACGAGAGAATCTGCTGTGCAGAACCATTTGTGTATTTTGGCAGCGACACAGTGTACGGAGTCAAAGTTGAAAAAGAATTTAAGCTGCATGTGAGTGTGAATCCGAGCAAAAATCATGGCCTGGAGAGAGCAATGTTCCGATACGAGACAATTCTGCCGGGGCAGAGTTTCTGCGGAGCGGTGATTGTAAAGGATGAGACAATGGCAGAAAAAATTAGAAAGCTGGTCAGCAACGGGATATTTTATCTAGGCGGTTCAAAGGGGAGTGGATACGGAAGAGTTCGGATGACACTTCTGAATGATGTGAAGGAGGAAACAGTACTTGAATCTGAATGGGGACAAGGACAGAATGAAATATATATTTATTATGTTTCGGATGCTCTCCTCTTAGACGAGTATGGAAATCTTACCAGTCATTTACCGGAGAAACTGATTGAGACAACTCTTGGGATAAATCATGTGAAATATGAAGGCGGAATCGGAAGGACAGTTAATATTACTGGATATAATTCTTCCTGGCGGTCGGCTATGCCGCAGATGACGGGAATTAAAGCCGGAACCCTGCAGAAATATTCTTTTGATGGCGATACTTCACGGCTGAAAGAAAAAGTACGGCTGCTCCAGGAAAAAGGAATTGGATTAAGAAGGCAGGAGGGATATGGACGCATCTTGATTCTTTCAGGCGGATTTATCCAGAGATACTGGAAAAGAGACGACAGAGAGGAAAAGCAGAACCAAGGCGGAGCGGAGAATTTGTCACATACAGGTCAGACACAGGCAAAGCTTCTTCTAAAGAATTTGTACAGGCAGCGTGTAATGCGCGAAATAGATAGACGTGTGGTGGAAACGGCTCGAACGATAAGCAGACGTTCAGTGAGCAATGCGCAGCTGGGCAGAATGCTCAATCTTTTTACACAGGCAGAGTACAGCAGTGCAGGCAGTGTGAAGAGAAAAGTATCTGACTATTTTTACAAAATGAAAAAAAGACAAAACGGGAGACCTTTGCGTCAGTTCCAGGATACCGAGATCAACGGAGTATCATTCGAACAATATATGTTGGATTTTATGGAAAACTGTGACAGACAGGATATTTTTACGGAGGACAGGGAATATCGTGAGTTTCAGATTTGCCGTTTGTCAGAGTACGTGTACTATGAACCGGATAGCAGGGAGGTCTTCCGATATAATATGATATTCATAGAAAAGCTGCTTCGATATCTTCTGCGTGATAGGAAGAGGGAGGAATGAAGAGATGCTGGGGACCAGATATGTTATCGTGATGAAAATTGAAGTTGTAAATATCAGCATCATGCGGATTGGAAACGGGGAAGAGACAATCATGCTGGATACAGATACAATGCGGCCTGTAATCCCTGCGTCCGGGATAACAGGGGCATTTCGAAATTATCTAAGTTTTGCTGAATCAGACAACAGGTATATTGATATGCTCTTTGGAAAAAAGGAGGGGAAAAGCCGTTTGTTCGTTCAAGATGCAGTTTGCAAGGATGTATTTGACGGGACCTTGGAACTGCGTGAGAGAGTATGTATAAATCCACGTACAGCGACAGGCGGTGCAGAAAAATTCAATACGAAGATGCTCGGAGCCGGATGGAAATTTGACATTTTTTTTACGGCAGAAGCGGAGAATGAAGAAGAGAAAGAGGTTTTCCGAGAACTTTTGAAGAAGGCAGTCAGGGCGCTGGATATTGCTGATGTCAGATTAGGGGCACAGAAAACAAATGGTGCCGGAAAATTTGAAGTGAAAAGTGTCTGGGAAGGGATTGTGGATCTTTTTGACCCGAAACAATACTGGCTGTATCTGTCAAATTCTATAAAAATGCAGAATATAACAAAGCAGGTCAGAAGAAAAGTAATTTCAGAAACAAAAGTATGTTTAAAAACTGAGACCCAGGCAGTAACTCCCCTTCTGGTGGCTGGAAAAAGTATGGAGGATGGTCAAGATACGACAAAGATCTTTTATAGAAACCGTAAAGGTGAGTATGTTATTCCAGGAAGCTCTCTGAAAGGTATCTTAAGGATGCAGTGCCAGAAAATTGCTGAATATATGAGGCTGGATAGAGAACTCACAGATATGATGTTCGGAATAAAAGGAGCTGCAGGTCAGAGCGGGTGTATTTTTGTATCAGACAGCACAGTGCATGTGGAACGAGGGAAAAAGCATAAAGAGTCAACTTATTATGGAATCGGAATCGATAAGTTTACAGCAGGAGTACGTACAGGGGCAAATTTCAGCAGTAAACCAGTGAAAGCAAGATTTGATCTTGATATATCTGTACAGAGAATGAGCGATCAAAAACGGGATGCAGCGGTAGGGCTGCTGCTATTTGCATTGAGAGATATTCTGCAGGAACGTGTGCCTTTGGGAGCTTATGGGGGAAAGGGATTCGGACGATTATCTGCAAAAAATATATCTGTTTTTGACGGAAGTGTATTCGATATTCGGTTAGATACTCCATTGACAGATGAAGAACGTGAAAGGCAGGAGCAGAGTGTGAAAAAATATATGAAGGCATTGAAGGCGTACAGGGGAGGGAAATCAGATGCAGAAGTACACACTGGATTTTCTGAACAATAAGGAGCAGGCAGGTGAATTGATAGCGGGGAAAAGTTATATGATTTATTTCCTTAGTGAATTAAAAATGGGAAAAAATGCGGATTTGTCACTTTTGATTCCCGAAGAGGAAATCTTGGAGGCACATTTTTTTGATCAAAGAGAATATATCCATTTGTTCGAACTAGATGACAAATTGCAGGCAGCTGTTTTTAAAGATGATTCGGGGGAAGATTATATATCAGAAATTCATGTCCTTCAGAATTCGAAATTCCGCGCGTTAGAGTGCAGAAAATATGTGTCTTATGATGAGTACGGACAGGCATATATAGAAATGGTTCGGCCTGCAGCATTTACGATGGAGGGGTAAGGAATGATTAATAAAGATTATGCCACAGCTCCGTTTAATTTTATACCGCTTCCGACGCAGGTTATTGAAAGATATGCAGCAGAAGGAGATATTCCTGGACATGAGCGTTACCGGCGGGAGCAGGAGGGATTTTATAGCGGGGAGATTTCATATGAAATTCTGGTCGATCCTGCGGATCCTTCGTCTGCTTTAATGATTGGAGGAGGGGCAGAAAAGGAGTATATCGATAAACATAACCGTACAGTCAGATATAAAGAATTTTTTAAAAATGCGGATGGAGTTTATGTGATTCCAGGGAATAGTGTGCGGGGATTGATTCGCTCCAATATACAGATTCTGGGAATGTGCCAGACAAAATACGATATTGAGAATTCTACTTTTATGTATCGTGACTGGGTCAGTACGGATAAAAGGAGAAAAGAACACTATAAAAAGGAAGTGAATCTTAAGGAAGAGGGCGGGATGCCCGGAAATGTCCGCGCCGGATATATCTATATGGACAGAAAGGACCATTATGTTATCTATCCCGCCAGGGAATCTAAAGGGAAAACCTTTTTCAGGATTACTGAGGAAAATCTGCGCAGAATGATTGGAGAAAGCAGACAGGTCAGTTATATGTATGATCATCAGCTGCTGTCGTTTTCTAAGAAAGCTTTAAAAAACAGGGCAAGGATGAAATCATGCCGCAATGAAAAGTACACGCCTTATATAGTTCAAGCGACATTCAATACAGATCAAGAGAATAATGTAACAGAGATTAGTTTGGATGGAGAGCAAAAACTGCATTATGAAGGATATTTGATGTGCTCTGGATATATTCCCCTGAAACGGGCTCACTACATGATTTGCCCAATGGACAGGGAGAGTACGGAAATAATTGAGTTTGACAGGAATGATGATGATATCCGTATATATCAGGATGATCTGGTGAGAACTAAAAAGGAGAAGCGGGAATTCTATATTTTACCGGAGCGGATCGGAGAAGAATATAAAAAGCCGATTTTTTATGTCCGCGCGGAAAAGCAGACATATCTTGGAATGACACCGTATATGAGGATTTTTTATCCTCATTCAGTGTGGGACGGTATACCGGAGGAGCATGATATTTCTGGTTTTGATTACGCGGAGGCAATGTTTGGTTTTTCGCCCGGCGAGCAGAGGAAGGAGAAAAACGGAGAAGGAAAAAACGGTTTTCGATCCAGATTAAGTTTTACAGATGCAGAGGGAAATGATATTAAATTAGGAGAAATAAAGACGATACTTCCAGGAGAGCCAAAGCCTACATGTTATCCGGAATATTTGATTCAGGATAGTGTGGAGCAGGGAATATTAAACTCATATGCAGATGATTTCCGGATCAGAGGAATAAAACAGTACTGGATGATAAATGAATTGAGAACATATGCAAATGAATCGGCTTCCGTTAACGAGAAAGTGCTTGTCAGAATGAAACCGATCGTCGGCGGAAAATTTACCGGCAAGATCTATTATGAAAATCTTTCAAAGGATGAGCTGGGGCTTCTTGCTTATGCCGTCTGCCTGACAGAAAATTCATATCAGAACATGGGCATGGCAAAAGCCTATGGCTATGGGAAAATCAGGTTTTCCAACGTGCAGATAAAGTACTATGATTTTGATGCTATGTATGACCATTTTGAACTATCAGGCGAGGAATTTAAGACACTGCAGATAGAAGAACTGATGAAAGAGTATAAGGAATATGTTTATTCCAAAATGGGAATCGATCTCGATAAGGAGGAAAGCATTCAAGATTTCCTTTTTATGAAAACACATATCATGGAGCGGGAAGAAACCGAGTATCAGGCACTGGGGGATTTCAGTAAAAACCGAGTACTGCCAACGGTCAGGCAGATTCGGGAAAACCTAGAAGAAAAATGATCGTCACCTAAAACGTGATTCAATTTAATGCGAAATGTGAGAATATAAGACAAAAAAATTGAGTTGTCTCATATTCTCACATTTATGCTTTATCAGTCATTGCGTTCAAGTGATTTTGCGTAACTGTCTGAAGACTGATCATATTCGTATAATATAATATTTCCGGGGAATATTTTTTTATTACCCAGTACAAAAGCAAGGGCGGCAGGAGCACGCAGGAAGAGATGGATGTTATCAGCGCATGAGTATGCTCTGGCGGCAGCCAGCTGTTCTTCCAGGCTGTCGACAATCTGTTCAAGCATATCAGTGTTTTCTATCTTGATGGCGGCGAAAAACATGAAAATATTTTTATATTTTATTTGATTTAATTCCACAGACTTCCGAACAGTTTCTGGCAGGCCATATGCATCGCGAGAAGTCAGAGAAACCATGCAGATGATGCTGTCTGCGAAAGAATCATTTCCCCCGCTTTCGGAGCAGGAAAAAGCATTCTCTTCAGAAGGGCAGGCTCTTTTTGCAGCAAAGGTAAAGGGGTGTCCTTTTCCGCTCTTCAACGTCAGATTTCTGTGCTCAGGCAGGCTGAGATCACCGTATAAAAGTCCCAGCTTATATGCAATGCTCAGGTGGCAGTTCAGATTGATAGTGCATTGATAGGCCGGCATGATTTTTAAGTGGCTATAGATTTCTGTAAAATCAGCTTTTACATACTTCCACAGCTCATTCCAGGTATATTCCGATTTCAATTTCCGGCTTTCTGAATTGATAAATTCTGTAGTAAACAAATTCCAGTTGTACTGTGGTTCCCAAATGGGTGTGTTGCCTTCGGCAAACAGGGTCCTTACAGAAATTCCATAGGAATCTCCAAAATCTGATAAAGTTTGTTTCATAATATATTTTTTGATCTGGTTGTGAACAATTTCCTTTATGAGTTTCTTTTTTTCGGACACTGTTTTTCCTTCCAAAGGGAGAAGAATATAGGTTAGTCCCTTCAGAGATTCCTCTTTTATGGGGGTATCATCAATATTAATTATAAAGAAGCGGGGATTTGCATCTCTGCCGTATAATTCAGTGATCGCCTTCAGCTCTACCTGCGCAAATTCCCCCTTCTGATAGTTGGGAGAATAGAGGATCACGGCGTAATGCGATACACTGAAAAGATAGCGGAGCCTCTTTTTAAAATCTGCCGCTGAGGAAAGTTCGTGTGAATGGATCGTGTCCTTGAAAAATCTGTCCTGAAATATATTCTTGAATTCTTCGCTTATTGTTGCAGCAACAGGTTCATCTTTATGCGCGTATGACAGGGCCAGTTCGTATTTATAGGTTGTTTTCTCCATTTTGTTCCACCTCTTTCTTTGGAAATCTTATGAGAATATTATAATCTTGTTCTCATGTAAATAAAAGATGTTACAGTTTACAGTGTATTATAATGCAGTCGGTTTATTATCATCTTCCTTAATCGAAAAAATTAAAGTATACTAAGAATGAACGAAACATGGATGATTGATCTTAAGTTCAGTCCGGATCATCATTACAGAATGGGAGGAACTGCAGATGCAGGAATTAACGTTTGACATTCCGTATATTGAGTTGGATTTTTATGTGGAAATGCTGAGAGATGCGGTCCTTCCGGAAAATAAAGTATCTGCCCTGCGCGGAGGAATGGGACAGATGCTGCTGAGACAGAACTGCGTAAGTGACAGAAACTGCGGAGACTGCATGTTTCTAAAAGCCTGTCCCGTGATGCATACACTGTATACCTATATGGAGAATAAGCCAGAGTATGTTACCGGTAAGGAAAGTGTCGGATATCTGATCGAATGTGAGGATACAACGGAGGAGTTTAAGGAAGGAGATGGTTTTGTTTTCCGCCTGATTCTTTTTGGAGACAGCATTGTATATTTTAATCTGTATCTTCAGGCATTCTGCAATCTTGGAATGAGCGGGCTCGGAAAGAACAGGGCGCGGTTTGGAATCGCGGAAGTAAAGAATATACAGGGAGAGAAGATCATCAACGGCAGCAGAATTGATATGAGAAAGTATAAGATCTGCAGTTTGAGTGATTATATCGCAAGGAGAAAAACAGAACTTGAGGAAAAGACAGGAAGATATGCTATGTTTTTCACTACGCCTCTGAGCATGAAATACCAACAGAAATATGTAAAAGAGTTCCAGCCGGAAGCGCTTGTAAAAGGAGCTGTGCGGAGACTGCGTATGCTGAACTATTATATCGGACATCCGTGCGATTCTCCAGAATTCCAAAAGTATCCAATGGTTCAATCACAGACTGTCCAGTCAAAGAGAAGCAAGCGCTATTCCAGCACACAGAAGAATACAATGCCCCTGAAGGGGATAACCGGCACGGTTATCTTTGAAGAGATGCCGGATGAATGCCTGGATTATCTGATCGCCGGGGAAATGACTCATATTGGAAAAAATACCAGCTTTGGATTTGGAAAATATTTTCTGGATTCGATTTGAACAGGCTGTGCTGCGTCGGAAAAAAGAAAATCCCACAGGGAAAACGGGCATTGAAATCCCGATCCCGGTGGGATTTTATCATTTGATTTAATAATCTGGTCCGAAATTGTGACGATGAAGACAAAAAGTATCACATATATTTCCTGATGATCTCATTCATCTCATCAAACCGCTGTTCCATCTCATCCACCAGCCGAAACTGCGTCCTCGCGCGGATCAGGTTGTGCTCCGGATAGTCAGTCTTAAAATAAGTGTCTCCCTCAAGGTAATCTGTCAGGAAGCGGATGCCGCACTCCAGTGTCATAAGGCGGGCGCCCCAGGGCAGGCTCATGATCTCTGCCTCTGTCAGCACGTCGCGTGTCTCTTCCAAGTATCCCTTCACATACAGCTCATATAAGTTAATGTCGAAATGCATCAGGTCCAGATTTGGCTCGTCCTCCTCAGCTGTTGCTGCGCCGAAGCGGATGGAATCACCGAAGTCGTTGGCCGCCAGGCCGGGCATGATGGTATCGAGATCAATGATGCAGAGTCCTTTTCCGGTCTTTTCATCGAACAGGATGTTGTTCAGCTTGGTGTCGTTATGTGTGACGCGGAGCGGAAGGAGTCCTTCCTCCTGCTGTTTTACGAGTACGCCGCAGTCGTCCTCTCTTGCGAGGACGAAATCGATCTCCGGACGGCAGGTCGCCGCGCGGTTCTTCAGGTCGCGTTTCAGGGCGAACTTGAAAGCGCCGAAGCGTTTTACCGTGTTATGGAAATCCGGAATGGTCTCATTCAGCTTGGACGCCGGGTAGTCGCTCAGCTGCTTCAGGAAATGTCCAAAGCTGTTTCCTGACTGGTAGAACTGCTCCGGATCTTCCACGAGCTGGTAGCAGACGGAATCCGGGATGAAGTTATAGCATCTCCACGGTTCTCCTTCGCTGTCTTCGAAATAATTGCATCCGGATTTTGTCTTGATGTAGGAGAGCGTTTCGCGGTCCGGATCGCCGCCTTCTTCTCGGATAACGTTTCGCAGATACTCTGTCACTCCGAAAATATTGTCCATCACGCCTGCGGGATCCTTGAATACATTGCTGTTCACACGCTGGAGGACATAGGAGAGCTCGTCCCCGTCCTCGCCCGGCATATAGACAGCGTATGTTTCGTTGATATGTCCGGCGCCGAAAGGCTTCACATAGCTGCATCTCGGTCCGAAACCGAATGCGTAGATCGCGTCTTCCAGATTGCGGTCGGTCACACCGTCGATCTTCCGTCTTGTAGAGAAGATCACTTCGCCGGCCTCTACCTTCTGCTTCGGAGCAATCTTACAGTTGGATTTGACTACGCTTCCCAGTCCGATATGTGCGCCGCGTCCGATGAAGGAGTCGTGATCCACGACGGCTCCGCTGTTGATCAGCACGCCGTGCTCCACTGTCGTGTGTGTGTTGATGACGGCATTCTGCATGATAAAGCTGCCGTTTCCGATCACTGCGCTTGGGCTTACCACTGCGGACGGATGGATGATCGCCGGCACCTGGTAGCCTGCCTCCATCAGTTTTTCGGTCCAGTACAGGCGCATGTTGTTGTCGCCTAATGCTGCTACAGCTGTGTCGTATTCTTTCAGAAAGCTTTCGTAATCACAGCATTTTCCGATGACATCTGTTTCCTTTACTGCGTCGTCGAGAAAAAAAGCTTTCTCATATCCCAGCATCAGGGCTGTCTCCTGGATCATGTGCCCGAAGCCGCCGGCGCCTAAAATCAGTAAACTTTTCATTGTTCTTTCCTGCAGGGGCGGTGCGCCGCCTGCCATTCCCTTTCTCTATTTTCGTCAGTCCGTGACTATGAGACTTATTATATCAGATTTATCGCAAAATGTGTCATTTTTATGGTGGATTAAGGGGTTTTATACTTTCATGCACGGGGCGGAGGTGATATGATAAAAATTGGAAAATAATTACAGACAATAAAGGGGGATTCCAGAGATGAAATTATTTATCAGCCATGCAGGAAGAGACGCAGATATTGTCAGGAAATTTGTAGATCTGCTTTTGAAAATAGGAATGAGGGAAGAGGATATGTTCTGCAGTTCTGTCGAAGGAATCGATATTCCCATTCAGCAGAATATTTATGATTATTTGAGGAATCTTTTGAACAGTGAGAAAATACATGTTGTATTTATGCTGTCAGATAATTATTATCAGAGCCCGGCGTGTCTCAATGAAATGGGAGCGGCGTGGGTGAAAAGAACTGATTACACAACATTCCTTCTGCCCGGATTTGAGTATAAAGATATTGAAGGAGCTGTGGATCCGCGCGGAATGAGCATTAAACTGGACGACGATGAGTTGAAGGTGAAAAATCGTCTTGGACAATTTAAAAATCAGCTGATGCAGAACTTTGGATTCAGCGTCAGCGATATAAGGTGGGAGCAGTGCAGAGATGAATTTCTTGTATCGATCCAGCCGAACGAGACATCGTTTGATCTGACGGAGAGTGAAACATTCTGTATTAACGATACGCATAAAGATGGATGCAGGATAGGAAATAGAAACGAAAAAGAAATCACTGTAGATATTGATTTTGCGAAAACCTCCAGCGGATTATGTTCTTTGGTAACATATCCGCCAGAGGAAGACTGGACGAAATGGATCAAACAAGGGAAAAGCCTTGAGTTTGAGATCCATGCGTCTCCGTCAATAAAAAAACTTGAGTTGGAACTGCAGATTCCGAGCGCTGGCAGAAATATCCAGCAGAATATCGAAAATCTTAATGGTTTTAATTGCAAGCCTCTGCAGGATATCTGCCCAAGAGCGGAGAAGTGCAGTCAGGTGACACAGGTGAACTTTTTGATTCATCAGGAGGATGTTGAAAACAGTGGATACTTTACGGTGAAGAACATCCGGATCAGGTGAGAAAACAAATCTGCAGAAACACGAATATAGATAAGAATTGAGATATGAAAACAGTACAGGAAAGTAATCTGATACAGGAGTCGGAAGAAAAAGAAGACAGAAAGATCGGATGTATGCTCCATGTGGTACAGGGCGATATCAGTGATCAGATGACGCTGCGGAGAGTTCCATGGAGCGGGGACAGAGCGATCCGGATAGACACGATCGTAAATGCGGCGAAGCCGACTCTTATGGGAAGCGACAAAGGGGTAGACGGCGCCATTCACAGGAAAATAGATGAGCTGCTTAAGAGGAAAGCAGAAGCAGAGCGCAGCCCGGTCAAAACATTTAATGATATGATCTGCGAAGAGATAGATGTAAAAGATGGTCTTGGCGCTACCGCAGGGCCGTCCGGAAGGATCCGCTGCAGGAGAGGACAGGCTGTTATTACGAAGGGCTACGGCTTGTGTGATTATGTGATCCATGTGGTGGGATCTATTTTTGACGGAGAAAAGATTGAAGCGGGGGAATGTCTGCAGGATCAGCGGAAGAAGTTTAAGACCTGTTCGAGTTCAAGGGTGAGGACGCTCGAATCCTGTTATCGTGAAATCGTGAAAGTCATCAGAGAACATCCGGATATAAAAAATGTGGCGGTCCCCATTATAAGTTCCGGAACGTATGGCTTCCCATTTGAGATGGCGGCCGACATCGCAATCGCTACGATAGGAAATGCATTGCTGGAATGGCAGCAGGAGGATGGAGAATATTTTAATGACACAAGGGAAGGACTGCAGAACATCTTCTTCTTTATCTGCCCGAGAGATGAGGAAAAATTTGAAATTGTCAGCGGTATCCTGGCGCAGTACAGTCAGATTTTCGACAGTGGAAATCAGGTCGTCGCGCAGAATTCTCTTTTGTCACAGAAGCAGTATATTAATGAGATAAAGCGATATGATAAAAAGCGGGGATATTTCTGTATTGCCAGAACGACAAGGTTATGGCTGACCTGCCTGAGGGTGATCTCAGTGTATACTTATCTGAAAGACATATTTGGCGGACAGAATTGGCAGAGAAGACGATTCTGGGTAGAGCTAACGGTTGTTTTAAAAATTGGTATTGCGGTCCTGATCGGGATAGCATTTGTGCATGGCGGACAGACGGAACCGGGATCGCTGAAATATCTGCTGATATTTATTTTAGGCTACAACCTCGCAGACACCATCACCTATCTGATCTCCCTGATCCTTATGGCGGATATCCAGAAGCCTTCCGCCAACGTGATCCGTTCCATGCTGCTCCTCCTGCTGAATTATGTGGAAGTGTCAATTGAGACAGCGTGTCTGTATCTCCTGCACTATGGAACAGGAAAGATGTCATTCCTCCAGGCGCTGCAGCCGGGGCTTATGGGAGAGCTCCCGGAGGAATTTGAGCTCTGTAGTCTAGGCGATTATTTACTTTATTATGGAAATACAGCGGTGAAATTTTTCTTTATCACCATGGCGTTCGGCTATCTGGCAGGGCATCTGAGGCAGAGGACATTCCGCAGGCAGAATGCGGCTTAGTGCGCAAGATTTTGCCAGCTGAGCGCAGAACTTTGCTGCATGCTCATTAAATGGAGAAAAGCGGAAAGAATATAGTGCATCGGAGGAAGTATGCATGCCGCCGGACCGGCGGCGGAATGGAGAGTTACATGAAGAATATACTATTTTTAATCATTGACATGCAGAACGGATTTAGTAACCAGAACACGCAGGGGATTGATGAAAGGATCCTGGATTTTCTTGAACAGATCAAAGGCAGAGCAATCGTGGCGGGCACCCGCTATGTTAATAACGAGAACACGGCGTGCTATGTGTTCGAGGGATGGAAGGCGTGCATGGAAGGTACGGAAGAAGCGGAGATCCTTCCGATGCTCCGGGGACACATAGAGAGAGTATTTGACAAGGACAAGTACAGCTGCTGGAATGATGAAATGAAGCAATTTATCCGTGATAATAAGATTGATAAAGTTTACTTTGCGGGGGTAAATACAGGCTGCTGTGTGCTGCACAGCGCGTTTGACTTCTACAATAATCTAGTGGACTGTTCGGTGATAGAGGATCTCTGCGGATCTACTTCGGGGATCCGGGAGCATGAAGCGGCGCTGATCGTCCTGCGCAGCTGTATTACTGAGGAGCGCGTCGTCACGGCAGATCAGGCGGTAAGAGAGATACTGGGCGTCGGAGAAGCGGCCGGGCGTTCAGCAGAGTAAGTCAGATACTGGATAGCAGGCAGTAAGTAAGATAAGAGAGAAGAAAAGCGGGCGGTAGGCAATAAGAGCATTAGATAGGTTCTGGATTGGTTACAGAAAAAGCGCATCCGCGGTCGTTTTGTGATAGTCACTGCGGTCGTCAGAATGCGCTTTTTATAGGGATTTCAATTAGAGAGTTTTTACAGATTACGTTTTTGTATCTTATTCTTCCGGAAGATCCGCGAGTTCAATCTGGAAATTGATTGCGCCCCAGTACTTACCTGTGAGGGTGTTGTCATCGCCCGGCGTCACACGATAATATTTGGTTCCGTCTCCCGTAAAGGATAACAGCTCCTGTCCGAAATCGGTCAGGGCATCGCCGTATGTACCGTCTTCGTTTTTCGGCTGGACTGTGTAGCTCATGAAATCGTATCCGTGATAGAGATTGAATTTGTGCTCGTCGTCGCGGTAGTCCTTCGGGAAGTTGTTTGCCCATGTATCGCGGACTTTGACAGAGATGTATTTACCGTTTTCTGCGAGATTTTCTACATTGCTTGCCTCTACATATACGTCGGTCCCTTCTTTTTCCATAACCAGTGACTGAGGAACTTTGATCGTATAGGTCGGTTTTACGACAGCGTCGTATTCAAGATCGAGGGAAAACTTCCCATTTCCATAACTGTCCTGATTAAATGTCATGGAACCTGGCTGTACGCCCGGCTCTTTTGCTCCTGCGGTTACTGCAGGCACCAGAGAGACCGCTGCCAGTGTCAATGCAAGTAAGCTTGCGGCTACTGATTTCTTCATGTTCTTTCCTCCTGTTCCTAGTAAAATTTTTAAGTAAATAAATATATTATTTAAGACATTTATGCCTTAAATACGTGTAGTGTGGTGACAATGTCGGAACCATTGTATGAAGTTTTCCCGTCTGCTGAAAATGTATTGATCCGTACGATTAGCGGATAATCTCCTGCCTCGAAAGAACGGCTCAGTTCTTCACTTACGACTGCCTTCCCGGGAGCCACAAGATCAGAAGTATAGAGAACCTCCTCTGTATCCTGCAGTATGAGCTGAAACTGAAAATAGCA